>WNGL01009404.1_pt1 | contig 11347 bp, 6 predicted proteins | sample 5400591 | NCBI WGS metagenome assembly WNGL01 (sample SAMN13153377, study PRJNA577476) | soil metagenome | isolation source: 80 cm soil or saprolite under Garry oak tree replicate 1 | place: USA:California | collected 2016-06-15
GACTGAGCTGTATCGAGTGGCCGGCGCGGTTCCAACGATGGGACGCCCGCACAATCATCGATGGCGCGCATAACCCTGCCGCTGCGTGCACCCTCGCTGAAACATGGCGCGAGATTTTTGGCGATCAGCGCGCCACGCTCGTCCTTGCAATCCTTTCTGACAAAAACTTGCGTGTAATCTGTGAAGCGCTCGCGCCGTTTAGCGAGTCCGTCCTCCTACCGACAATTCGCAGCGAACGTGCGGCCGATCCCAATATGCTGGCGCAAATCTTTTCGAGCATCACTCCATCACTCCCCTACTCCATCGCTTTATCGGTCGGTGAAGCGCTCGATCTCGCTCGTGCAAGATCAAATCCGATTTTAGTCACCGGCTCACTGCATTTCGCCGGCGAAGTGCTCGCGCATCTACGAGGCGAACCCGCCGCATTCGAGGAGTGTGCGCAGTAGATACGGCGCGACCGCCGGACGCGCCGATTCTGGGTAGCGCACGCGTCTCGCGTGTCTGGCGATGGTGTCTCGCCATCGCGAACTTCTCTCGCGCCACGCAACCACTCAAATCTCGTTTTAAGAAAAGTCTGTTTCGGCGAGACGCCGAAACCAGCACGCGAGACGCGTGCGCTACCCCTCGATCCGCGGGAACAACGGCACTTTGCGCAAATTTCTGGGAACTTCACCCTCGAGTTTCCGTAGAAAAGTCGTGAACGGCAGGGCGCCGTTTGTTATGCTTGGCGCGTGAAAGCAACTCCCGGCACGCTTTATGAAGGCGGAGCGAGTTTTGCCACCACGCATTGGAGCGTCGTGGCGCAGTCGGCTCTCACAAATGTACCCGAGGCGGCAGACGCTCTTGCAAGACTATGCGAAATGTATTGGCCGCCAATCTATAGTTTTATCCGTCGGCGCGGTTACGCTCCTGCTGATGCGCAGGACCTGACGCAAAGCTTCTTCGCCTTTTTTTTGCGAACCAAAGCCTACGCGCGACCTGATCCGCTTCACGGTAAGTTCCGATCTTTTCTGCTCGCATCGGTAAAAAACTTTTTGTCCGACAATTGGGACCGCGACCAAGCCATCAAACGCGGTGGTGATTATCAATTCGTTTCGCTCGATCAAGAAACAGCAGAAGCGTTTTACGATGCCGCAAGTGCGCCCGATTCAACAGCGGAACGTCTATTCGAATTGCGGTGGGCGAAAACGCTCACCGCCGGCGCTCTGAATTCTTTGCGTAAAGAATTGCAGGCCGAAGGCAAACTCAAGCTTTTCGAACAACTGAAGGCCTTTCTTGCCGGAGGCAGCGTTTTGCCCTCGTACGATGACGCATCGGCGCGCACAGGTCTTCCGAGAGCAACAGTAAAGACGCATGTCCATCGGCTGCGGCAGCGTTATCGCGAAATTGTGCGCCGCGACATCGCTCGTACCGTTTCGGCTCCGCACGAGATCGACGACGAGCTGCATTATCTTTGCAATCTTTTAGCGCAAGCGTGAACAAGAGTCACACCGCTGAATCAATGGCGAAATTAGTCTGCGCGCAATGCGGCTCGTCACTTAGCTCATCAGAGGGCACGGAAGAGTCTTGTCTTACCTGCCTCCTGCAAACTGCGCTGGGCGGCGAAGATCTCGATCACGCTCGCAGACCGCATCGCTTCAACCAATATGAGCTCGTCAGTGGTAGGGATGGCAAGCCGGTCGAACTCGGCCGCGGCGCCATGGGCGTCACCTACAGGGCGTTCGACACCAACCTTCATTGCGAAGTGGCGCTTAAGGTGATCCATCCGCGGCATCTCGAGGACGAATCCAGTCGGGCGCGTTTTCTATCCGAGGCGCGCGCCGCCGCGCAGCTGCGCCACCGCAACATCGCATCGGTTTTTCACCTCGGCAGCAAGCGTGACGAATACTTTTACGCCATGGAACTGGTTGAAGGCCAGACCATCGAAGAGCGGATTCACCGCAAAGGACCGATCGACTGCCCCATCGCGCTGGACATCGCCTTACAAATCACGCGCGCTCTCATTGCCACCGGCACTCGGCAATTTGTTCATCGTGACGTGAAACCCTCTAACGTGATGCTTTGCAGCGAAGCCGATGGCGCAATCGTGGCGAAGTTAATCGACTTCGGTCTGGTCAGAGACGGCACCGATCAATCCCCAAGCGCAAGCAGCAGTGCAGTTCGGACCGGCTTCATTGGCACGCCACACTTTGCGAGTCCCGAACAATTTGCCGGAAAAATAGCCGATGCCCGCTCCGATATTTATTCATTGGGAGTAACGCTCTGGTTCGCGTTGACCGGCAAACTCCCGTTCGATGGCACGCGCGAAGAAATTCAACGGCAACAACTCAGCGGAGTATTGCCTCTCGAACAACTGAAAAGCATCCCGCGCACGGTTGTCGATCTTATCAAGTGCATGCTTGACGCCGATCCAGCAAAGCGTCCGCAATCCCCCGCGGCGTTGAAAGAGCAACTTAACAATTGCATCGCTACCATCGATGCCGCGAAACAAAAGCAGCGTCGCCGATTTGCCTACAGCGCGTTGGCGGCCGCTGTGATTATCATCAGCATCCTGGCAGTTTCTTACATTCTTCAACGCAAGTTCGTCTCCAGCGCCACGATCGAAGGCGTACCGGAAAAAAGTATTGCCGTATTACCATTTCAAAATCAGAGCGGCGATCCAGATAACGCCTATTTTGCCAATGGCATTCAAGACGAAATTCTTACCCGGCTGTCAAAGATCTCCGACCTAAAAGTGATCGCGCGCACTTCGGTCCAGCATTACCAAAGCAAGCCGGAAAATTTGCCTACCATCGGAAACAATTGGGCGTGGCATACTTTCTCGAGGGGAGTGTGCAGAAGAGGGCAGACGCCGTGCGGGTGAACGTGCAGCTCATCAAAGCAGCCACTGATTCCCATCTTTGGGCCGATACCTTTGATCGTAAGCTGACCGACATCTTTGCAGTCGAGACTGAGATTGCGAAAACCGTCGCCGACACTTTACAAGCGAAACTCACAGGTTCAGAAGAGCAGGCGATTGCTGCCAAACCCACCGAGGATCCGGAGGCGCACGAGCTTTACTTGAAGGGTCGTTTCTTCTGGAACAAACGCACAAGCTCGGATTTGAAAACGGCCATTCAGTATTTCAATCAGGCTATCGAGAAAGACCCGGGCTACGCGCTGGCCTATGCCGGTTTAGCTGATGCTTATGCAATTTTGACAGCATACGGTGTGGCGCCGGTATCTGATTTCCTCGAGCCGAGGCGGCAGCGAAAAAAGCGCTCGAACTCGCTCGCTGAAGCGCACACGTCGCTCGGTCTGCTATTATTTTACAATTTCGATTTTCAGGGCGCGACGAAGGAGTGTGAGCGCGCGATCGCATTAAATCCAAATTACGCCACCGCCCATCACTGGTATGGACTGGGGCCCCTGAGGTGCGTTGGCGACTCTGATAAAGCGATTGCCGAGCTCAAGCGCGCACTACAGCTCGATCCGCTCTCCTTGATCATTAACGCCGACCTCGGCGCCGGCTTGGTGACAGCGCGCCGTTACGATGAAGCGATCGCGCAGTTGCGGAAAACGATTGAGATGGATTCACATTTTTACTACGCGTACTTCAATCTCGGGAAAGCGCTTCAGTTGAACGGACGACTCGATCAGGCAGTAACCGAGTACAAGAAAGCCGCTGTCCTAAACGACGATTCATTGGTGCTTGGGCTACTCGCGCAGGGCTACGCGAAACTCGGACAACGCGACGAAGCACTGAAGACTCTGGAGCAATTGCAACAAACAGCGACTCGACGTTACGTGTGGAACTACACTTTTGCTCTTGTGCACATAGCGCTTGGTGAAAATGACAAAGCGATCGACTTCCTCGAGCGCGATTACCGCGAACATGCCGATTATGAACTCGCCTTGCTGAAGGTGGACCCCATGCTCGATCCGCTCCGCGGCGATCCGCGTTTCGAGGCGCTCGTGTCAAAGGTTTTCGCGCCAAAGTAAGGACTGTGGGGGCAGGCGTGCCGCCTGCATCTAACGCAAAGCAGCCGACACGGCTGCCTCCACAGCTCCACTCCCTGTTCCGAAATCCGTGACATCCGCGTAATCCGTGGTCCTCAAAGGATTTTTTCATTTCTTCTGAAACGCTCCCGTTTTTTTTCCTTTGTAAGGGGACGAACACAAAAAAGGAAATGACTACATGAACCACATGGTAAATGTAAAAGCATTGGGATTACTCGCGCTGTTCGCGTCGGGCAGCTTTGCGCTTGCGCCGCTCGTCCAAGCGGCACCCGGACCAAAACCTGAGGACCGCGGTAACGGCAACAGCGCAGCGGAGAACGTGCAGGCGCTTAATTTAAGCACGGCCGGGACGCGTAACACGGCGCACGGTTGGTTTTCGTTGTTTAGCAACACAACCGGCGACGACAACTCGGCTAATGGATACCAAGCGCTTTTTAGCAACACTACCGGCTTCGGCAATACCGCCACCGGGAGTGCTGCGCTATCCAGCAACACCACCGGCGACGGCAACACCGCATACGGCTATACCGCGCTTACTAACAGCACTGGCTTCAATAATACTGCCAATGGTTATGCTGCGCTTCAGCATAACACCACCGGTAATTTCAATACCGCCAATGGATTTGGAACACTTTTTAGCAACACCATCGGCAACTATAATACGGCGAGCGGTTTTGATGCGCTTCTTACCAATACCACCGGCAACAACAACACGGCCAATGGGGCTTTTGCGCTCCAGAGCAACAGCACGGGCATCGAAAACACAGCGAGCGGTGTCAATGCGCTCTTTAGCAACACGCTTGGCGCATTCAACACAGCCAGCGGCGACAATGCACTTTCCAGTAACACCTCGGGCCACGATAACACGGCCATGGGTGCTGAAGCGCTTTTGAGCAACACCATTGGCGGCAATAACACGACAACTGGCTCTCAGGCCCTCTCCAGCAACACCATCGGCAATAACAATACGGCCATCGGTGTTCGCGCACTCTATAACAATACAACCGCCAACTACAACACGGCCAGCGGTTCTGATGCGCTCTATTCCAACTCTACCGGCACGGACAACACGGCCAACGGTGCGGGCGCTCTCTATGGAAACACGACTGGCAGCTTCAACGTTGCCATCGGTTTCAACGCCGGACTTGGGCTTTCCTCGGCCAGTTACGTAACCTGTATCGGTGCGCTCGTCGTAGCCGCGAATGTGGACCACACGACGTGGATCAGTAACGTCTATGGCGTGGCTACGCAAAGCGGCACGACGGCGCCAGTCATCGTGTCGGCTGACGGCCAGCTCGGCACAGTGGCTTCGTCGAAACGGTTCAAGAAGGACATTGCCACGATGGAGAAAACCAGTGAAGCAATCCTGTCGCTCAGGCCTGTCACATTCCACTACAAGACGGACACCAAAGGCACACCTCAATTTGGTTTGATTGCCGAAGAAGTCGCAAAGGTGAATCCGGCGCTGGTGCTGCCCGATAAGAACGGAAAACCATTCACCGTCCGCTACGACGCAGTGAACGCGATGTTGCTCAACGAGTTTCTCAAAGAGCACCGCAAAGTAGAGAATCTAAAGAACGACTTCCAAGCTACGGTCGCGCAGCAGCAGAAGGAAATCGCAGCGCTAACTGCGACGGTGAAAGAACAGACAGCGCAAATTCAGAAAGTGAGCGCGCAGCTTGAAGCGAGCAAAGCCGCTCCACAAACGGTTTCGAACAACCAGTAAGATTGCTTAGCGCTACTACTCTTTAAACCACGCAGTAGCCTTGGCGAAGGCGGGTCGCCTCCCTCGGCGCCGAAGTAATCGAACCGCGGATTACACGGATAACGCGGATGGCACGAGCGCCCCCGTGCCCGCCGAAAGCACCTGTGGTGGCAGGCGTGCCGCCTGCATCTAACGCAAAGCAGCCGACACGGCTGCCGCTACAGACTACTTCCCTCTTCCGATATCCGTGTCATCCGTGGTCCTCAAAAATTTTTCATTTTTTCTGAAACGCTCCGGATTTTTTTCCTTTGTAAGGGGGTGAACACAAAAACAAATCTATGAAAAATCAAACCTTACCTAGCATCACACGAATTCTTTTGCTCTTCACGCTGCTCTGCGCAGTAATCGCGAGCGTACAAAGCGCTCATGCAATCACAGTCACAAACACCAATGACAACGGCGCGGGCTCATTGCGCCAGGCGCTGGCCGATGCAAGTGACGGCGACACGATCGACTTCTCTGTCACTGGCACAATCACTCTGACCAGCGGCGAACTGCTGGTAAATAAAAATAATCTCACCATCAGCGGTCCCGGCCCGAATCAGTTGATCGTGCAGCGCAGCACCGCGGTCGGCACACCCGCCTTCCGCGTGTTCCACATCAGCTCCGGCAAGACCGTCACCATTTCCGGCCTCACCATCACGAAGGGTTACGCGAGTGGTAATGGCGGCGGCATTTACAACGATCACGCGACGCTGACGGTGAGCGACTGCACGATCAGCGGCAACTATGGCATCCAAGCCGGCGGCATCTACAACGATCACGCGACGCTGACGGTGAGCGACTGTACGATCAGCGGCAACGCGGGTCCCTACGGCGGCGGCGGCATCTATAACTTTGGCGAGTTCGGCGACGCGACGTTGACCGTCAGCAACAGCACTTTGAGTGGCAACTTTACGGAAGCCACCGGCGACGGCGGCGGCATCTTAAATGTGGCATCGGCTGCTAGCGCGATCGTGACCATCAGCAACAGCACTTTGAGTGGCAACTTTGCCGGCGGCGGCTACAGCGGCACCGGCGGCGGCGGCGTCGCAAACTCCGGCTTCGAGCACGGCAACGCGACGCTGACTGTCAAGAACAGCACTTTTAGCGGCAACTCGGCCAACTTGTGCGGCGGCATCTCTAATTCTACCGACACAGCTTCCGCGACGTTAACGATCGGAGGCACGATTCTCAATGACAGTGCTTCAGGCGCGAACATTTACAACCTCGATGGCACTGTTACCTCGCTCGGGTACAACCTGAGCAGCGATGCGGCTGGCGGCGACGGCACGACAGGTCCAGGCGGGCTTCTCAACGCGACGGGAGACATTCGTAACACAAACCCGATGCTCGGCCTGTTGCAAAATAACGGTGGCCCGACCTTTACCCATGCGTTGTTGGTAGGCAGCCCGGCCCTCGATAAGGGAAAAAATTTCAACGCCTCGACGACCGACCAGCGCGGCACCGGGTTTGCCCGCACATATGACGATCCCGCCATCGCGAATGCGACCGCCGGCGACGGCACCGACATCGGCGCGTTCGAAGTGCAGGCGCAGGCGCCAGCATATGCTGCCCAGATTCAGCAACCGATCAATGCAGACGGAACGAGCGTCTTCAACGTTAGACGCGGCGTTGTTCCGGTGAAGTTCACTCTCACGCTGGACGGTGTGGCGACGTGTGATCTACCGTCCGCTACTATCGCTGTGACCCGAACGGCCGGAGGAGTAATCGGGCCGATCGATGAATCCAGTTACACCGGACCCGCCGATACCGGGTCTAACTTCAGAATCGATAGCTGCCAGTACATATACAACCTGAGTGCGAGCGCGCTGGGAACAGGCACCTATCGCGTGGACATCATCATCAACGGTCAGGTTGTAGGCAGCGCCACGTTCGCTTTGAGATAAATTTGGTAGGGCGCGCACTCCGGTGCGCGCCGCCACGTCATGCGAAAACCGACGTGCAAGGACTGCCCGCCCTACCCGCGATCATTCCTCCGTGATTCGTCATCCGTCACCTCCGGTATCAGTGATATCCGTGTCATCCGTGGTTCCTTGAAAATCTTCAACTTTTCTGAAACGACTTCCCATTTTTTTCCTTTGTAAGGGGGACGAACCCAAAACAGATGATATGAAACCACGGATTCTTTTTCTGATCGCGCTGCTCTGCGCAGCGATCGCGAGCTTGCAAGGCGTTCACGCTGCAACAATCACCGTCATTAACACCAATGACAGCGGTCCAGGCTCATTGCGCGGCGCGCTGGCGAGCGCAGTCGATGGCGACACGATCGACTTCTCGATCACAACACCGGCGACGATTACATTGACCAGCGGCCAACTGCTGGTGAACAAGAGTGTCACCATCACTGGCCCGGGCGCCGACCAGCTATCCCTGAATGGCAATCATGTGAGCCGCGTGTTCCAAATCGTGTTCCAGTTGGGTTCCAGCAAAACCGTCACCATTTCCGGGCTCACCATCACTAACGGTAACGTCAGCGGGGCTTTTCCCGATAACTCCGGTGCCGGCATCTACAACGATCGCTCGACGCTGACGGTAAATAACTGCACCCTGAGCGGCAACTCGGCCAGCAACAAGGGCGGCGGCATCTACAACAACGGTGGCCAGCTCAGCAGCGCGACGCTTACGATCAACAACAGCACCATCAGTGGAAACTCAGCCGGCCTCGGCGGCGGCGGCGGAATCTTCAACGACGGTACCGACGTCGGCAGCGGCACGGTTACGATCAACAACAGCACCGTCAGCGGCAACTCGACCCTTGCCAGCGGCGGCGGAATCTACAACGACAGTAATCGCAGCGGCCACGTGACGGTTACGATCAACAACAGCACCCTCAGCGGCAACTTGGCCACCGTCAACGGCGGGGGAATCTACAACGACGCTTTCGCGCCGGGCAGCCAAACGCTTACGATCAGCAACAGCACTCTCAGCGAGAACTCGGCCCCGTTCGGCGGCGGAATCGCAAACCGCTTTAGCGGGCCGCTTACTATCGGCGATACCATCCTGAAGACCGGCGCTTCGGGCGCAAACATCGAGAACTTGTCCGGCACGGTCATCTCGCTCGGCTACAACCTGAGCAGCGATGCAGCCGGAGGCGACGGCAGCACTGTTCCGGGGGGTTTACTCAATGCCACGGGCGACATCCGCAACACCGATCCGATGCTCGGCCCGCTTCAGGACAACGGTGGCTCGACCTTTACTCACGAGCTCTTAACCGGCAGCCCGGCGATTGATATGGGCCACCCGAGCTTCACGCCGCCTCCCGACTACGATCAGCGTGGCCCTGGTTTTCCACGCGTGATGAACAGTCGCATCGACATCGGCTCGTTTGAGGTGCAGGCGACACCGAGTCCTACACCTACTCCGACGCCTTCATCTTCTCCTACTCCAACTCCTACGCCTACACCGACGGCGACTCCCAACGACTTTTCTATCAGTGTCACACCACCAGCCCAAACAGTTGTTCAGGGCGCTTCAACTTCCTACACCGTCAGCACCGCAGTCATTTCAGGCAATCCCGAACCGATCTCTTTGTCGCTAAGCGGACTGCCGACCGGAGCATCCGGCTCATTCACGTCCAATAATATAATTACCGGCGGTTCGTCAACGCTGAACATAAACGCAGGAACTGCTGCGCCAGGCACGTACACGATCACAGTTACAGGGTCGGGAGCCGAAAATGCACATTCTACTACTGCGACTCTGATCGTGATTCCGGCGGTCACTCCAACTCCGACGCCAACGCCTACACCGACCGCTACGCCGACTCCAAGCTATGCTGCGCAGATTCAGCAACCGATCAATGCAGATGGATCGAGTGTCTTTAACGTCAGACGCGGGGTTGTTCCGGTAAAATTCACTTTGACGCTGAACGGTGTTGCCACATGTGACTTGCCGCCCGCGATGATCGCTGTGTACCGAACGGGCACAGGAGGCAACCAGCAAATCGACGAATCCGTTTACAGCGGGATCGCGGATACTGGCTCAAACTTCAGGATTGATAGTTGTCAGTACGTATACAATCTGAGTGCCAGCGCGCTCGGAGTCGGCACCTATCGCATGGATATCATCATCAACGCTCAGGTTGTAGGCAGCGCCACCTTCGCGTTGAGATAGCCAGGCGCAGTTCAGCACTGAGGAAAGCACGCGATCGCGAGGACGCGCTCGCCAGACACGCGAGACGCGTGCGCTACCCGGACGTCTCGATCCGCGGGAATAGCGGAATTGGCTTGCCGACGATATGTCCATCAGGCAATCTCCCCCACTCCGCATCGGCGAATGAGAACCGTTCCTCTTTTCCGCTCAAATCCATCTTCCAATTGAGTTGATCAAAAATTCCGTGCGCTGCTTTCGGCAGCACCGGCGAAATCAAAAGAGCGATGATGCGAAGAGCCTCAACACTATCGTAAAGGACCTCGTCAATCACGACTTTGTCTTCTGCGCGCGATGATCTCGCGCGTACCCATGGCTCGCGATCTTCAATAAAGAAGTTAAAGAAACGAGCCACGTCGATTACAGCGCCTATTGCACGATCTGGTGAGCTACAGACCCACGCCGCCTCGTAATCCATGACAAGCTTTTTATACCCGCTATTCACATCATCGGCCAAATCCTGGAACGGAATTTTTTTAAGTTGCCCGTCTCGGTACTTGTGCGCCATGTTTAGGGCCCGATTCAGCAGATTGCCTAACGTATTTGCGAGATCGGCGTTGTACCGCTCGACGAGACGTTCTTCGGAAAAATCGGCGTCTTTACCGGTAGCGATGTCGCTCATCAAATAGTAGCGGAGCGCGTCGGCGCCATGTTTTTCGACTAATACGAAAGGATCAATGATGTTGCCCGCGCTCTTGCTCATCTTTGCGCCACCAAGATTCCACCAGCCGTGAACCAGCAATTGCGGGATTTGATCGTCAGGAAATCCGATCGCATGCAACATGATGAGCCAATAAATGCCGTGCGCGGGCACCAGGATGTCTTTCCCGATGATCTGAAGCGCGTCTTTTGTCCATCGATCCCGAAATTTCTGCGGCTGCTTTTCATAATTATCGGCCTTCGGGTCGTACCCGGCGAAGCTGATGTAGTTCGTCAGCGCGTCGAACCAAACGTAAGTGACAAAATCTTTGTCGAACGGCAGCTCGATTCCCCAATCAAGCCGCGATTTCGGCCGGGAAATGCAGAGATCGCCGCTGATTCTCTCAACTGCATTGCGCAGTTCGGTCTGGCGAAAATCGGGAATCACTGCGTCGCTGCGATCGTCGAGATATGAAAGCAACCAGTCTTTGTGCTGACTCAGCTTGAAATAATAATTTTCTTCCTCGCGAAATTCGACCTGTCCCCATTCCGGTCCGAACTCCCGGTCGGGGCCGCGTTCTTTGTCCGTTAAGAATTGTTCCTGACGGATCGAATAATAGCCGGCCTGTTTGTCCTTGTAGATTTGTGCTTCATCAAAAAGGCGTTGCAGGATCCCGCGCACGACCCGTTTGTGACGCTCGTCCGTTGTCTCCGCCCAGCCATCGTATTTCACGTCGAGCTTCTTCCAAAGATCGACAAATTTTTGTGTGATGTCCTTGACGAATTCGGCCG
>WNGL01031606.1_pt1 | contig 11347 bp, 11 predicted proteins | sample 5400591 | NCBI WGS metagenome assembly WNGL01 (sample SAMN13153377, study PRJNA577476) | soil metagenome | isolation source: 80 cm soil or saprolite under Garry oak tree replicate 1 | place: USA:California | collected 2016-06-15
CTTCCTCCCCGTCGAGCGTGCAGACCCGGCGGAACTGGATCCTGGCTCCGTCCTTGCGGTGCACCTGACGGAAGGTGATGTCACGCTGCTCCGTCGCGGCGTAGAGCTTCACCGGGATCACGACCAGGCCGAAAGAGATTGCCCCGGCCCATATGCTGCGCATGGTCTACACCTACCCCGGTTGACGTAACGCTGATCATCCGTCTTGTCCGAATTCCCCAAATCGAGCATGCATTCGAACGGCCATAGGGCTACCATGGGTGGATTTCACCCAACTCTCCTAGCGAGCTTAGCCGCGGCTGCGATGATGAGGGGTGCCCGGACCAGGCCGGCCCGCAGTATCAGCGCAGGATCAGGCCGGGCGACGACTCGAAGTTCGAGGGGGACGGAGAGATATGGGCGCATTCGATGTGGTCGTGCTGGGCGGCGGCACCGCCGGCGTGCACGTCGCCACGGAGGTCGCCGACGGCGGCCAGGCGGTGGCGCTCGTCGAGGCGGGGCTGATCGGCGGAGAGTCTCCCTACCTGGCCTGCGTGCCGTCGAACTCCCTGCTGCTGTCCGCGGCGCGCGACCAGACCTGGGAAGACGCGGTGGCCCGGCGGACCGAGGTGACCGGCGGCCTAGACGACTCGGCCCCGGCGCGGCGGCTGCGCCGCGCGGGCGTGACGGTGATCCGCGGCACCGGACGGATCACCGCCCCGGGAACGGTCGAGGTGAGGCTGGCCCCGGACGCGGGCCAGGCGGCCGCCGGCCCGACCGTGCCGCTGGCCTACTCGGACCTGGTCATCGCGACCGGCTGCGAGCCGGTCGCGCCGCCGATCGAGGGCCTGCCCGACATACCGGCCTGGACCACCGCGGAGGGCCTGTGCTCGCCCGACCTGCCACGGCGCCTCATCGTGCTCGGCGGCGGGCCGGCCGGATGCGAGCTCACGCAGATCTACGCCTCGTTCGGCTCGCAGGTGACGCTGGTGGAGGCGGAGGCGGCCCTGCTTCCCGGGGAACCCGCGTTCGCCGGCGAGATCCTGGCGGCGGCGCTGCGCCGGGCCGGCGCGGAAATCTACCTCGGCTCCCGGGCCACCAAGGCGGAACGCACCCCCGACGGCCTCACGCTCGCGCTGGCCGACGGGACCCGGATCGACGCGGACCGGCTGCTGCTCGCTCCGCTGCCCACCACCACGCGGTGCGAGGTGGCCGGGGCCAGCGGCCCTGGCCGGGTGTGGGCGGCGGGCGACGTCACCGGCACCACGAACACCCACGCCAGCCACTACCAGGCCAGCGTGGTGGCGGCGAACATCGGCGGCCAGCAGCGCGAGGCCGACTACAGCGCGATCCCGCGCTGCGTTTTCACCATGCCTTCGGTGTTCGCGGTCGGCGTCGTCCCGGGCATCGCCGCGGCGGACCAGGACGAGGCAGAGGAGGACGCCGAGGCCGGGGAGGAGGACGCCGAGGCCGGGAGGGACGCCGCCAGCCCGGCGGTGGCAGGCCACGGCTCCGGCTCCGGCCACGGGGCCGCCGCGGCCGACGACATGACCCGCCGGATGCTGCGGATCGCGCGGGTCCCGGCGGAGGCCGGGACGCAGCCCCAGGCCCAGACCGCGGCCGAGACGGGCGCCGCGGCGGCCGTCACCGCCGCGGCGGCAGCCCGGAGCGCGGAGGCTGACCGGAACGCAGCGGCTGCGCACGGCCCGCGGCTGATCACGGCCCGGGCCAGCCTGGGCGACACCACCCGGGCGCACCTGGGCCAGGACGATCTCGGCTGCCTCGAGCTCTACGCGGACGCCGAGACCGGGGTGCTGGCCGGCGCGGTTGCGGTAGGGCCGGACGCAGCCAGCTGGATGGGTGAGGTTACGCTCGCCATCAGAGCCAAGATTTCAGTAGCCGTCCTGGCCGACGTCGTGCATGCCTTCCCTACCTACGGGGAAGCTCTGGAGACAGCGCTCCGAGAACTGGCGGGAACCGGGGGCAGCAAGATATTTGCCTACCAGCAGGAAAAGGGGACCGGACCGTTGAGCGAGCTGGATATGGAAACGCCCGAGGGCGACGCCATCGAGCAGCACCAGGACGTGGTCGAGGACGAGACCGGGGCCGCGGCGCGGCGCGAGGTCCCGCTCGACGTGAACGAGGCGGACGCGGCCGAACAGGAGCGCGCCGTCGGGTTCGACGATGACGATTACCGCTGACCGCAGCTTAGGATGGTGGCGAACGCGGAAAAGCAACCGCGCGGAACCACCCCGGAGACCGAATTTTGACTGCAACGTCCGAAACCAGGCCACGCAGCAGCAGGCTGCCGCGGCATGAACGGCGACGGCAGCTACTGGACGCGGCGCTTGAGGTGTTCGTATCCCAGGGGTACCACGCCGCCGCGATGGATGAGATCGCCGAACGCGCAGGCGTCAGCAAGCCCGTGCTCTACCAGCATTTTCCCGGCAAGCTCGAGCTGTACCTGGCCCTGCTCGACGAGAGCGTGGGCACCCTGATGGAGACCGTGCGCGACGCGCTCCGCTCGAACCCGGATCCCAAGCAGCGGGTCGCGGCCACGTTCGGCGCCTACTTCGAGTACGTGGGCGGCAAGGGCCAGGCCTACCGGCTGGTCTTCGAGTCGGACCTGAGCAACGAGCCCGCCGTCCGCGACCGGCTCGAGGAGGTCCAGCGCCAGTGCGCCGACATGGTCAGCGCGGCGGTCAGGGAGGACGCCGGGCTTTCCGACGACGAGGCGCACCTGCTGAGCGTGGGCATGGTCGGCATGGCCCAGGTCACCGCGAGGTACTGGCTCAGCACGCGGGATCACATCCCGCGTGAGGCCGCCGAGCAACTGGTGGCCAGGCTGGCCTGGCGCGGCATCAGCGGCTGGCCCCGCAGCGAACACTGAGCCCGAGGAGCCCCGTGGAAGTCAAGATCGGAATTCAGTCCGTGCCGCGCGAACTCGTCGTGGAGACGGACGTTCCGGCGGACGAAATCGAGCGTCAGCTGGCCAGCGTGCTGGCCGACGGAGCGCATTCGGTCTTCACGCTCCCGATGACCAAGGGCGGCAAGATCCTGGTACCTGCGGACAAAATCGCCTACGTCGAGTTCGGCGCACCCGAGGCGCGCCGCGTGGGTTTCGGCAACATCGTCTGATCCGGGGCCGGATCCGGGTCGCGCCGAATGTTCTTATTACGCCGGGAGGCCCGGCGGGTGGGCTGAGCCCACTCCTGGTACACTAGATAACGACTGGTCAATGGAATGACGTAACCAAAGGTCGTGTTGTCCAATCGGCTGCTGTTTACGCCGGGCGTCTTGTCCGGCTCCCTGGGGGGATCCCGAGTAAACGGCAGTGTTCCGAACGACGGTAGCGGGCTCCCTGGCCGTCGCCGCGTCAGACAGGCGTCGCGACGTTCAGCCACAAGGTCGCAGCTCGCGTCGGGGCCGGGACACTGCGGGCAGCCAGCCAGACACGACGGCCCGGCACCGGAACCGGTGGGCAGGGCCACGATGAAGGATGGAACCCTGACAACTCAAACTTACAGCGGGGACGAGGCACCAGCGCCCACCCGCTCCACCGGGTCCGTGACCGCCCTGCCGGACACCGGAGACGCCCGGCCGGACACCGGGGCCGATGGCGACGCCGGAGACGCCCGGCCGGACACCGGGGCCGATGGCGACGCCGCCAGCCCGGGCAGCGGCGGCATTACGCCCGCCGTCCCGTTCCGCGATCTGGGCATCCGCGAGGAGATCTGCTCGGGCCTTGAGGCCGCGGGCATCTTCACCACCTTTCCCATCCAGGCGCTGGCCCTGCCGCTGACGCTGCGCGGGCAGGACGTCATCGGGCAGGCCAGGACCGGCACCGGGAAGACCCTCGCGTTCGGCATCCCGCTGCTGCAACTGATCGACGAAGGCCCAGCCGGCCCGCCGCGGGCGCTCGTGGTGGTGCCCACCAGGGAACTGGCGATCCAGGTCGCCGACGACCTGCGCACCGCCGCGGTGAACATGCGCGCCCGGGTGCTCACCGTCTACGGCGGCCGCGCCTACGAACCGCAGATCGACGCGCTGGCCAAAGGCGTCGACATCGTCGTCGGCACCCCGGGCCGGCTCCTCGACCTGACCGAGCGCCGCCACCTCGACCTGAGCGCGGTGCGCGCGCTGGTGCTCGACGAGGCAGACAAGATGCTCGACCTCGGCTTCCTGCCCGACGTCGAGCGGATCGTCAGGCTCACCCCGGACCAGCGGCAGACCATGCTGTTCTCGGCGACCATGCCGGGCGACGTGGTCACGCTCGCCCGCCGTCACATGCGGCGCCCGACCAACATCCGGGCCGAGGGCGACGACGAGCCCGCGCCCGCCCCCAACACGAGGCAGCATGTGTTCCGGGCGCACCAGATGGACAAGATCGAGGTGCTGGCGCGGCTGCTGCAGGCCAGGGACCGGGGCCTGACCATGGTGTTCTGCCAGACCAAGCGAGCCGCCGACCAGGTCGCGACCGCGCTGGCCGGCCGCGGCTTCGCGGTCGCCACCGTCCACGGTGACCTGGGCCAGGGCCAGCGGGAACGGGCGCTGCGCGCGTTCCGCAGCGGCAAGGTGGACGTGCTCACGGCCACCGAAGTCGCCGCCCGCGGGCTCGACGTGGACGACGTCACCCACGTGGTGAACTACGAATGCCCGGACGACGAGAAGACCTATGTGCACCGCATCGGCCGGACCGGCCGGGCCGGCCGGGCCGGCGTCGCCGTCACGTTCGTCGACTGGCGGGACATGCACCGCTGGAAGCTCATCAACGACGCGCTGAGCCTGGGCATGGCCGAGCCCGTGGAGACGTACTCCACCTCGGAGCACCTCTACGCCGAACTGGACATCCCGCGCGAGGCCACCGGAACGCTCCCCCGCGCGATGCGGGACCGGGCCGGGCTCGAGGCCGAAGCCATCGAGGACATCGGCGAAACCGGCCGGATGCGCTCACCGCGGCCCAGGCGCGGGTCAGCGGCCCGCAGTTCCGCCGGACGCGGCGAGGCAGGCCGCGGCGGTACCGGCCAGGCGCGGAAGGGTTCCCGCGGCGCGGGCGAGGAGACCGCCCAGCCCGGCGGCGAGGCGACCAGGGCCAGGCGGCGCCGCCGGACCAGGGCGGGCCGTGAGCTCGGCGCGGAGCAGCCCGCCCGGGAACCGGCCCAGGAAACAGCAGCGCAGCCCGGTGGCGAGGCACCGGGCCAGCCGCCGGCCTCGCGCCTGCGCCGCCGTCGCCGGGCGTCCGCGCGCGGCGAGAACCAGCCGGAGGAAACCCGCCGTAAGGCCTCCTGACCAGGGTTTCCTCCGCAGGCTCGGCGGTGCCTTCAAGCTGACGCCGAGGTTCTGTTCAACGTCGCCAGGTAAGGTTTGCCACTGTGAGCACACCCAACTCCCTCGACCTGCCTGGCGGGGTTCGGCCTACCACCATCCACACGTCCCGCGGCGCGTTCGCGGCCCTGCAGGCGATGCCGGCGTCGGGGGTGTGCGAGCGGGACACCGCCCTGCTCGTCCCCGGCTACACCGGCAGCAAGGAAGACTTCCTCCCCATCTTGGATCTGCTGGCCGACGACAGCCGCCAGGTGGTCGCGATCGACATGCGCGGGCAGTTCGAGACGGCTGGACCCGACGACCCGGACGGCTATGCCGCGGCGGCCCTCGGCGCGGACATCCTGGCGGTCATGGACGCGACCGGCGCCAGGCACCTGGTCGGGCACTCCTACGGCGGGCTGATCAGCCGGGAGGCCGTCCTCGGCGGGACCAGATCCGGGGCCAGGTTCGCCTCGTTCACGCTGATGAGCTCCGGCCCCGGCGCGCTGACCGGGCCGCGGGCGAGGGAACTGCGCACGATGCTCGCCACCCTCGGCTTCGGCCCCGACGGCAAGCCGGACAAGGCCGCGCTCCAGGCCGGGATCGCCGAGCTCTGGCGGGCTCACCTGGAGCCGCAGGCCCTCGCGGCCGGGGTCCCCGGCCACATCGTCGCGTTCCTGGGCCAGCGGATGCAGGGAAACGACCCGGACGGGCTGGTCCTGATGGCCGCGCACATGCTGGCCGCGCCGGACCGGACGGCCGAGCTGGCGCGCCTCGACCAGCTGCCGATGCTCGTCATCTACGGCGAGAACGACAACGCGTGGGACCCGGCCGCACAGGAGAACATGGCCCGGCGGCTCGGCGCCCGGCGGCTGTGCATCCCGGCGGCCGTGCACTCCCCCGCCGTTGAGGCGCCCGCCACGACCGCGGGCGCGCTGACGCAGTTCTGGGACGGGGCCGAGGCCGCGCAGCCCGCGGCCGCCGTCACCCGGACCGGCTGAGGCCCCGGGGCGCGCCGCGGGTCAGTCGGCGGCCAGGCCGTCCCACGGCCGCCGGGCCGCGGCGGCCGCCGCGCCTTCCGGGCAGTGCCGCCGGTAGTCGCACCAGCCGCAGGACGGGCCGGGGCGCGGCGGGAACACCTCGTCGAACCGGCCGGCGGGCAGGCCGTCACGCATCCGCTCGTCAGCGGCCGCGCACTCCGCGGCGATGCCCTCGGCCCGGCTCAGGTGCCTGGCCAGCGATTCTTCGGTGTGCGACCAGGCCAGGATCTCGCCGGTGGGCAGGTGGTGCAGCTCCACCCGGTGACAGGGCCGCCGCAGGGCCGGGCGTCGAGGCGGTCGATCCGCCCGGCGACCGCGATCTTGTCGGTCCGGGTGGCGACCGTCCGTTCCACCCCGAGCGGCTCGTCGGCCGGGTCCAGGCCGGCGACGTATCCCTGCACCATGGCGATGGCTCGCTCGCGCTGCCGCACCGACTGGGTTTCGTCGGCGAAGCCCTCGTCGATCCAGCCGCGGTCCACCAGGGCGCCCGCGGCCGCGACGGTGCGCCGCGCCTGCGGCAGCCGCCACCAGCCGGCCAGGGCGTTGTGGACGCTGGCGCCGAGGCTGTTGTGCGCCCACGGCGGGCCCTTCGGCGGCGGCGGCCGGTCCAGGTAGCTCATCCGGTACCGGCGCGGGCAATCCAGCCAGGCGGAAAGCCGGGTCGGCGTGCACGAGTAGAGCCGCTGCGGCATCCCCTCGAAGCCCAGCTGCTCCATCGGGACCTAGTCGCCGAGGCTGGACGGGGACGACATGGCGGGGCCGCCAGAGACCCACGCGTCGAAGTTCTTCTCGGCCGTCGCGATCGTGGTCTCCGGGCCGTGGCCGGGCAGGACGCGGGTGTCCGCGGGCAGCGTCAGCAGGTGCTCCCCGATCGCGGTCAGCTGCCCGGCGAAGTCGGGGAACTCGCCGTCCTGCCCGGCCGGCCCCCCGGCCAGCAAGACGTGCCCGGTGAACACCGCGCCGAGATCCTCGCAGTACAGGCACACCGAGCCCGCGGTGTGCCCGGGCGCGTGGATGACCTCGAGCTGGACGTCGGCGACCTCGAAGACGCCGCCGTCTTCCATCTCGATGTCGGCTTCCTCGCCCGGGTGAGCCTCCCGCCACAGCATCCGGTCCTTCGGGTGCAGCGCCACCGGCGCCTCGTCCCGTTCGGCCAGCTCCAGCGCAGCGGCGACGTGGTCGGCGTGGCCGTGCGTGCAGATGACCGCGAGCACCTCGCGGTCGCCCACTGCGTCGAGCACGCCCGCCGTGTCGGTGCCCGGATCGATGACGATGACCTCCTCATCGTCGCCCACGATCCAGACGTTGACCTCGTCGGTGCCCGAGCCGCCATCGGCCGCCGCGGGCGACGAGAACTGATCGATCCGAGTGGCCATCCGGGCGCTTCCTTCCTCGTCTGCCTGATCCCGCCGACCTTTCTTACCACAGCCACCCTAGGGCGCGCTGGGGACGCGGGCGAGCAGGGCCCGGTAGGCCTCGGCGCCGACGGTCTCGGCACCGATGCGGTGACCGGTCAGCGAGCCGTGATCGTCGCTGCCGGCCGTGGCCACCAGGGCGAGGTCGTGCGCCAGGGCGAGCAGCCCGGCCCGTTCGGTACCTGACTGGTCGGGATGGAACACCTCCAGGCCGGCCAGCCCTGCGGCGGCCAGCCCGGCGATCTGCTCGTCGGACACCAAGGTGTCCCGCCCGGCCCGCGGGTGGGCCAGCACCGCGACCCCGCCCGCCGCGCGGACCAGGCCGATCGCGCGCACCGGGTCGAGCGCGTAGCGGCCGACGTAGGCCCGGCCGCCGTCGGCGATCCAGTCCCGGGTGAACGCCGCGCGGGGCGAGGCGACGGCGCCGCTGGCCGCCATCGCGCGGGCGATGTGCGGACGGCCGACCACGGCCGGGCCGGCGATCGCCGCCACCTGCTCCCAGCTGATGTCCACGCCCAGGCCGGCCAGCCGGTCCACCATGGCCCGGGCGCGGAGCACGCGGTCGCCGCGGATGCGGGAGAGCTCGGCGGCCAGCTCGGGCTGACCAGGATCGAACAGGTAAGCCAGCAGGTGCAGCGAGCGGCCGTCGAGGCGGCAGGACAGTTCCATGCCGGGCAGCAGGGCCAGTGAGTGGTCCCCCGATCCGGCCAGCACCGAGCCGGCCAGGGCCTGGCGGGCCTCGGCGTGGCCGGCCACCGTGTCGTGGTCGGTCAGGGCCACCACGTCCAGGCCGGCCTGCGCGGCCCGCCGCATCACCTCGGCGGGCGGATCGGTCCCGTCCGACGCGCTGCTGTGCACATGCAGGTCGGCCCGCATCAGGGGGCGGGCAGGCGGGGCGAGGCGGCCCCGAACGGCAGGTCCAGGTCCTGGCCGGGATCCCGCAGGTCACGCAGCGCGATGGGCTCGATGAGCAGGGCGCCCGCGGTGTCCGGCCACAGCACCAGCCACAGCCAGTACCCCTTCACCTCGCCGGCCACCACCGCGCGGTCCGGCGAGTCCACCTGCCAGAGCGGGAAATCATGATTTCCGAACGAGGCAGTGGCGATCGCAGGCGCGGAGGCGAATCCCGCTCCCGGGTCCACGCTGTCCAGGCCGGCCAGGGCCGCGCCCAGGCCGACGCCCGGTTCCTCGGCCACGACCACCATGTCCGCGGGGCCGCCGAGCGGGTTCGGGCCGGCCAGGGCCACCGCGCAGGCGCGGACCCCGCTTCGCTCGTCGCCCGCGCCGGCGAAGCCCGCGACCAGCCAGCCGGCCGGAAGCGGCCAGGGCAGCCAGACCGGGACGCCCGCGGTCCCCGGCCGGAACCTGCGCAGCAGTCCGTCCAGGCCCTCCCGGGAAGGGCTGAACGACGGGAGCAGCGGGTGGACCTCACCGTGCAGGTCACAGCGCCAGGCGCTGGACCACGCGGTCGGCTCCCTGAGGGTTCGGCCGCATCGGGGGCAGGCCGCTGGCGCGTGCCGGTGACTGTCCTGACCCACGCCCATCCCCCAGGGTGACGGAGTGTGATGCCTGTGCGGCTGACGTGAGCGGTCTTACCCTGTTTGCCGCCGGAACATGCGAGCGCCGGCCCTCGGCAGTGCCGAGGGCCGGCGCCAGGTGGTGCTGAGACCGGAGGTGTTACCGCAGGACGCCGAAGTTAGCGCCCCACAGCTCGTTGTCGAACACGGACCCGTTGGAGTACTTCTGCAGTTCGAACGTGTTGAGCTGCGGGCGCGGCGTGTCCGTCGGGAACGCGTTGCCCGGGTAGTGCAGCACGGACGGGTGCGAGAAGTTAGTGGTCGAGCCGTTGATCAGCGGCACGTAGCCGTGCCCGATCGAGTCCTGCGAGTCGACGACCCAGACGCTCTTCGCGGAGGCGCCGCAGGGCACAAGCACGACCGGCGTGCGGTCGACGGCGGCGCTCGCGGTGCCGATGCACATGCCGCTGTTCACGCCGTTCGGCGAGTACTCGATCTCGTACGCCCAGTTGTGCGAGAAGTGCAGGTTCAGCGCAGCCACAAATCCGCACACATCGGTCACAAATCCGCACATATTGCCCGCAGACATGACAGCGGCGCCGGTTCCCCCGCGGGGGAACCGGCGCCGCTGCGGACTACCGACCAGGGCTTCCTAGCGGAGGACGCCGAAGTCGGCACCCCAGAGCTGGTTGTCCTGCACGGAGCCGATCGGGTCGCCGATGCCGTGCGAGAAACCGGTCAGGTTCTGGACCATCAGCTGCGGCCGCGGCCTGTCGGTCGGGAAGCCGTTCTTCGGGTAGGTCAGCACGAACGGGTGCGAGAAGTTCGTGTCAGAACCGTTGATCACCGGCACGTAGCCGTGATCGAGGGTCGCCGGCGAGTCGTTCTGGTCCACGATCCAGACGGTCTTGGACGTGACGCCGCACGGCTGGAGGGTGACGCCCTCGTTCTGGAACGCGGTCCTGGCCACGCCCACGCACAGGCCGCTGTCCACGCCGAACGGCGCGTACTCGGCCTCGAACGCCGGGTCGTCCACGCCGTTGGCGCAGGTGATGAACGGGCCCACCGTGCAGCCGTAGTGCAGCGCCACGGCGGACGACACCAGGCCGGCCGCGAAGAAGTCGGACGTGGAACCCTGGAAGGACAGGGTGAAGTCCTCCGCCGGGTCGCTGTTGCTGGTGCGGAACAGGATGACCGGCTGGCCGAGCTGCGCGCCCTGCCGCAGCACGTCCATGACGAAGTTCGGGTGGGCGTGCGTGCCGAACTCACGGCTGAAGACGTCGATGCAGTCGTGACCACATGACGGGGTAGCCGCGCCGGCCGAGAACGATGCGACCGCGCCGACGCCCCCGACCAGGGTCAGCGTCGCCGCAGCGGCGAAGACCTTGCTCTTGATGGACATGAGTAGTTCCTCCCTGGAACCTCAGCCGTGCCCTGCGCACGGCTGCCGAGCTGCCACCGCGTCAGGCCGGCCGATTAGGTCGCCCTGACATGAACCGCGACGGCTAGACACGGAACGTTAACTTACTCTCACGCTCTGTGTCTACTTAGGAGGACGCACTGGATGGCAGTTCGGTTGTCAACGTTCCGTAATTGAACGTGTGCGATTTGGCGTGCCGCTGTGACGGCAGGGAACGGCGGGCGGTCCCGGGCATGGCAGTGGCGCCGGCCCCCGAGGGGGCCGGCGCCACTGTGTCAATCAGGAACTGTGACGCTCAGGATCTGAGCTTCAGCGGCTTCTAGCGGAGGACGCCGAAGTCAGCGCCCCAGAGCTGGAAGTCGCTCACGGAACCGATCGGGGTGCCGATGCCGTGCGAGAAACCAGTCAGGTTGGTGACGAACAGCTGCGGACGCGGCTTGTCAGTCGGGAAGCCGTTGCTCGGGTAGGTCAGCACGAACGGGTGCGAGAAGTTCGTGTCAGAACCGTTGATCAGCGGCACGTAGCCCTTGTCCAGCGTCGCGGGCGAGTCGTTGGTGTCGATGATCCAGACGGTCTTGGCCGAGACGCCACACGGCTGGAGGGTGACGCCCTCCTTGGCGGTCGCGGTGGCCGCGAGGCCCACGCACAGGCCGCTGTCCACGCCGAACGGCG
>WNGL01016922.1_pt1 | contig 11344 bp, 10 predicted proteins | sample 5400591 | NCBI WGS metagenome assembly WNGL01 (sample SAMN13153377, study PRJNA577476) | soil metagenome | isolation source: 80 cm soil or saprolite under Garry oak tree replicate 1 | place: USA:California | collected 2016-06-15
GACGTCGGGATGCGAGCCGGAATCCAGGGGTATTGGCCGGTATTCGGAAAGAATTTGCGGGTGATCGGCTTCGAGCCGGACGAGACGGAATTCAAGACCCTGTCGGCTGAGAGTGTTCCCCACCAGCAGATCGTGTTTCCCTACGTCCTGGATTCGACAGCGCGCAAGCGCGACTTCTACCTGCGGGCCCATAACCGCGCCGCGGATGGTTTCTATGTGGGCTTGAAGTGGTGGAGTTCGCGGCTCGGTCCCACCGTCAAGGAGGCTTTGCCGCACGACTACGCGAGCTTTCTTGCGCAGCCCGACGAGCGCGAAGCGACCGGCAACACCATTCCCATCGAGACCACGACCTTCAACAAGGTGGCGCGGGATCACAATCTCGGATCGGTCGATTTCATGAAGATCGACACCGAGGGCGCCGAGCTGGATATTCTCAAGGGCGCGACCGATTACCTCAGGCCGGGGGGGCTTCTAGGTCTGGAAGTGGAAATTCGCACCCTGCCGACGCTCAACTCGCCGCTCTTCCAGGAAGTCTACTCCTACCTCTATGATCTCGGGTTCTATCTCGCCGATGTCGATCTCTATCGACGCTCGCGCGCGGCGCTGCCTCTGCCGGTGTCTTCGGATCATCGCGACCATTTAGGCCGGCCGCTGGCGCTCGGCCACACCATCGGCGGACAGATCGCGCTCGGCGACGCGCTGTTCATGCGCGATCTCCCGACCGAGCGATTCTGGCCCGAGAAAGGCAAGCCGGAGGACCTCTACATGATCATAAAACACGCCTGTCTCTACGAACTATTCGCGATGCCGGACTGCGCGGCGGAGCTTCTGGTCTATTACCGCAAGTCGCTGCTCGAGCTGATCGATGTCGATAATCTGCTGACCTATCTGGTGCCGGATTACTTCGACAAGCCCGTGTTGTATAAGGACTATCTCGAGCTTTACGAACAACGAGCCGGCCGGATCGGCCCCGCCGCGTCGATGCTGGAGCAAGGGTCTGTCGACTGGGACTCGGGCCTGGGCCGAACCCTGAGGCGCCTTGGCCGCCCGCTGATCCGGCGCGTGAAGCCGGCCCTCGACAAGCTCGGACTCACGGCGCGACGACATTTCGGGCGTAGTTGACGATTTTTCGCACCCGGGCGAGCGCACCAATATGCCGCTATTGCCGCGCGGGTGACTGCCGCTCGCCAAATTCATATGATTTCGGGACGGTTGCAAAAAAGCGAATCTCGGTTGCCGCCCACGCATCGTCCTTTTCCCGCTGGTTTCCGCTGTCGGCAAGCAGGCGCCACAGCGTCGCCGGTTCCGTCGGACTCCAATCGTCCATCGGCGGCGGTCTCCCACGTACGTCCGCCGTCCCGGCTCGACTGCACGAGGACGCGATTCTGCTGATAGACCGGATTGTCAGGCTGCTCGATCTCGATCCGCCGGAGCGAATGGGGAAGACTATAATCGAAACCGATCCACGAACGGCCCTTGGTCTCAACGCCGCGCTCTGGCGAGACCCAGAACGTTGCGGAGTCGCCGTCGAACGCACTTTCCGGCGAACCGCCGGATGCGATCGCAATTCCATCGCGCCCAGGAATGGCCGGAGCTGGAACCGACCTATGCAGGTCGGGAGCCTCGCGCGCCACGCGGAAACCGATCAGCGGCGAACGCGACGTTGGCGTATTGGCGAGCCGCACGGCCGGCCGCACCTGGTGGGCCGGATGTCCCGCGGCCCCACCGCGGATCGACCGCATGGGACAATTCGCCGTTTCATAGGCGCGCGCGCCGGTCCGCCCACGGCTGTACCAGCTGCGATAGCAATCCTGAACCCATTCCCAGACCGTGCCGCCCATGTCGAACAGCCCGTAACGGTTGGGCGGAAACGATGCGACCGGAGGAATGCCTTCACCGTGATCGCCGCAATTCAGACAGCCCGCCATGTTGCGGCCGGGGGTGTTTCCCCACCAATAGGGGGTCTGGGTGCCGCCGCGGGCGGCGTATTCCCATTCCGCCTCGCTGGGAAGGCGATAGTTGCCATCGTCGGATGGCGGCTTCACGCGATTGAGCCAGTTCACAAAGGCTTCGGCCTGGCGCCAGGTCACCAGCGTGACCGGGCGGCTGCGATCTCCCTGGTTGGCGTCGTGGAATTGCGGATCCTGCGCGAGATCCGCAGTCAGCCCAGTCATGCCAACCGCCTCGTCATTGTCCAAGAAGGCATAGAACTGCTCGATGGTCACCGGCGTCTGGCTGATCTGGAACGCTCGCTCGACATTCATGCCGCGGGCCGGCATCTCGTCATTGGCAGCGTAGAGATCAGGTAGCGCACCGGATGGGCATTCGGCGGGGGACTGGCAGCTGCCCATGATGAAGCGGCCGGCGGGAACAGTCGCAAAGCGCATACCGATGCAGTTGGTGTAAATGCCCTCCGCATCACGGGTAGCCGTCCTGTTTCCCCATTCAGCCTGGCAGCTGGAAGGGCGGGCGATGTCATGACGCGCAGCTTCGATCTCCTTGTTCACCTCCTCGACGGTGCGCGCCGGAACCCCCGTCCAGGTCGGGTCGTCGAAGATCTTGCGCAGCTCCTGACCGAGGCGATGCGACATCTTCTCAGCCGCGAAGCTGAAAAAATGCCAGGAGTCCATGTAAAGCTCTTCGGGCCAGGTCGTGAGGAAGTCGAACGGAAAAACCACCTCGGGATAGTTCTGGCGGAATCGCGCAATCTCGCGCTCGATGGTGAGCGTGCCGACATCCTTGGTCGCGTGGCACGGCACCGGGTTGAACACGACAACCAGGCGTACTTTTTTGTCCCGTGCCAGCTGCGCCATCCTCTCCAGCCCGGCATAAAAGAAATCAAACGGGATTTCTCCATCCGCCGAAGGCTCGAACCAGTTGGCGAAACGGCAGCCGGTGAGCAGAAGCGGATCGCGGGTCTTCATAGCCGCTTCGCGTGCAATGAATCCCTTATTCTGGAAGAAGCTTTGCTTCCAATTGAAATCGCCAAAGAAGGCATCGAACCCGTGGGGAATTTCGTTATTTTTCTCTCCGTAATACATGAGATTCGTCATCAACAGCCTGAATGCCTGGCTTGGCGGTGCCAGGTAATGCCAAGCACTAACGAAAGATGTATTGATGGCTCTCTCAAGCTCTCGGCCCGCATTCCCGTAATGGGCCGGCTTGGCCAGAGGCGTGACATAGAGCACCAGCGCTTTGACCGAGTCCAAGTGGTTCAGCAGCGTCCTGGCGACATGGTGATGCCCGAAATATCCCACGTCCGCGCCGAACCCGGAATTGACGTAAGAGAGACCGCCCAAGTGACTCTCGATGATCCCGGGGATGGGAGCCGGCGTGGCGAAGAGCCATACCGATGTTTCAATTGCCGCGACGACCCCGATTGCGATCAGCAGCGCCCTAAAACTGGAAAGAAACGAAGCCATTGCCTGCTCTGCGCGCGAAGAAGACCAGAGGATAGAAAAGCATCATAAATATTGCAACCTTTAATGCTGTGCTTGCTCGAAACTCCGAAAGGTCGAGAAAGTCTAGAGATTTTTGCGGTCGTAATTGCGAACGGGATGTGGCGCTTCGCCAATCGATCCGAAGTCAAGCCAACGCACGCGGCGGGGTTCTGGTTGGACCAGGCGCCCTGATCGCGCCAACATGCCAAAGATCAATTCAAGGCTGCTCACCAGGAGGATTTTGTGGTCTGAAAATCCTTGAATGGAAAATCTTGGCGATCGGACGAACGATCGGCCGACGCCCAAAACGACCCCGCCCGGCTAGCGAGAGCCGGGCGGGTTCATTCGCGTTACGGAATTGTCGCGCTCGGATCAATGCGCGAGAGGATCCGGGCGCAACTGGAGCTTCACGAGCTTCGGCGTTTGGCCCTTCCCGCCCTCGCCGTGGAACGGGGTGCGGTTGCCGGAACTCGCCCACATGCCGCGGCCCTTCCAGCCGGCGTTGGCGTCGTCGATGCGCCCATCAACCAGCTTGGCGAAGAAGCCCATGGGATACGGGACGACGAAGTTGACCATCTTCCCGTCTTTGAGGGCGATGATCGACTGGTTCTGATTGCCGGTGGCAAACGGGACATCCTTGCCGAGCCCGAGCGTGTCATGCTGGTCGACCCAGGTGTAGTAGCTCGCCTCAGCCGATCCGCTGCCAGCATCGCCGGTGAGCTTCGGGCCCGGGAACGGATAGAGCGTCCAGCCTTCAGAGCAATGCCTGCCGGTGGCGATCGTCGGCCCGTTGAGGACCTTGCACTTGCGGCGGTCGAACGAGGCCATATGGCCGCTCGACAGCGGCATCCACACCACGTTCTGGGTGTCGATGTCCATTCCGCGCGGGCCGTAGCCCGGAGCCGGCACTTCGTAGATTTCCGCCAGCGCCGTTTCGGACGGATTGGGCTTGGTCGGATCGAGCCGAACGGCGTAGCCTGGGAAGCCGAGCGCGGAGCCCCACACCGTGCCGTCGCGGGCCGGCGACACGCCGTAGAACGCCACATTGACGCGGCGGTCCTTGTTGGGATCGAGCGGCTGGTTCGGCTCGGTGTACTCGTCACGCTTGCCGTTGCCGTTGGTGTCGAGGATGAACGGGGTCCAGCCCTGCGACTTCACCTCGTCGCCGGTTTCCTCGTACATCTTCATGTTGATCCAGCCCGCAGCGCCGCTTTGCGTGCCGCCCGCGCTCGCCCACAGCGTGTTGTTGGCGTCGAAGCCGAACTGCACGTGATGGGTCGGGAAGCAGGTGCTGATCATCTTGAACTGCTGCGTCTTCGGATCGTACATCGTGATCTGCCGGCCCGAATTCGCCAGCGGGAATACCTTAGCCGACGGATGGTCGGAACCCGCCTTGCAGAAGTCCGGATTGGCGGCCGGACGGATTCTGGCGGCGAACCAGATCCGTGCCTTCTCGTCGAAGTACAAGCTATGAGGACTGGTCTGGGCGTCCCAGATCTTCTCGTCTCCGAAATACGGCGAAGCCGCAAACATCGGAGCCTCGGACTCCGAGGGGGTCTTCGGGTCGCGGACCGGCAGCTTCACCTCGTAGGCGACGTTCTTCACCGGGTCGAACACCGGCACCTTGTCGGTGCTGTTCTCGGTCGCACCGAAGATCAGGCCATTGGCGTTGACCGTCGGATTGCGCTTGTCGCTCGCGGCGGCATCGTGCAGGTAGGCCTTGGGGTTCGACCAATCCCACACCGTGACGACGGCGTTGCGCTCGACGCCTTGGGGCCGCTGCGGCTTCGATGCCGGCAGCTCGCCGGCGGCAACCCGGTCGGTCCAGTCGCCGAGCATGCGCAGCGCGGCCTGGGTCCCCATGCGGTCGGTGTTGTTGACCATCTGGGTCGAGGCCTGGCCGGACTGGATGCGGCGGGTCCACGCCTCATAGCCGCTGGCGAACTTGCCGAGCGTTTCCGGGATCGTGCGTGTCGCCTTGCCGCCGAGTTGATGGCAGCCAACGCAGCCGTTGGTCTTGATGATGTCCAGGAACTGGCTCTGGGACTTCACGGCGGGATTGATGCCGTTGCCGCTGGGGCCGGTGCCGGGGAACGATGCCTGATCCGGAACCTTGATCATCGAATACCAGTAGATCGCCGGATAGTATTCCGCCGCGGCCTTCTCATTCGGCGCCGGGACGGCGGTCAGGTTGAGCTGCTTGCCAGGCTCGCTGTCGACCTTCGGCGAATCGACGAGCCCATAGCCGCGCACCCACACCTTGTATTTCGCTTTCGGAAGGTCGGGGATCACGTAGCGGCCTTGATCGTCGGTGACGACCATCTTGGCCATCTTGGTTCCGAGATCGGTCGTTTCTGCAACGACCCACACGCCGGCTTCCGGCCCTCGCGGCCCGGTGACCACGCCGCCGATGTCGTCATTGTCGATGGCGACCGTGTTTTGGGCGTGGATCTGCGCAGGGGCCAGGGTCAAGAAGCCCGCGATGCCCGCCAGCGCCACGCCCAGTAACAATGCTCGTTTGATCTTCATTTTCGGCTCCTCTCTTGTCAATTTCCGTCCCAAACCCTCGGTCTGGCTGATCAGGCCGCTCAGTGCGAGCGTATAACAATCTTCCCCAGGGTTTGGCCGTATCGTGCACAAACCTTGCTATTTTGGCAATGAGGTCAAGGGGACTAACGCAAGGAGAAGGGTCGGCCGGCCCCTTTCACGTGTGGCGTCTCTTTCGGCTATGTCCGGGCCGCAAGAATAAAAACTTGTGTCCGCCGCCATGTCAGGCGAACCGCACCGCATAGACCGGAGGCAGCGTGTGCGTCACGCATGCCCAGCTGTCGCCCTGATCCTCGCTCACCCAAAGGCCACCTGTCGTCGAGCCGAAGGCGAGCCGGTCGCCGGGCTCATCGAGCGCAAGCGCATGGCGGTACACGACATCGTAGGCGTGCGATTGCGGCAGGCCCTTGGTCAGGACCTGGAAGCTTTTGCCGCCGTCGCGCGTGCGCGTCACCGCCAGCTTGCCCTCGCGCGGGATGCGCTTCTCATCCTTGATTTCGGGGACAAACCACGCCGTGTCGGGCTCCCGTGGATGGACGACGACCGGGAAGCCAAAGGTCGATGGCTCGACGCCGGTGATCTCCGTAAACGTCTTGCCCTCGTCGGAGGAGACGAAGATGCCGTTGTGGTGCTGCACCCACATGCGGTGTGGCGCCGCCGGACATTGCACAAGGCAATGGACATCCTGGGCGATGGGGTCGTGGGTCTGCTCAGGGGGAGCGTATTCGGCCCGCATGCCCTCGCCGCGCTGGGTCCAGCTCGCGCCGCCATCCTCGGTGAACCAGATGCCCCCCGTCGAGACCGCGACCCACACGCGCTTCGAATTGCGCGGGTCCACGCAGATCGAATGGATACCGGGCAGGTCCGCGCCGCCCCCCATCCACTGCTTGCGCTTGGGATGATCCCAGAGCGCCCGGATCATGTCCCAGCTCTGCCCGTGATCGGTCGAGCGGAACAGGCCGCCCGGCAGCGTTCCACACCAGATGACGCCGGGCTCGTCAGCGCCACCCGCCTCGAGCGCCCAGACGCGTGCCGTGCTCCAATTGATCGGTCGGCCCCACATGTCGAGTTCCTCGTAGCCGTCCGGTTTGGGCGGATAGGTCGGAGCAGCGATCTCCTCCCAACCGCTCGCTGTCGAGCGGTGAAGCTTGACGCCAAAATGACCATGGTCGAGAGCCGCATAACGCCTCCCTTCGCGACGGTCGACAAGCGCGATGGTGACATTGTCGCCCAAAAATTCGACCGCCGTGATCTCCCACTGCTTCGCCTTGCGCGAGACCGTGAACAGGCCTTTGCGGGTGGAAACGAGAAGCGTGTCGCTCATCATCAGCCTCCTGACAGGGCTTGGAAGACGTAGATCGTGCTGGACTCGCTCACGGCGTCGGCGAGCCGCGCGCGATCGTGGATCATCCGGCCATCGACGAAGATCGTCATGTGTTTGCGCAGTCCCGACTGGTCGTCGAGCACATAGCCTCGCGCCTGCGGATTGTCCGCAAAAACATTTTCCAGAACCTCCCGCACGGTGCGGCCGGAGGCTTCGGCCTCCGGCAACGCGACGTGGCGCTGGATGTTGGGCGTGAAGACGACCTTGGCCATTGATTGCGCTCCGTTCGGCGGGCTCTCACCCTGCCGGAGATGACGACCTCTCCGCCGTGGCCTTCAGGTCTGCGAGACCGGCTTCGAAGTCCTCTCCGACCATCTTGTCCATGTCGAAAATCAGATGAATGACCTTGTAAGCGTGTCGGAGCGGCATTGGCAAGTTCACGAAAATTTTCGTGGTCACCAGGCATCCCATGATATCGATATCGGCGTCCTCCCGGTTCAGGAGGCATTGCGATTTCCAATTTGCTCGCGCAGCCGCTCCTCTCGCTCTCTCAGCTCGGGAGTCAATGTCTCGCCGAAGTCCTCGGCCGCGAAAACCTGGCGAATCTCGATCTCGCACTCTTCATTGTGAGGGTTGGGGCAGCGCCTGACCCACGTGATCGCCTCCTCCAGCGAGTTCACCTGCCACAGCCAGAACCCGGCGACCAGATCCTTCGTCCCGGCGAATGGCCCGTGGGTGACGACACGATCTTTCCCCGAGAACCTGACCCGCGCACCCTTTGAGCTCGGGTGCAGGCCCTCGCCCGCAAGCAACACGCCGGCCTTCGCCAGCTCCTCGTTGTACTTGCCCATTTCAGCAAGCAGTTGCTCGCTTGGCAGCACGCCGGCTTCCGAATCCTTGCTGGCCTTGACCAGGACCATGACTTTCATCGTCGTATCTCCTCTTCGTGTCGATGCAGGACGGATTTCTTGAATGACCTCGATCCGCGTGAACCCCTACTCTGGTTTCAAGATGAACGTGGGCGGGCGAAACCGATACCCGGATCGAAATTTTTCAGCCCGCGCAGGTCACCCTCCCATTCATCACGGGCATTGGTTCGCTCGCTCCACAGGTTACGGCTTGAGGTCGACCGCAGCCTTGAAACTGCCGTCCATGTAGAACGGTACCGATTCGTGCGAATGGACGATCTTCCATGCGCCGCCGATTTTTCGGAAACAGAGCGTGTGGCGGAACCACAGATCGGCCTTCTCGCCGCTTGTCTTCGTTCCGCTCAACCGGGTGAGACTGAGACAGAAGGCCAAGTCATCCCGCGCCGTGACCGCGAGGTCACGGATCTCGTAGCCGATCGGGCCCTGCCATGTGGAGAACCACGCCTCCAGTCCGTTCGGACCCGCTTCGTCCGCGATCAGAGGCGGCGCGAGCGAGAAATGGACGACACCTGGCGCGCTGTGGAACAGCACGCGGTCAGCGTCCTTGGCACGCATCGCTTTCGCCCAATCCTCGATCATGGCACGGACGTGAGCCTCGTCAGGCGTGGTTTCTCTTTGCATCGTCTTATCTCCCAAAGCTTTGCAGGCGTACGCTCCTGCCCGCCTATCGCATGATCGGTGCGGCGGCGCTCACCGAAATCGTGGGCTTACCGGCCTTGAGGACAGTTCCGTTGGGCTGCACATGCGCAACCGTAGCGCCGATCGCTGCCGGTCGCGCCGCGATCCCGACCATGACCAGGCTTATGGCGCCCGCCAGCGCGCCCGCCACGATCTTGCAGTGGGTGCGACGATCCGCCACGATCATTCGAGTGGGACATTTCCGGTTCCTCCCTTGGGAAGCGATCTTCACCCCAAGGACGGCCGGAAGGTCGCCATTCCGACAGCGCGAAACCTATTTTTTGATAGCTACAATGTGGCGCGGGCCGGGTCGCCTGGTGCGCTGCTTTGACTCAACCGATCGAGGTGCATCCGGATATGGGCAGCCTCCGACGCCGTGTTGGCGAGGGAGATAGCGCGGTCGAAGGCGACGCGGGCCTCTTCGGTGCGCCGGAGCTGCAGGAGCAGACCACCCTTCACCCCGAAGAAGTAAAAATAGCCCGAGAGCTGCTTGGCCAGAGGTTCGATCATCTCCAGCGCCGCGGCCGGCCCGCGAACCTTGGCTACGGCGACGGCCCGGTTGAGCGTGACGATGGGGGAAGGCTGCAGCTGCTCGAGAGATGCGTAAAGCAGATCAATCTGCGCCCAGTCGGTATCTTCGGGCCGGGCTGCCTGGACGTGCAGCGCTGCGATCGCGGCTTGCACCTGATAGGGGCCGGGGCGTCGATGGCGCATGGCTTTGTCGATGAGTGCAAGGCCCTCGGCGATCATCTTGCGGTCCCAAAGGCTGCGATCCTGGTCTTCCAGCAAGACGATCGTCCCATCGGGATCGAGCCGCGCCGCTGCACGCGCATGCTGGAGGAGCAGCAGCGCCGTCAGACCCATGATCTCGGGCTCGGATTGGAACAGCCTCAGCAGGAGCCGGGAGAGCCGGATTGCCTCTTCGCAAAGCGGTGCGCGCACATGGGCCTCGCCCCCGCTTGCCGAATAGCCTTCGTTGAACAGGAGGTAGATCATCGCAGCGACAGATGCCAATCGCTCTGCACGCTCCGCTGGACCGGGTGCCTCGAAGGCGACCTGCGCTTCCGCGACATGCCGCTTTGCCCGGGTGATGCGCTGCTCCATGGCGCTCTCGCTCACCAGGAACGCTCGCGCAATCTCCTCGACCGTCAGTCCGGAGACCACGCGCAATGCAAGCGCTATCTGCTGGGTGACGGGGAGATCCGGATGGCAACAGATGAACAGGAGCCGTAAGATGTCATCCCGATAGTGGGCGTCGTCGAGCCGCTCGGCAAGGGCGGATTCGGCGTCGTCCAAGTCGGAAACGATTTCGTCAGGGGGGAGCGCGACTTGTTTGCTCCGGTGTCGCGTCGCATCGATCGCGCTGTTGCGTGCGACCATGATGAGCCAAGCCGCAGGGTCTCGCGGCGGGCCGTTGAGGGGCCAAGTCTTCAGTGCGCGCAGGCAAGCCTCCTGAAATGCCTCCTCGGCGGTGTCGAGGTCGCGAAAGTAACGCGTCAATGCCGCCAGGGCCTGCGGGCGGGCGGACGTCAACGCCGCATTGATCCACTCAAAGTCGGTCACGTGTTGACGGCCCCGGGCTGAAAGAAAGAGATCGGCCTGATCTCATAGGCCCCACCGGGGTTCGCGCGGGCGAGTTCCCGCGCGATGTCGAGCGCCTCTTCGAGCGCTTGGCAATCGACCACAAAGAAGCCAAGCAGCTGTTCCTTGGTTTCGGCAAACGGCCCGTCGATCACCAGGGGCGGGTCCTGGCTTTTTCGGAGCGTCGTCGCGGCCGTGGTCGGCATCAGTCGGGCCACAGGGCCGAGCTTGCCTGCCTTGGCCAGCCGATCCTGCACGACCATGAGCTTCGACATGACGGCGTCGTCCTCCTCCTTGGTCCAGGAACAGACGACGTCCTCCGAATGGTAACAGAGTATGGCATATTGCATGTCATTTCCTTTTGCGCGCACGTCACAAGGACGAGCGGGTGTCCCGGCCGCCGACAAAAAGGTGAGAAAAAAGGCGGTGGTCTGGCGAACCGACGATCCGGCCTGTGATTTGTCGACTGGCAGCCCGTTCACGCCTCAGAACGCTCGTCTTGACGCAACTGGATACGCCGCTCGCATTCAACCCCTATCGACACGCCTCGTCGGTCCGAGGCCGAGCCTCGTTGGAAATTCGCGTTACGATCATGATGACCGTGACCGAGGTCGCGATCAGCACCAGGGACAGAACGCAGACGTTGGAGAACATCGCCTCCTGCCACATGCTCAGCAGCGCCACTGAGGCCGTCTCAGTCCCGGGGACGAACAGAAAGACCGAGGCCGCCAGTTCCCGCACCATCGACACGAACATCAGCATCCAACCGGCAAGAATGCCGGGAAGCACGAGCGGGAAGAGGATGTCGCGAAAGCTGGCCACACGGCCTGCCCCGCAGACGGCGG
>WNGL01012809.1_pt1 | contig 11341 bp, 11 predicted proteins | sample 5400591 | NCBI WGS metagenome assembly WNGL01 (sample SAMN13153377, study PRJNA577476) | soil metagenome | isolation source: 80 cm soil or saprolite under Garry oak tree replicate 1 | place: USA:California | collected 2016-06-15
AAACGATCAAGGCGCGAGCCGACCCCGAAGCCCCTCATGTTCGGCAATCGCTCGCAGCGCAGGTATTTTCCTCCCGTCATTGGTCGCGGGAGGAGGCAACATGGTTCAACGCGAGCTGCTCCCGACCGCGGAGCGCCGTGCCGGAGACGCCATTGGTGCGGCGTCGCCCCCCGAGGATTGGGCAAGGGGAGAGGCTATCCGGATCGGGTGCGGTAGATCACGATCGGCCACGGAGAGATCAGGCGATCCATCGCCTTGGCCCAGGTCGATCGCGGCATTTCCTGCAGGAAGAACCGGCGGTCGACACAATTCCTGTGCTTCGCATTGAGATAGATGAGATAGCCTTCGCGCGGGCAGTCGCGGAGCGACGCTTCGAGATTGTCCAACAGCTTCGAGACGACCGCCTCGCCAAAGGGATTGAAGAGATAGAGAATGAATGGCTCCCTCGGCAGCTCGTAGTCGGTCACATCCTTGCGATGCGCGACGACCGGCGCGCACAAGGCTCCGGCCTCCTTGGCACGGGCGATGTTGCGCAGGGCGACGCGGTGCATCGCCTCCGACAGTTCGACCCCCTCGACGCGCAGAAAGGGCCGCCCGGCCGCGAGCAACAGGCTGCGTCCCTTTCCGGAGCCGAGATCGACGAAGACGAAGCGCCTGGTCTCGAGGCCGAGCGCATCCAAGGCGCGGCCGAAAACCCAGCTCGGGGTGCCGAAATATTCGTTCGCGTGCGCGGCATTGCGTCCTGGCAGCGCCAATTCGTCCGGCCAATGCAGACCGGAGGCGTCGATGCCGAGGCGTCGATCATGCCAGGGATCGAGAACGTGGCGATGAATGCGGGCCTGCACGCCTTCTGCGATGCGTGTGGCGGACATCACGGGCGTCATCCTCGCTTTGGCTGCCGACCGCGATCCATAGGACGCAGCCAGGCCTTAAGGAAATCGCTTTCGACGATTCACCTTAACCGTGCAGCCGAGGCGAGTTGAAACGGAGTCAAATCGCCAAGTCGAAACAGACCCCGAGGAGGCCGCTAAATACTTGATTTAATGGCGGGAGCGACGGGGCTCGAACCCGCGACCTTCGGCGTGACAGGCCGACGCTCTAACCAACTGAGCTACGCCCCCGCGGGCATGGGGCGGACTTAAATGTCGACCCCGACCAAGTCAAGGCGCGCGACCTGGGTACGGGCGGCCCCCGACCGCTTGTCCAGGCAGCCGCCTCGCCTGCGGCGCCCCGCGGGCGACCGGGCGGGGGCATCGACCGCCCCAGGGGCAGCGGCGGCGCACCGCCCGGAGTCCAAAAAAACCCACATTTTTCGCTAGGAAGTGATGGTCAGAGCCTAGCCGAATCGTCTAATGCGACCGGTGTCGATGGGTGGCCTTTGCGGCCACTCCGCTGCAACGAGGAGGGTCATCCATGGCCATGGCAGCCAAGAAGGCGGGCACCCCCGCGACCGTTACCATGAAGCATCTGGCGGCAAATCTCGCGGAATCCCACGAAATGTCGAAAAAACAGACCGAGGCGGTGCTCGGCGATCTGGTCGGCCTGGTGACCAAGCATCTCAAGAAGGGCGACCGCATCCGCATCGGGGGGCTCGGCATCCTGGTGGTCCGCAAGCGGGCTGCCCGCATGGGCCGCAACCCCGCGACTGGCGAGCCGATCCAGATCAAGATCCGTTTCGCACATGTCGGCGGCCGCCAAGGCCGCCGACATGTGGCGTGGCTTGGCGAACGTGGGCGGTGACGGACTCGAACCGCCGACATCCTGCGTGTAAAGCAGGCGCTCTACCAACTGAGCTAACCGCCCTCAGCGAGCTTTATCGCGACCTCGGGCGGCGGAGGCAAGCGTGTGGTTCCGACCCCGCCCCCGCGCCAGGCGCGCTACTTACCCGGGAAGCTTGAGCGCAGGATGGAACCCATCAGCTTTCTCGCCGAAACCAGCGATGGGTTTCGCTTACGCTCAACCCATCCTACAGGGCCTGGGCCTCTACTGGTTGAGGGCGTCCTTGAGCCCCTTGCCGGCGGAGAACCGCGGCCGCTTCGAGGCCTTGACCTTGACCGCGGCGCCAGTGCGCGGATCGCGGCCGTCGCGCGCGCCCCGCTTGACCACGCGGAAATTGCCGAACCCCATGATCTTGACCTCGCCGCCCTTCTTCAATGTCGCGGTGATGATATCGAAGGTCGCTTCGACGGCGGCAGCCACCGACATCCTGGTCATCCGGGTCTTGCCGGCCACCGCAGCGATAAGCTCGTTCTTGGTCATTGGACCGATCCCTCCCCGCTCCCTTTGCGTCCCTGGGGCCGAATCAACGACAAATTGCCACTGCGAGCATGGAAGGTTTGCCGATTTTTGTTGATTTGCAAGCCGATTTTATCCGCGAATACGGGTCCGACCGGTGCTGTGCACCGATGTCGGGATCATGGCATTGGGGTCATGCCATTGGGGATCATGGCATTGGGATCATGGCATTGGGATCTCTTGGACCTTCTTGGGAACGTGATAGCCGCGCTGGACCGCGGGGCGGCTGGCGAGCGCGAGGTACCAGCGCTTCACGTTCGGATAAGCGTTGAGATCGATGGTCTGCCATTCGTAGCGCGAGATCCACGGCCAGATCGCGATATCGGCAATCGAATAGTCGTCGGCGACGAACTCGCGCTCGGCGAGGCGCTTGTCGAGCACGTCGTAGAGCCGGCGGGCCTCGTTGAGGAAACGCTCCTCGGCATAGGGCGCCTTGCCCTTGTTGTATCTCACGAAGTGGTGCACCTGGCCGAGAAACGGACCCGGCCCGCCCATCTGCCACATCAGCCATTCGATGACCTGGTAGCGCTTGGCGCCGTCCTTGGGCAAAAGCCTTCCGGTCCTGTCGGCGAGGTAGACCAGGATCGCGCCCGATTCCATCAGATGGATGCCGGTGTCGCGGTCGACGATGGCGGGAATCTTGTTGTTCGGGCTGATCTTGAGGAAGTCGGGCTTGAACTGCTCGTCCTTGCCGATATCGACCGGATGGGCGGCGTAAGGCAGCCCGAGCTCCTCGAGCGCAATGGAGGCCTTGCGGCCATTCGGCGTAGTCCAGGTGTAGAGATCGATCACGGTTGTGGTTCCTTGCTGCGGCGGAAACCGAAAGGGCCCGTCACGCCCAGATTGTCGCTTGCGACTGCGTCCGGCAAGGAGCGAATGGCCGAAATTCCGCTCGGCAACGATTTTGGGCGAGCTTGCCGCCGTCATTGTCACAGGAGTAGGGTCCCGGGACGAAGCTCGGCAGTCGACGATCGCTCTGCTGAGCTTCGTACGAACCAGAAAGATTCGACGTGGACCCCGTCTTTGCCTGGATCGAAGGTAGCGCGCTCAGCGATTGGGTTCGCGGCTCGGAATGCATCTGTGCGTTTCCCGCCATCGTCACGCTGCACAACATCGGCATGGCATTCCTGGCCGGCGGCAGCGTCGCCATCGATCTGCGCCTTCTCGGCTTTGCACCGCGCATGCCGCTGAAGCCGATGGGGCGGTTCGTTCCCCTGCTGTGGCTGGCGTTCGCCCTCAATGCCGTCACCGGAACCCTGCTGCTGATCGCCTATCCGACCAAGGCGCTCACCAACCCGTTGTTCTACGTCAAGCTGTGTCTGGTCGCGCTCGCAGTCTGGCTCGTTTACCGCATTGCCAACGATATCCTGCGCGCGTCCGAGGTCGACCGGAAACCCCTCGCCGCGAAGGCCAAGATGCTCGCGATCGCCTCGCTCGGGGCCTGGATGGTCCTCATCGCCGCCGGCCGCTACCTCGCCTATACGCATAAATGGGAAATGCTCGGCGTCCCTGCCATCCTGTAGCGCAAGGGAGATCGCGTCATGGAAATGGAGCCTTGGGAGGTATGGGTCCGAAGCACCGACCTTCATGCCTTCGTGCAACACTATGAGCCGCGGCTGTGGCCGCTGTTGCAGACACTGCACCTTTTCGGGTTCACGCTCCTGATCGGTACGGTCGGCTTCTTTGACCTCCGCGCACTCGGCCTGGCCAAGGGCATCCCGCTCCAGACCATTCACCGGCTCATTCCGTGGGGGATCGCCGGCTACATCGGGAACATCCTGCTCGGCATCGTATTCTTTTCCGGCCACCCGGAGCAGTATTTCTACAATAACGCGTTCCGACTGAAGTTGCTGTTCATGGCGGTGGCCGGAGCCAACATCCTCGCCTTCTACGGCACCAGCGCATTCGGGGAAATGAAGAAGCTTCCGGCGAACGCGAATGCGCCCCTGCGCATCAAGCTCATCGCCGGCACATCGCTGTGCGCGTGGGTTGCGGTCCTGATATGCGGGCGCCTGATCACCTTCAACCGGCCGCCGTTCTTTCATTGAAGGTCGGCGACACGAACGCAAACGGCGGCGCCGCTTGGGCGCCGCCGGCAAGGGTTCGTCGAGCAATCAGTGCGCGGTCAGGGTCGAGGAGTCCTCCTCGACCGGCGGCTCGGTGGTGACCGAGGTCTCGGTCGGCTTCGCCTTCTCCTCGTCCCACTCGATCGGCTCGGGCTTGCGGGTGAGCGCGCGGGTCAGGACCTCGTCCATGCGCGAGACCGGCACGATGTCGAGGCCCTTCTTGATGCTCTCGTTGATCTCGATCAGGTCCTTGGCGTTCTCCTCCGGGATCAGCACCGTCTTCATGCCGCCGCGCGAGGCCGCGAGCAGCTTCTCCTTCAGGCCGCCGATCGGCAGCACCCGGCCGCGCAGCGTGATCTCGCCGGTCATCGCCACGTCGCGGCGGACCGTGATGCCGGTCATCACCGACACGATCGCGGTCACCATGGCGACGCCCGCCGACGGGCCGTCCTTCGGGGTCGCGCCCTCCGGCACGTGCACGTGGATGTCGCGCTTGTCGAACGAGGGCGGCTCGATGCCGAAGGCGACTGCGCGCATGCGCACATAGGAGGCCGCCGCCGAGATCGATTCCTTCATCACGTCGCGCAGATTGCCGGTCACCGTCATCTTGCCCTTGCCGGGCATCATGGCGGCCTCGATGGTGAGGAGCTCCCCGCCGACATCGGTCCAGGCAAGGCCGGTGACGACGCCGACCTGGTCCTGGTCCTCGACCTCGCCATAGCGGTATTTCGGCACGCCGATATAGTCGCCGACGTTCTTCGCCTCGACCAGCACCGACTTCTTCTTCGTCAGCGTGAGCTCCTTCACCGCCTTGCGGATCAGCGTGGAGAGCTCGCGCTCGAGGTTGCGCACGCCCGCCTCCCGGGTGTAGCGGCGGATCAGGAGCAGCAGCGCCTCGTCGTCGATCGCCCATTCCTTGGCGTCGAGGCCATGCTTGGCGATCGCGTGCGGAATGAGGTGCTTGCGCGCGATCTCCACCTTCTCGTCCTCGGTGTAGCCGGCGATGCGGATGATCTCCATGCGGTCCATCAAAGGCGGCGGGATGTTGAGCGTGTTCGCCGTCGTGATGAACATCACGTGGGAGAGGTCGTAGTCGACTTCGAGGTAGTGGTCGTTGAAGGTGTGGTTCTGCTCGGGGTCGAGCACTTCGAGCAAAGCCGACGACGGATCGCCGCGGAAATCGGCGCCCATCTTGTCGACCTCGTCGAGCAGGAACAGCGGGTTCGACGACTTCGCCTTGCGCATCGACTGGATGACCTTGCCGGGCATCGAGCCGATATAGGTGCGCCGGTGGCCGCGGATCTCGGCCTCGTCGCGCACGCCGCCGAGCGACACCCGCACGAAGTCGCGGCCGGTCGCGCGCGCGATCGACTTGCCGAGCGAGGTCTTGCCGACGCCGGGCGGGCCGACCAGGCAGAGGATCGGGCCGGTCAGCTTGTTGGCGCGTTGCTGGACCGCGAGATATTCGACGATGCGCTCCTTGACCTTTTCGAGCCCATAGTGGTCGTTGTCGAGGATTTCCTGCGCCAGCTTGAGATCCTTCTTGACCTTGGTCTTCTTGTTCCAGGGGATCGACAACAGCCAATCGAGATAGTTGCGCACGACCGTGGCCTCGGCCGACATCGGCGACATCTGGCGCAGCTTCTTGAGCTCGTGCAGGGCCTTCTCGCGCGCCTCCTTCGAGAGCTTGGTGCGCTTGATCTTGTCCTCGATCTCGGCGAGCTCGTCCTTGCCTTCCTCGTCGCCGAGCTCCTTCTGGATCGCCTTCATCTGCTCGTTGAGATAGTACTCGCGCTGGGTCTTCTCCATCTGGCGCTTGACCCGGGTGCGGATGCGTTTCTCGACCTGGAGCACCGAGATCTCGCTCTCCATCAGGCCGAGCACCTTCTCGAGCCGCTCGGTGACGATGGGCGTCTCCAGGATCGCCTGCTTGTCCGGAATCTTGACCGCGAGGTGCGAGGCCACCGTGTCGGCGAGCTTGGCATAGTCGTCGATCTGCTGGACGACGCCGACCACCTCGGGCGACACCTTCTTGTTGAGCTTCACATAATTCTCGAACTCATTGACGACCGAACGCGCGAGCGCCTCGGCCTCCACCACCTCGCCCGCGGAATCGGCGAGCACGAGCGCGTCGGCCTCGTAATATTCGGCCCGGTCGGTGTAGCGCTCGACCTTGGCGCGCGCGGCGCCCTCGACCAGCACCTTGACAGTGCCGTCAGGCAGCTTGAGGAGCTGGAGCACGCTCGCGAGCGTGCCGACCTCGTAAATGGCGGCGGTCGCCGGGTCGTCGTCGGAGGCGTTCTTCTGGGTGGCGAGCAGGATGAACGTGTCCGAGCGCATCACCTCTTCGAGCGCCTTGATCGACTTCTCGCGGCCGACGAACAGCGGCACGATCATGTGCGGGAAGACGACGATGTCGCGCAGCGGCAGCACCGGATAGGCCCGGGTCTCGCCGGGGATGAGCGGGGGTCGCGGCTTGGCGGTTGTCATGGCCGGAATTCCTTATTGTTGTGCCCCTCGCCCGCAACCCGCCGAGTGCGGCATCGCGGTCGAGTGCCCGAAGCGCCGGGAAGGGAACACGGCGTGAAAGCGGCCGTGCGCTGGAGGACGGGGTAGGCCCCCCTCCCGGGGAAGGTTGGAGGCGATGCTTCGTACGTATTTCGTTCGCTTTATTAGGTGGCGACGGGGCAGCTTGCTGTCAAGCAAGCCCGAAAACTCAAGCAAATTGCTGGATTGGGCCGGCGCCGAGGGCGCAATTTCGACGAATCGCAGGGTGGCCCTGGCGGCGCGCACGGCCGTGCTCAGGCGCTGACGGGAGTGTCGTTCGCGCGGTCAGCCCGGTCGGCGTAGATGTAGAGCGGCCGTGCCGTCCCCTCGACGACCTCCTTCGAGATCACGACCTCCTCGACGCCTTCGAGGCTGGGGAGGTCGAACATGGTGTCGAGCAGGATGCCCTCCATGATCGAGCGCAGCCCGCGCGCCCCGGTCTTGCGGTCGATCGCCTTGCGGGCGATGGCACCGAGCGCCTCCTCGGCCAGCGTGAGGTCGATCGACTCCATTTCGAACAGCCGCTGGTATTGCTTCACCAGCGCGTTCTTGGGCTGGGTGAGGATGAGCTTGAGGGAAGGCTCGTCGAGATCCTCGAGCGTGGCGACGACCGGCAGCCGGCCGACGAATTCCGGGATCAGGCCATATTTGAGCAGATCCTCCGGCTCCACCTCGCGGAAAATCTCCCCGGCCTTGCGGTCCTCGGGCGCCATCACCCGAGCGGAAAAGCCGATCGACGTCGAGCGCCCGCGCGCCGAGATGATCTTCTCCAATCCGGCAAACGCGCCCCCGCATACGAACAGGATATTGGTGGTATCGACCTGCAGGAATTCCTGCTGCGGGTGCTTGCGTCCGCCCTGCGGGGGCACCGAGGCGATGGTGCCTTCCATGATCTTGAGCAGAGCCTGCTGGACGCCCTCGCCCGAGACGTCGCGGGTGATCGAGGGGTTGTCGGACTTGCGGCTGATCTTGTCGATCTCGTCGATATAGACGATGCCGCGCTGCGCCCGCTCGACATTGTAATCGGCGGACTGCAGCAGCTTGAGGATGATGTTCTCGACATCCTCGCCGACATAGCCTGCTTCGGTCAGGGTCGTCGCGTCCGCCATCGTGAAGGGCACGTCGAGAATGCGCGCCAGCGTCTGCGCCAGCAGCGTCTTGCCGGAACCGGTCGGGCCGATCAGCAGGATGTTCGACTTCGCGAGCTCGACGTCATTGTGCTTGGTCTGGTGGTTGAGCCGCTTGTAGTGATTGTGGACCGCGACCGAGAGCACCTTCTTGGCATGGTCCTGCCCGATCACGTAGTCGTCCAGGACCTTGCGGATTTCGCGTGGGGTCGGAATGCCGTCGCGCGACTTCACCAGCGAGGACTTGTTCTCCTCGCGGATGATGTCCATGCACAGCTCGACGCATTCATCGCAGATGAACACGGTCGGCCCGGCAATGAGCTTGCGCACCTCGTGCTGGCTCTTGCCGCAGAACGAGCAGTAGAGCGTGTTCTTGGATTCGCTACTGCCGACCTTGCTCATTCCTTCTCTCCGTCGGCCCGCCGCGTGCCCGCGAACCGGTCACATTGCCAACCATAACAAGGGTACCCCTAAGAGTCCGTAGCACGGATGTCACACTTCTCCCGGCTTTTAGGGGCACCTCTCCAAATCAGTCCTAGCCAAGCACGGTAGCCTAAGGGTAATCAAGAATCCATTAATGATGAAATTTCAAGCCGTTGGCAACTTTTCGACCGCTCCGGGCGTCGGCGGACCATCCGGCAGGGGGATCTTGCGCCGGGCAAGAGTCGCTAAAGCTTGTTCCCAGGTTCCTCCGCCCGCTTCTCGATCACCTTGTCGATGACCCCCCACTCCTTGGCCAGTTCGGGGGTGAGGAAGTAGTCGCGCTCGAGCGCGTCCTCGATCTTCTTGAGGGCCTGGCCGGTATGCTTCACGTAGATCTCGTTGAGCCGCTTCTTGAGGTTCAGGATTTCCTGGGCGTGCAGCATGATGTCGGTCGCCTGCCCCTGGAACCCGCCAGAGGGCTGGTGGAGCATGATCCGGGAGTTGGGCAGAGCAAACCGCATGTCCTTATGGCCGGCGGCAAGCAGGAGCGAGCCCATCGAAGCGGCCTGGCCGACGCAGAGCGTCGAGACCGGCGGGCGGATGAACTGCATCGAGTCGTAGATCGCAAGGCCCGAGGTCACCACCCCGCCCGGCGAGTTGATGTACATCGCGATCTCCTTCTTCGGGTTTTCGGCCTCGAGGAAGAGGAGCTGCGCCACGACCAGCGTCGCCATCGTGTCCTCGACCGGACCGGTGATGAAGACGATGCGCTCCTTCAGGAGCCGCGAAAAGATGTCGTAGGCGCGCTCGCCACGGTTGGTCTGCTCGACCACCATGGGCACGAGATTCATGTAAGTCTTGACCGGATCGCGCATGGATCAGCCTGTTTTCAAGTCAGCGGCCCGGAGCGGTCGGCGCCACACCGCCGTTCTCTTCCAGAACCGCGACACATTTGTTGATGCATTCATCGCATATATAGGCGCTTGCGCCGGCCACAAGACGCGCCACGTCGTCGGCGCGGCGGCCGCAAAACGAGCAACGCAGCCCCGGCCGCAGGAAACGGCCGATGCGGGCCAATGCCATGTTCGCCTTCATATCCTTATCCCGATATCCCGATTCGCGCCGCTCCCCCAGCAGAAGTCGGATTTATCGGACTTCCCCGGTCCAAAGGACCAGGGAGAGTGGGAAAGAGCATCATGCGGCGGAAGCCGCTTCGTCCTCGTCCTCTTCCTTGTAGAGCTCCTCGCGGGAGACCTGCTTCTCGGTCACCTTGGCGAGCTCGACCAGGAAGTCGACCACTTTCTCCTCGAAGATCGGCGCCCGGATGCCCGCCACGGCCTGCGGGTTCTTGCGATAATAGTCCCAGATTTCCTGCTCCCGGCCTGGGAACTGGCGCGCCCGATCGACGATCGCACGGGAGATTTCGTCGTCGTTGACCTTGATGTTGTTCTTTTCGCCGATTTCTGCAAGCACTAGGCCCAGCCGGACCCGCCGCTCGGCGATGCCGCGATATTCCTCCCTCGCCTTCTCCTCGGTCGTGCCCTCGTCGGCGAAGGTGCGGCCCTGGGCCTTGAGGTCGGTTTCGATGGCGGTCCAGACATTCTTGAACTCGTCCTCGACCAGCGTCGGCGGCGGGGTGAACTTGTGCATCTCGTCGAGTCGATCGAGCAGCTGACGCTTGAGCTTCTGCCGGCTCATCGCGGCATGCTCGCGCGCGATGCGATCCCTGATCGCGGTCTTGAGCTTGTCGAGCGACTCGATGCCGAGCGTCTTGGCGAAGGCGTCGTCGATCGCGACCGTGCCGGGGGCCTCGACCGATTTCGCCGTCACCTCGAACAGGGCTTCCCGCCCCGCCAGCTCCGGCTTGGGATAGGTGCCGGGGAAGGTCACCTTGACCGGCCGGGTCTCGCCTGCGGCCATGCCGATGAGCTGGTCCTCGAAGCCAGGGAGGAAGGTCCCGGATCCGACATTCACGCCGACATCGCCGCCCGACCCGCCCTCGAACGGCTGCCCGTCGATCTTGCCCGTGAAGTCGACGACGACTCGGTCGCCCTTCTCGACCTTGCCGCCCTCGCCTTTGGCGGCATAGGGCCGGTTCTGCTCGGCGACCTTCTCGAGCGCATCGTTGACCTCTGGGTCACCGACCTCGGCAACGAGGCGCTCGAGACTGATGCCGCCGAAATTCCCGAGCTCGATCTTCGGCAGCACCTCGACCGACAGCGTATAGGCGAGATCGGATTGGCCCCCGATGACGCGCTCGACCTCGGTCGCCTCGTTGGGGATCGTGACCTTGGGCTCCATGGCGAGCTTGAGGCCGCGCTCCTCGACGATCTTGGCGTTGAGCTCGCGGATCACTGCCTCGACGGTTTCGGCCATCACCGCCCGGCCATAGACCTTGCGCAGATGCGTGACCGGCACCTTGCCGGGCCGGAAACCGCGCAACTGGACGCGGTCCTTGAGATCGTTCAGGCGGCCGGCCATCCTCGCCTCCAGATCGGAGGCCGGGACCGTGACCTGGAATTCGCGTTTGAGGCCGTCGGAGAGCGTTTCTGTGACTTGCATGACCTGCCACCGCACGTCGCGGCGCTCGTTGGTTGGTCGACCGGGCTTGAGCGGCGCGCCTTTGAGCGGCGTGGTGCGGGCGGAGGGATTTGAACCCCCACGTCTTGCGACACGGGAACCTAAATCCCGCGCGTCTGCCAGTTCCGCCACGCCCGCAAAGGGCACCCTCGGCGCCAATCGGACGGCCGGGCGGCGCGGCTTATATCACGCCAAAACCGCGCGGCGCACGCGAAAAATGCGACATTGCGACGGGGCGCAGGTTTCGCGAGCCACGCCTGGCCCGCCAGAGGGTGATTGTTCGAGCCGCCTGGTCAAGCTGAC
>WNGL01009415.1_pt1 | contig 11340 bp, 9 predicted proteins | sample 5400591 | NCBI WGS metagenome assembly WNGL01 (sample SAMN13153377, study PRJNA577476) | soil metagenome | isolation source: 80 cm soil or saprolite under Garry oak tree replicate 1 | place: USA:California | collected 2016-06-15
GAGTGGGGGCTGGGCGCATCCCTGGCGATGGAAACTTTGCCGACCGCCGCGCGCGGCTTGTTCTCTGGAATTCTGCAACAAGGCTACGCGTTCGGTTACCTGCTGGCAGCGGTCGTTTACTGGGCGGTGTTTCCATTCTTCGGCTGGCGCGGTTTGTTCGTGGCAGGAGTGCTGCCGGCGTTCCTTGTCATTTTCATCCGCGCGCGCGTTCCAGAATCACCAGCATGGTTGCGTCGGCGCACCGCGCCGACTGATTTCTGGAAAAACGTGCTGACCGTCGTGAGGCGGCACTGGGCTCTTTTTCTTTACGTGATCCTGTTGATGACGGCATTCAATGCCATGTCACACGGCACGCAGGACATGTATCAAACTTTTCTGGGCGAACAACGGCACTACGGGGTGACACAAAAGGCGGCGACCGGGATCATTTACGCCTTTGGCGCCATTTGTGGCGGAACGGTCGTCGGCCATCTCTCGCAAAAATGGGGCCGGCGTCGCGCGATCATTTTTGCAGCGGTGTTCGGGATCCTTCTGATTCCCGTATGGGTTTTTTCGCCGAGTTTTTCCCTCCTGGTGATCGGCGGATTCGCCATGCAATTCATGGTGCAAGGGGCCTGGGGGATTGTGCCAGTGCATTTAAATGAGCTTTCACCGGGCGAGCTGCGCGGAACTTTCCCGGGGTTTGCCTATCAGCTCGGGAACCTGCTCGCCGCGAATACGGCCGTCGTGGAGGCACGGCTGGCCGACCATTTTCGCGACGCAAGCGGGCATCCGGATTACGCGAAGGCGCTCGCGCTTTTTGCGCTCATAATTTTTGTGGCGCTGATCGTGTTGGCCGCGATTGGGCGCGAGGAGCGCGGCAAAGAATTCTAATGATGGACCGCGGGTGGCGTCGGCTCCGACCCGGGGCTCGCCGGTTGCGGCTGCGCGGCGGCCACTTGGGGAGACGCGTGATATACACCGGGCCCGTAGCGTTGTTCGACAATTGCTTCCGCGATTCTCTCCGACAGCAGTTCACGATATTCGGCATCGCGCGCCTGGTTGCCTTCGGACCGATTGCTCAAGAATCCGCACTCCACCAGAACCGCCGGATAGTACGCGAGGCGCAGGACCCTGAAATTCGCTGTGTGCACGCCCCGATTCATCGAGTGCGGGATCGTCATCAGCTTGGATTGGATCCGATTCGCCAGTTCAGCTGAAGTGCCTGAGTGATAATAGGTCTCGAAGCCGTGAATGCCGCGTCGGCGTGAATCGTTGAAATGAATACTGACGAAGATGGCCTTTTTCTGCGAATTCTCGATGGCGACGCGGTCATTCAATGGGATAAACACATCCGAAGATCGCGTCATTACTGTTTTTAATTGCGATTCGCGCAAATTCCGCTCGAGACGCTGGGCAACGTCGAGAGCAACGATCTTCTCCGGCGGCCCGTAGCGGCGATACGCGCCATTATCTTTCCCGCCGTGCCCCGCGTCCACCACCACGGTCGTAAAAGTCCTGCTCGTGTCTTTGATCGCGGTTCTTGGCACTGTCGTGCAAGCACCCAATGAAGCGACGAAAGCAATGGCAAGAGCGCGGCTGATCAGGCGCGGCATTCTAGTTAATAGCAAGAAATATCTTTTCCGCCAAAAATTTTTTCGAAAGCAAGCTCCAAGGGGGCGTCTTGATTTCGCCTGCCAACGAGTTATTTCCCGGCGATCGCATACAAAAAGCACTTGTTTTTTGTGCTGCTGCACTTAAAGGCCTCTACCACTTTTATGACGATCCGATTAGCGATTCTGCCTTTGTTCCTGGCGTTGAATTTTTCAATGTGCAAGAGAAATCCAAGTCCGGCCACGAGTTCCGAACCGGTGACTTCATCTCCGACATCGGCTGAGACGACTGCTGGCGGCAGTCCGGGCCCGGGTGTTGCGGCTGCAGCGCCGTCGCCGAAAAAAATTACCAAACCCGTTGTCGATCAAACGGCGCAGACAATCATCTTTTGTTATCATCGTTTGGTCGACAAGATTCGCTATCCAGGCACCGAGATCACACCGGCCGCATTTGAAGCGGAGATGAAACAACTCAAGGATGCCGGGATCACCGTAATCACCATGCAAGATTTGCTCGCCTGGAAGCGTGGCGAAAAAAATATACCGCCGCGATGCGCGGTCATCAGCTTCGATGATGGATGGAAATCTCAGTACGAGGTCGGGTGGCCGATCATGAAAAAATTTGGATACCCATTCACGATGTTCATTTATACCGAAGGCGTACGCGGAGGTAGCTTGGGCGGCGGGGAGGCGATCACGTGGGAACAACTCGCCGACATGCGTGACAACGGAGTCGATATCCAGGCGCACACCGCAACGCATCAAGACTTGCGCGAAGGGCATAACATCATGCTGGCTGCCCCCGGCGGGAAGAGGACGAGAACGAAATTGACCGGGCCCCAATACGAGGAATGGCTCCAAAAGGAAGTCGTCGGCTGCAAGCAACTGCTCGAGCAGCGGCTTGGGATCAAAGTGAATTGTTTCGCCGTGCCCTTCGGCAGTTATAACGAGCACGTCAAAGAAGTTGCGCGAAATGCCGGATACGAAGCGATGTTTACCGTTTACGGCCAGCCCATCACCTTTACCTCCCCAGCCGATTCGCTGGGTCGTTATGCGATTGAAGCGAACAAGCCGAAAGTGTTCGTTGACGCGGTCAAAATGATCGGGACATCCAGCGGTGGGGCGGCCGCAGTTGCTGAAGTCGGCGCGGCTAATCTCTCGACTCAACCAGCGGACGGCGAAACCGTGCGCACGGCGCTCCCCCTGATCAAAGCGAACCTCAGCGGGGTCGGCGCGATCGAACCCGGCAGCGTGCAAATGCGCGTGAGTGGACTCGGTGTCGTTCCAGTAAGTTACGATCCGAAAACCGGAGCGGCCTCATATCAAGTAACGCAAAAATTGCGCGACAACTCGTGCACCGTGATTGTCAGCGCGAAATCGGAAGGCAAAAAGGTCGAAGCGCACTGGACCTTCGGCATCGATGCGGCTGCCGCGGGCGCACCAGCGCCTGCAAAACCCGTGCCGACGCCGAAGAAATAAACGCGCAATGACGTTCTGGGTAGCGCACGCGTCTCGCGTGCTGGTTTTGGCGTCCCGCCGAAACAATCTTTTGTTGTGCGGCATTTTGTCTGCGAATGGTGCCTTAAGGAAAGTTCGCGATCGCGAGGACGCGCTCGGCAGCACGCGAGACGTGTGCGCTACCCGCACTTCGCGCGAAACAGTTGTTAGGTCTTACGATGTTCCCGCAACTTAGCGATAAACTTCAGGAAATCTTCAAGGAGCTGCGCGGGCACGGCACGATCAACGAATCAAACATCGACGCCGCGCTGCGTCAGGTGCGTCTGGCTTTGCTCGAGGCGGATGTCGATTTTCAAGTCGCCAAAAAATTCATTGCCCGCGTAAAAGGAAAGGCGCTCGGCGAAACCGTCCTCCGCAGCATCACGCCGGGTCAACAAATCGTAAAAATTTTCCATGATGAGCTCTCCGCGTTGCTCGGAGACGACGCCGCGCCGCTCAATCTTGAGAAACCGGGTCGAATTTTGATCGTCGGGCTCAATGGCTCCGGTAAGACGACGTCCTCCGCCAAACTCGCGCTCTTTTTGAAAAAGCAGGGTCATGCGCCGGCTTTGATCGCGTGCGATTTGCAAAGACCGGCGGCGATTGAGCAATTGGCGACACTTGGAAACCAAATCGAGGTGCCGGTTTATACTCCCGACCCGGGCGAGAAAACTGTTCGACGCGCCGCGGCTGCTGCAGTTGGTACAGCGCGGTCGCCGGGGGCGCCGGGCATCGACATTTTCGACACGGCGGGGCGGCAGGAAATCGACGAAGCGCTGATTCAGGAACTGAAGGAGCTCAAAGAATTTTTGCAGCCACAGGAGACTTTGCTCGTGGTTGACGCCGCGACCGGCCAGCAGGCGGTCAGCGTGGCAACTCATTTCAACGATGCTTTGGAAATCACCGGAATCATTTTAACCAAGCTCGACGGTGACGCGCGAGGCGGCGCGGCGTTGTCGATGCGCGAAGTGACACGGCGGCCTATCAAATTCGCCGGAACTGGCGAAAAGCTCGATCAATTCGAGGTTTTCGTTCCGGAACGGCTCGCCGGCCGAATTCTCGGGATGGGCGACGTGGTTGGTCTGGTAGAAAAGGCGGCCGAAGCAGTCGATGAAGAGGAAGCGGCTCGATTGGAGCGAAAACTGCGCACTGCTTCATTCGATTTTAACGATTTCCTGGCGCAGTTCAAAATGATGCGAAGAATGGGACCGCTGGAGAATATCCTTGGCATGTTGCCCGGCATGAGTAACGTGCAGGGCCTCTCTGTTGACGAGAAGCAGCTTAAGCGCACGGAAGCCATCGTGCTTTCGATGACGAGCGAAGAGCGGACGCGTCCCGACATTTTGAATGCGCGGCGTCGTCAGCGAATCGCGCGTGGCAGCGGCAGCACGGTCACGGAGGTAAACGATTTGCTGCGGCGCTTTGCTCAGATGCGCAAGATGATGAAAAGCACGGGCAAAATGAAAAAGATGATGGCGCAAATGGCACGAATGAGAACTTAACATGGCAGTTTCAATCAGATTACGCAGGGAAGGAGCGAAGAATCGCCCCTATTACAAAGTGGTGGTGGCCGACAGCCGCAGCCCGCGCGATGGAAAATTTATCGAGATCATCGGCACGTACGATCCGAAGAAACCCGCTCACAACAGCACGTTGAAACTGGATCGGGCCGAATACTGGATCAGCAAAGGCGCGCAACCGTCCGACACCGTCCGCAGTTTGATTAAAAAAAATAAAAAACAGGCGGCCAGCGCTCCCGCGGAAGCTAAGCTTGAGCTGCCTGCACCAGCCGCGCCCGCGGAAGCAGCACCGGCGGCGGCACCGGCGCGACCCATAGCAGAAACGGCAGCTGGGGAACCGACGGAGAGTTAAATCGGTGATCGAAATGAGTCGTAGCGGCGGTCTGTGACCGCCGAGGGCGTAGAGAGTCTGTGTCAAACGTCTGCGTTTTTGATTCCAGGCAGAAATTCGTGTCGATTCGTGTTTATTCGTGGTTACCTTCTCCCTCATGAGGGAATTTCTCGAGTTCGTAATTCGCCAGTTAGTTGAATTTCCCGACGACGCGGTGCTCACGGAAATTCCGAGCGGCAGAACGACCACATTCAGGCTGCAGCTTCGGCAAAGCGATGTTGGCCGGGTTATTGGTCGCAACGGCCAAACGATTCACGCTATTCGCGCGTTACTTGCCAGTTCCGCCGCGCGCCATGGCCAACGCGCCATGCTCGAAATTGTAGAGTAATTCCCTGTGGCGGCGCTCTGCTTGCCACGCCGAAGTTCCGCGAAGGCAGGTGAGCGTCGCATTATTCGAGCGGTGGTTATGGATCGCCGCTACAACATTGGAAGTTGGACGTTCAATATTGGATGTTCCATGTTTTCTTGACCAATGAAGATCGACATTCTCACCTTATTTCCGGAAATCTGTCGTGCGCCGCTAAGCGAAAGCATCATGAAGCGCGCGCAGGAAAACAAGATTGTCGATCTTCGCATTCATAATTTGCGCGATTGGACGAACGACAAACATCACATTGTTGATGATGCGCCTTTCGGAGGAGGGCAGGGGATGGTGATGAAACCCGAGCCAATTTTTGCGGCCGTAGAAGAACTGGGGGGGCAAATTGCCGAAAAATCGAAAATTATTTTGATGTCACCGGCTGGACGCCGTTTCGATCAATCCATGGCAGAGCGATTCTCTCGCGAACCGCATCTTATCGTCATCTGTGGTCACTACGAGGGAGTCGATCACCGCGTTATCGAGCATCTTGTGGATCTTGAGATTTCCATCGGCGATTACGTACTTACAAATGGCGCAATTGCCGCTGTTGTTTTGGTTGATGCAATCGTGCGCTTGCTGCCTGGCGCGCTCGGTCATGAGCAATCCGCGGCGGACGATAGCTTCAGCGGCGGACTGCTCGAAGCGCCGCAGTACACGCGACCGGCCGAATTTCGCGATTGGAAGGTTCCGGATGTTTTGCTTTCTGGAAATCACGCGGAGATCGCGGCGTGGCGGAAGAAAGAAGCGCTTCGGCGCACGCGCGAAAATCGGCCGGATTTGCTAGGCAGGATTGACTAACCTCAATCGCCCACGGCGGTTCGAGTGAACGGCCCCTGCCTGATGCGATCCAACGTCCTGCACGGCTCTCCAGGTTCACGGATTCGGTAAGCCGTCGTGCATAACAATCGAACGTAATTCTTCGACCGTGTTTGAGAGGTTGAGAATAATTTTGATACCGACGACGTTGATGCCGCTGACGGTTCGCAAATCTTTCGAAAGCTGGAGGTCCCGAGCCGCAGCCGATTGATTGATGGCATTGATGTCATGACTGTTGCGCTAGTTTTTCACCCGCGACGCCGGCCCGGCGTGATCGAATGGGCGCGATAACTTTAAAGAGCCAATATGTTTCCCATTCAAGATTCGGTACACAGTCGCTCAGTGCCGCTCATGACCCGCGCGCTGATTTTTATTAATGCGTTGGTGTTTTTCTTTGAGTTGATGCTTCCGCCGCATGGGATCGACCAGGTTTTTTATCTTTTCGGCGTTGTTCCCGCGCGCTTCACCCATCCAGATTGGGCCGCGTACGTTGGGTTTCCGGCGCACAGTTATTGGACACTTTTGACGCATCAATTCCTGCACGGCGGTTGGCTGCATATTATTTTCAACATGTGGACGCTCTGGATTTTCGGCGACAATGTTGAAGACCGCATGGGGTCGCTAAGGTTTGCAATTTTCTATCTTGCGTGCGGCGCACTCGCCGCCCTCACGCACGTGCTCGCAAATCCGGATTCGACCGTGCCATCGGTCGGGGCATCGGGGGCAATCGCGGGCGTGCTTGGCGCTTACTTGCTGTTTTTTCCGACGGCGCGGCTGATCGTGCTGTTTCCGATTTTCTTTTTTCCACTCTTCTTCGAGGTTCCGGCGATATTTTACCTTGTACTTTGGTTTTTTAGTCAGTTATTTAGCGGCACGCTTGCCTTGGCAGGGCCGCAGCACGTCGGTGGCATCGCGTTCTGGGCGCACATCGGTGGATTTGTGAGTGGGATGCTGCTATGTGGATTGTTTGCGCGTCAGCGCCGGCAGTCGCAACCAGATGAGTACGGTCTTGAATGGGGCTGGGATCCGCGACGTCGTTGAACGGAAAGGAGAATAAAAATGGATATTTTCTGGTTGTTCTTCATGCTCTCGGCTCTCCAGCCCGTCATCAAACAAAAGTTGTTGGAAGCGTCCCGGAAGCGGCTGATTGCTCTCATCGAGCGTGAGCGGAAATCGCGCGTCGTTCTACTCGTGCACCGACAGGAAACCATGAGCTTATTAGGTTTTCCGTTGTTTCGCTACATCGACATCAACGACAGCGAAGACGTTATCCGCGCGGTTCATCTGACCGATCCCGAAATTCCGCTGGATTTGGTGTTACACACGCCGGGAGGTTTGGTCCTGGCAGCCACCCAAATTGCGCGCGCGGTGTTCAAACACAAAGGTAAGGTCACGGTGTTCGTGCCGCACTACGCCATGTCGGGCGGCACATTGATTGCGCTCGCGGCCGACGAGATAGTTATGTGTGAGTACGCTGTGTTGGGACCGGTCGACCCGCAGCTCGGCGAGTATCCGGCCGCTTCGATTTTGAAAGCGGCGCGTCAGAAACCGATCGCCGAGGTGGACGACAAAACATTGATTCTGGCGGATCAAGCCGAGAAAACGATCGCGCAGATGCGACACGAGGTGAGTGAGTTACTGGCGGAGAAGTATCCTGCCGAAAAGACCGTGGATATGGCCAAACTTATGACCAGCGGTACCTGGACGCATGATTATCCCATCACTTACGAGCGGGCACACGAGCTTGGTCTACCGGTACGAAGCGACATGCCGGAGAATATGCTGCGTTTGATGCAACTCTATCCACAGCCCATGCGTCGGCAGCCTTCGGTTGAGTACGTACCGCTCCCCTGTCGTTCGAGCCGGCGCGCTTCGCGGGCGGAGGCGATGTTGGAGTAATCGAGCGATCGTGTTCCGAGTAGCGCGCGCCTCTCGTCCTGCACCTGTGGGAGCGAGCGCGTCGCGATCGCGAACTTTTCTTGTACGACTTCAACCGCAAATAGATCACGCAGCGAAAGATTGTTTCGGCGCGACGAAACCAATCACGCGAGACGCGTGCGCTACCGGGCTCTTCCGAGCACTACGCACGCGTTAATTCCTCCGAATCCAAATGAATTGCTCATGATGTAGTTCAACTTTGCTTCGCGACCGTGATTTGGAACGACATCAAGGTCGCAGGCCGGATCGGGATTCTGAAAATTAATCGTGGGTGGAATCCATTGCCGATCCAATGCCAGCGCACACAACGCCGCTTCAATTGCACCGGTCGCGCCCAGCGGATGCGCGTAATAGCCTTTTGTCCCACTGACTGGGATGCGCTTTGCATGCTCGTTGAACACTTGTTTGATCGACATCGTTTCGGCGCTGTCATTCAACTGCGTCGAGCTGGCGTGTGCATTGATATAATCGATTTGCTCGGGCGCCAGTTGCGCATCCGCCAGTGCGTCGCGCATCGCGCGAATGCATGAATCGCCGGTCGGCAGGGGCGACGTCATGTGGAAAGCATCGTTGTTGAGGCTGTAGCCGAGCACTTCCGCGTAGATACGCGCGCCTCGCCTTCGCGCGTGCTCGATCTCTTCGATAATGAGCGAGGCAGCGCCTTCGCCCATCACGAAGCCATCGCGCAACAGATCGAACGGACGACAAGCCAGAGCGGGATCGCCCGGCCATCGGCTCATCGTTTTAATGATATCGAATGCCCCAATTGTAATAGTCGTGAGAGGCGCTTCCGCTCCTCCGGCGACAATCACGTCTGCAAAATCATCTCGGATATATCGGAGTGCTTCGCCGACTGATACTGTGCCGCTCGCACAACTATTGGAGTTAGTCGTGCCAACGCCGCGAAATCCAAAGTCGATCGCAATGTTCGAATGGGCTGAACCGCCGAAAACCTGCACAGCGAGCGTGGGCTGGACTCCACGGGCGCCCTTTTTCAAGAAGCGGATGTATTGATCTTCGGCCTTGCACACCCCACCGAGTGCGGTGCCAAAACTGACACCGACGCGATGTTGCGGATTCTCGCGGGAATAGTGCAAGCCCGCGTCGTCGAGTGCCAGCTTCGCCGAGGCGACAGCGAATTGCGCATAGCGGTCGAGCCGCTTCAAGCGGTGTGGCGCGAAGAATTCTTCCGAATCCCAATCGCGGATCTCGCCGGCGCAACGCACGTGAAAGGCGCTGGGATCGAAACCTGAGATGCTGCTGATGCCGCTCTTCTCGGACAGAATTCCATTCCAAAAGTTTTCGCGACCGCGCCCGATGCAAGTGATGGGCCCAATTCCCGTGATGACAGGGCGTCTTCGGCTCATGCGGTGACCTTGTTTGCCTTTGCCTCGACGTATGCCTTCATGTCGCGCAATGTTTTGTTTGCAATGTGATGAATAAAAAAGTCGCCAATAACTTTGTCGGCGATTGGGGCCAGGAAATTCACGCGAAATGCCAGATCGTGTTTAATCTCGACCAGGACTCCACCCGGTGCATCCTGAAATGTCCAAGCTACGCGCATTCCTTTCGTGAACGCTTTCAAATGGTGAAAGCGGATTTCAAGACGCTCGCAATCGATGATTTGCTCGGAAGTCCAGGAAATCGGAATGCCGGAACGTGTCGCCGCCATCACAACAATGTTCCGATTCGGGCCCCGTTCGAGATAACGAATATAGCGATAATGCGGCAAGATCTGCGGCCACAGCTCCAGGTTCGCCGCCGTCTCGAACACGGCCGTCTTCGGCGCGCACATAATGATGGAGTTAGTTTTGTGCATTCGAAATGATGGCTACTGCCGATGGAAACCCGCCCGGCTATCGATGTTGCGCACCTTCCGCGGAACAGAGGACACTTCCTCGAAAATCAATTTCACGAAAGAGAAAAATCGTCCCGCCAAACATCAGAGAACAGGATTTCGCTGGCGGAAAGAGATCTGGCTATTGCGATTCCGAAGGCAAGGGGTTTGAACCCTTGCCCTCCGCTCGGACGCGAACGACGCGACTTCACATACGACCGTCGGTGACCTTCTAGTTAACTGGTTGATCCAGCAGCGACATTTCTCAACGACGACGACCGTGTCTGGTGTGGTCTGCGTCTTGTGCCAGTTGAGTCATAAACGCAAAGAACGCCGGAGACTGGCCGATGAAAAGCCCCATGTCCGTTAGGAACTGCAGAGTGTGCATGGCAACACCGCTTGTTTCGGTCGGTCGAATGATCGAACAAATAGGAAGGTTTCGATCCAAGAACGGGCACGGCTCCGGCATGATCAGGCTCTTGTTCAGGGTCTCGTCGTCCACCTCCAGATCAGGAAAAGTCACCGAAACACCGGTTACCGGATCAACGGCAGTCAAAGGCGGGGCGTTGCCCGCCTTGTCCGACCAAGTTTGAAAATGCATTGTTTCCGTAGGACCAATGCTGATTAGGATCCGCAGGACTTCCTCATGAGTCGCCCTCAGCGCCATTGATGGGTACAGGCTGTTCCCACCTTGTTCAATCGTTGCAAAGTGGAAAGCCGCGGTATTCGCGATCGCCTGTAGGAAGTTGGGATCACTTGTGTCGGCATCGGTCCTGGGAATTGCCGTGTGCTGCCCAACCCCTAATGTTGGGACGGCCTGCGGAAAGGTGAAGTTCGGATCCAGATCCGGGTTCTGGTTGTCGATGCGGTAGCGAGTCCACCAACTCGTATCTACGGTGAGTTGCATCAGATTCGTGAGCCGTAAAATTCCGCTGGTTCCGGTCGCTGCACTACCTGGCAGAGTGCGAAATGGCTCGAGATTTACAGGAGCCGCCCCCTTGGAAGCGAGGTAGGCATTAAGAAAGCTGTGATGGGTGATTTCATCGTCGGTGTTGTCGTGGATGTATATCGGCATGTCTTCATCCAGCACCTCAATGGCCTCGGTGTAACCTTCATTCCCAGTGCCGCCAGGAACTTCGTCATCCTGAACGCCGCCGAGTTCGTTGTATTGGATCCAAAAGTCGGCTTCGAGTATTTCTGCCGCCGCTGCGAACCGGAGCAAGGCCGCGTCTCCGGGCGTTAGACCACTACGTGCTTCTGCGGTTCGGATGCTGGTCAACAGTCCCGCGCCGATGGTTCCTGCTCCAACTGCAAGTGATTTGCCTAAGAAGGATCGGCGACTGAGCGAGCTTTTCGATGACTTGGCTCTCGACTCTAAATTTTCTGTC
>WNGL01010448.1_pt1 | contig 11340 bp, 10 predicted proteins | sample 5400591 | NCBI WGS metagenome assembly WNGL01 (sample SAMN13153377, study PRJNA577476) | soil metagenome | isolation source: 80 cm soil or saprolite under Garry oak tree replicate 1 | place: USA:California | collected 2016-06-15
CCTTTCCGCCCCTCACCTGCATCACGATTGAGCCCTCAAGCACATAAACAAACGCATGTGCGTTGTGGCGATGTATTGGGTCCGACCCGCCCGGTGGATACTCAACCGTGATCATCAGACCTTCCTTGCCAGGAAAGTCGGTCAGGTCTTTCGACAAGAGCGGCGTCACCTTCGCCTCTTTGGGCTCCAGCGTGGCGGATATCAGACAAACCAGCATCAAAACTAGTTTTGCAATCGTCATAAATAAACCTTTCGTTTGAATGAGGCCGGTTCACGCAAACCGGCCTCTCTTTGACAGATCCACTAGTGGGTGACCGCCGCCGCTTTCGCCGCGGACTGAGTGAGCCAGGTTTCGAAACGCGTCTCGCCGAGTCGTGCGTCATCGCCGGGAACGAGTGTCCTCTCACTCAGCTCCACGCCGTAGTAACGCGCGTGCGGGTCAGCGACAACCTCGCGCGGATCATTGCGTGCGGCTAGACCTCGCCGGACGAGTTCATCGAGACGAAACTTTTCTGGCCCACCTACTTCAACGGTGCCATTCACTGGTGAGCCCATAGCGATCCGGCCTACCGCACTGGCGACATCGTCGGCCGCCATGGGCTGGATGAGCGCAGATGGCAGGCGCACTTTGTTGCCATCAGTGGAAAAATCGGCGATACCCTTGACGAATTCGAAGAACTGCGTCGCGCGAACAATTGAATAGGGGATGGAGGAACCCTTGATTAAATTCTCCTGAGCGATTTTTGCACGGAAGTAGCCGCTTTCGAGCAGACGCTCAGATCCTACGACAGACAGCGCAACGTGATGTCCCGCGCCCGCGGCCGCTTCATAGGCGAGGAGGTTACGGGTTGATGTCTCGAAGAACTTCATCACAGCCGAGTCTTCCCACGAGGGAGAGTTCGATACGTCAACGACCACCGACGCACCCTTCAGCGCTTCGGCCAGTCCCTCGCCCGTGAGTGTGTTGACGCCGGAATTGGGAGATGCGGCAACTGCTTCGTGCCCGTGCTCGCGCAACTTGGTAACGAGCTTTGACCCGATCAGTCCACTGCCGCCGATCACTACGATTTTCATGATTGTCACCTCTATTTTCGGTGTACCTCCATGCGTGTCTTCTGTCAAGCGAACGAATACGGTTCCTTAAAGTCCTGGTAAGTCCGCTTACCGGACAAGTCAGGACTAGCACCCAGATGCTCGGTTTTCGCGATTTTCACTGAGCCCCTTTTGGCGATAATTTCCTCGTCGCCAGGCAATCCGGATATTATCGGTTGAGCGTTGGGTAGGCTCACGACGGGAGGCCGGAATGAAACTGCAGAAGCAGGTCACGGCTCCGAAAATTGAGATCGATCTGTCAAGAATCCAACAGCTTTCACAAGAGCGCGACGACGAAAACTGGGAATTCCGATCGTGGCTAAAGCAGTACGCTCCAGATGACATCGATGGCCTTGTCAAGACCTTGAGCCAGAAATACTTCGCCCTCATCGACTGCACGCAGTGCGCAAATTGCTGCCGATCATTGCACATCGAATTCAAGGAAAGTGAGCTTCACTCTATTGCAAAGACGCTTGGCAAGTCGATAGAAGCATTCCAGAAACAACGTATGTCGGAAGGCAAGGTGAATCCGCCCTGCCCGATGCTTAACGGAAAGCTGTGTTCCATTTACGAGAATAGACCAGATGTTTGCAGGTCGTTTCCTCACCTAGAACAACCAGAATTCACCTCCCGACTGATAGGCGTGATTGAAAATGTTGCCATTTGTCCGATCGCGTTCAACGCATTTGAGGAACTAAAAGCGAAACTTACATGGCCACGTCCCTAGCCTTGTGAGATGCACGATGCTGTTCGAAGTAAATACCATCTTGTAGAAGGCTCCGGGAAGGAAGGGGGTCCGTACCAGAACCCACTTTTCCGATTATCCGACTAATCAGGAGTTGACCCTAAAGGCCCTGTCTTCGATTCCTAACTGTAAACCGGCTAATCGACAATTGCTTGCGTAGACGGTCAGTGGCAGTGCTCTCGTTTCACATGCCTCGTGTTTAGGTCAAGACGGTAGCAGCGCGGCCGCTCATCTGTAATGAAAAGGCTGTTCTGCTCCAACCTTAACGAGGAAATATAAATCCACTGGTTGCATTCCTCGCCTTGCCACCAATGTGTGTGGATTCGGGACACTTTGGAAGTCCACAGTTCTTTTCGAGTGGCTACTTCGGTTGCGGTTATCCACCCGTGTGTCCCATCGCCATGCGCCGAGTATTCAACACCATTGAAAACTAGGGGGACGACGATTGGCGCTGCTACCCGTTTCGCCAATGACAGTGGCGCAACGGCAAGAGCAATCAGCAAGACCAGATGGCGAGATTTCACTCTTTGATTTTAAGCGAGGACTCTTCTGAAATGAACATAAGCCGTTGGCACGTTCTAAACGAACAACAACTTCTGATTAACGCGGTAACCGGTAAAGTGGGTACTGCGACGACAGATGACCCATACGCATTTCTTCATGTCGTCAGCGGTCAAGCCTTCACCCACCGCGAGCGACCCATCTCAGGAACGGGGTCATTGACGAGCCTTTGGTATCGGGAATCCGGAGGCTATTATGGATGCATTCGCGAATCCGCGTAATGGTCCTTGGGGAGCCAAACGATGCCTTTGGAAATAACGCAGCGTGAGATGAATGGGATCTACCTTCTGGCGCTCAAAGGGCGTCTTGTGCTCGGACAAGAGAGCAGCGGGTTGCTTACAATGACCGACAATCTCCTCGCATCCGCCGCCACACGGATTGTCATTAATCTGGAGCAAGTCAATTATGTTGACAGCGCGGGCCTCGGCGCACTCATCGAAATTCATCGAAAGACAAAAGCCAAAGGCGGAGGCCTCAAGCTTTGTAATCTCGGCCCGAACTTGAGGCAAGCGTTGGAAATTGCCCGGCTGCTGCCAATATTCGAAACGTGTCCGACCGAAACTGCGGCTGTTGCAAGTTTTTGAGGACGGCGGACGATGCCATAATCCGCTTGGGCATTTGTAACCACGACGGAGTCAGGTCCTGGTAAACGCGCTTACCGGAGAAGTGGATTTCGGGTGTTCGGCTCACAACTTGGGGAATCTACGGCGGCTCCAGCCCATTCTTATCAGCGAATAGGTTCGATCAGCTTAGTGGGTCTGACGTTGAGGCCGTGCGCCAGCTTCACCATGTTGAGCAGGCTGACGTTCCGCTCCGGCTACGCTGGAGTCGGCCCCCTACGCGAGAAGCCCGCTGACATACTCCAAAATAGCCGTCGTGTTTCGGACTATGAAGTTCGCGTCCGCGCGTTTGAAATAATCCGGCGGATTGGGGTGAGCCGCTGTGCTGCAAACTTCCCACAGTAGTTTCATTTCTTCAGCGAGCAATTTTGATTGCTTTTCTCCGAGCTTAGGAGCGAGGTGTTCGCCTATGAAGGTATCGACCTTTAAGTGGAATTTACTGGCCGGAGGCAGTTGGAGCGGTCGAGAATCGAGAATAGCTTCAAGCGTATTCCGACAATGAGCAACGACCTTCTCCCAATCGCCATTGGCAAGGTATCCCCGCGCCTCCCGAATCTCTTGCGCGGCTTTTGGCAACCCTTCAGCTCGCATTCCGCTTGGAATGCGAACCTCGATCAGTTCCAGCAGACCGTAACCGAACCCCGGAAGAAGTTTCTCAATCCATTGAGATTTGGGGATGGAGAAGACTATCGGTTCGATGCTCGTGGTCTCAAATCGCTGCACACCGATTCCGCCAGAAGTGTGAACCGCAAAAAACGCTCGAAAGTTCAAGGCGGCGCGAAGATCGCCTTGCCGAGACTGCTCAATCCTCTCAATAGTGATGAGATCGAGTGGGATTTCGAGCCGGAATTGTGTTTCAGGGGAATGGTTGGCGTCAGCGTATAGGTTCACTTCGTCACGGAATTTCGCTACTACTCTCTGCTCAGGAGAGCAAAGGTCCCCTGAAAGAAGCATCCAAGTGAGCGGATATACCGGATTCTCCGGTGGGGAATAAGGCTTGAGAGGAGATAGACGCAAGTCCAAAAGGAACATCAGCTTCGGAAATTCGGGGCCGCCATGCGCGTGAACATTCTGTACCTCGAATGAGATTCTGCCGATTTGGCCACCGCTGTCAAACCCGACGTTCGCCTTGGGCATAATATCCTCGGTTTGTTGCCTCAGAGTATAACAACCTTTAACGCTATCAGGCGGCTTGAGGAAAAACCGTCAATTGTGCTCCGCTTGGCGATGCTATATATGGATGAATGGAAGGAGAGAGAATGGCCAAACGTAGGAGGGCTCCTGCTGGCCAAGGCGACGGGCCAACTATGGACGCGACTTCTGCAATTACAGCATTGCAGAGGCAGAAACAAAGGGGCCTGGAACTTGCATCCGATACTTCGGCGGATTCAAGGGCGCGGCACGTCTGGTATAACACAATACGAGCAATTTTGGCCGCAGCTTTTGGTCCGGAGTCGAGAAATATTGGAGCTGTAACTTCCGCTGGACCACATCATCAGATGTACTTTGAAGGCACACCCCAATCCGTGATTGATGCTCATGACCGCGAGAACCTTCGGGCTGCGGCAGCCATGTTGGACAGTTGCATCGAGCAATTACAGCTCCTCACTCCAGCCGCTGGCTCGTCGGGCCTTGGCGCTGGCGAAAGCACCCAACACCCGGAGACTGGAAGATCGGTATTCATCGTGCATGGCAGGGATGAGGGTAAGAAAGAAGCGGTCGCGCGATTCCTTACAGCCTTGGACCTGGAGCCGATCATTCTTCATGAACAACCTAACCGGGGCCGAACAGTAATAGAAAAGTTCGAGGCACACGCCGACGTTTCGTTTGCCGTGGTCATCCTAACTGGAGATGATTCCGGCGGCCCGAGCGACAAGTCGGAACCGGCACGTCCCCGAGGAAGACAGAACGTAGTATTCGAGCTTGGTTATTTTGTTGGCCGCTTGGGAAGGAAAAAGGTTTGTACCTTGTATGAGGAAGGCGTCGAAATCCCATCGGACTTCAGCGGCATTGTATACGTCCCCCTGGACGCGAGTGGAGCTTGGCGCACACTCTTAGCGAGGGAGCTGAAAGCCGCAGGCTTTGAACTCGATATGAATCGTGCGCTGTAATTTGCAATTATTTTCTTGATTGGTCTCGGAATACCCGGAACAGCGTGTTTCGTAAGAAGGGCCCAAAGGGCCTTCAGGCTGAGAACGTGGTGAGTCTCTAATTGCACAGCTTGAGCCAAAACCGGGAAGAGCCGACGGCGAGGCGAACAATCTATTGGGACAACTCACGAAAGTCGGACCAACTCGCGCGAAGGGGAGCTGCGCCAAATTACGTGCGTTCTCGGTTTCCGAGTCCGCGACGATTAGCCCAACGCCTCAGCTTTCGCTTCCCGCCAGCCTGTTCATGGCCAGCGACTGCAGTTGTCCGGTAAGGCGACTTATCGGGATTTAGACCTACCGAGTAGAGGTCTAGACAGCAAGCGGTCGCGTGCGGCATCCGACAAGATTGCGCAGTGAGAGTGTTATTAGAGTGTTTTGAGGAATTCATCGAACGACATGATTCGCTTCGCTTGGCTGCAGCCGGAAATCCTGTTTCGCAACGGTCCGTCCTGGCTCACTATGATGAATCGCTCCATCGCAAGGTAGTGCAGTTGGAACTGGTCGTACACGTCCGAGTCATGCTTTTCCAAGTTGTAGTTGCGTGTAAGAAATTCGCGCGTCACGAAGATCGTGAATTCAAGAACGGCGTCGAGTCTCTTCGTGATTTCAGCAACTGAGCCAGGGTTCGCGGCCGCATTCATCCAACGAAGGAAACTCTCACCGTACTCTACTCGCTCGGCATCCGAAACTAGGCCAGCCGCAACCTCTTTGCGCTTATCATCAGGCAGGCGTTTTCCTGTTTTTTGGAAGTGCTCGCGCCAGCACGGATAGATTTCGCTCGCGTTACGCTCGACTTCTTTCTGCCAAGCGCGCTTGGGACCTGAAACCAAGTTCGTAAGTGCTGAAGGGTTGAATCCTGCGAACCCTGCTTGGCCCTTTCCCCGAGTCACCAATCTATGTACTCGGACACGATGTGACAGAATTTCTTCGAGCGACTTAGCGCAGCGCACGACTGTCATGTAGTCGGCGAGGACTTCGGTCGGGACTCGCGGAACATCAGGAGGCAATGGGCGCCCGAGCACTTCCGTACAAATTAAGAAACGAGGTTCTTCGTGGATGCGCCCCTTCGATAGTTGGCAGGCAAGTTCGATCTGCTTTTTTTGCTGAATAAATATCTCGGGACACACCTCATCGCGAACGCCTAAGAGAAGTTCCATAGCGGTGACCGAACTAAGCGGCCAGCCGTGACCAGGGCGATGCGAAAGTAGGAATCGCCAGTCTGTCTGTGTGATAGAACCATCTTCAACGTGGCCGAAGATGTTTGTGTCAAAGATGGGCGTCAAGCGCAAGATTCACCATTCTCTGTGTATCATCGTCAGTATATCGGATGGATTCAGTGCCCGGATTAACGCGCTAAATCGGACAAGTGAAGTCCTGGTACGCGACTTGTCCGGTAATCCGACTTAGCCGCGTGGTCTGACGATAAGTTACGAGTAGCCGAGCATTCGCCCAGATAAAGAAGGAGCGTGAGGGGACGACTGCCTAAGTCAGACGTACATCAAATAGTGCCAGCCAATATTGAAGGGATTGCAGGGTAAAACCGCAAAGGATGAGCCCAATGCCGAATACTCCAAGCCGTCGCTCCGGGAGATTGTCGGCGTAGTAGTAGTATTCGATGTAAGGATTCACCGTCACTCCCACGCCGGTGACAATGCCTGTCACCAACCCCACGCGAATCGCAAAAGACCAGGCGTGGTCCACGTGATGGATGAAGGCGCTACAGACCAGGGCCGTGACCATGTAGCCGACCGTACGGATCACAGTTCCCCAAAACTGACGACGCGTAAGCCGTGGACGGCGAGCCGCTCCATAGTCGGTGGCAGGACGAATGCCGCGCGAGTAGGCGAATATTTGGCCGACGGTGATGAGAATGGCAAATGCGATTGCAAATCCGAAGCCCAAAATCCTGTACAGTCCGGCTCCGAAAGCGAACCCCCGAATGGCGGAAAACAGTCCTTCCCAAAACAAGGAGTAATGATCTAGCCCACGAGCTGCTCGACTGAGTTCAATCGACAGGGTGATACCGGTGGCGATACCGGAAGCTAGGCCAAAGAAGAGACCAAGGCCGAGGCCGTAGCCGATGCCGAAGACAACGGAGTACGTTACCGCACGGGTAAGCAGCCGCAACGGACCGTGTTGTCCACCTAATAGGTCGTAGGCCAGATAAAGACTACCCAGCACATCTAGACAGGTACCCGTAATGCTGACGATCGCGACGGTGTGGTGGTCCACTCAACGATTGTAGACCTAAAATTTAGGTGATCATGCCCCGGTGACGGGCCAGTTGGAGATGGTCCATTTGCCTGATTACCGCGGTTACCGGAAAAGTCGGTCCCGGTACGAACATGCCCGGCTATGCGACTAACCAGGCATCAGAAAATGGGGTACCGGTCAAGCGCGGCGACGGGGTCTGCCCAACTCACTTTCCAAACCGCTTTGAGGACAAGATCCGCCAAAACAATCAGCGCCAGATAGCCACAGACCGCCGACTCGGCAGCATCGGCCCTCAACGCGCCTTTCCTCCCCAGATGTGTGAAGAGTGGAGGGGGCGTTGACGGGGAAGAAGGTGAGTGGTAGATTCGCGCCCTGCCCATTGGGTCCAATGAGAATCCTTCAAATAGTTTGAGGAGGCACCATGAGGAAAGCTTTGCTGACCACGATATTTGCCGCTACTCTGTTTGCCGCGTTCCCTGCGTTTGCGCAAAACCCCAACTTCGACCCCGGACCTGTTTGGCGCGTGACCTATTACCATATCAAGCCGGGACAGGGAGACGCGTTCTGGAAGAACTTTCGGGAGAACACGAAGCCGATCTTTGAAGAGTTCAAGAAAGCAGGCTTGATTTCGGATTACAAGACGTTTACGAATCCGGTGACGGATCATCCGGGCGACTGGGACGTGGCGATATTAGTTTCGTATCCGAATTATGCAGCGCTCGACCAACTGGCTGCCAAAGCGGCCAGCATCGTCAACAAGCACTTCGGGTCGAGGGATGCGGCGCAGGCCGCTGCAAAGAAGCAAGATGAGGTGCGCGAAGTGATCGCAAGTCATCTTGCGCGCGAGGTCATGTCGAAGTAGATGTAAAATTTGCGGTTCCGCTATTCGAGACGCCGAGGCGGAGGACACAGAGCACAGAGAAAAACGCCACGCATGCTGCGCAGGATCGGACCAGCTAGAGTGGTCTTGGCGATTGAGGCCTGCCCGCCCGACCAAGGCGCAGTTCATCAAAGTGTACGGACCAAAGGGACCAAAGATGACGTGGGCACAGCGTTGCCGAGGCAGGCGCTGACGCCAAACCGGCAAATTAAAGGCTTCCGCGCTATGCAGACCCCGAGATGGGTCAGGCAGGGCAATTCACTCTAAGAGTTGTACCTGACAAGCCTAAATGCAAGTAAACCTCATACGCCTCCAAAGCGATAGCCGTTGAACAGCAACCATTGACTCCAACTTCCAGGCACATGCCTGATAAACGCGGTTACCGGACAAGTGAAATCGTCCCTAAACCACTTGTCCGGTAATCCGACTTACCGGGACTTAGAGCGTCGAAGCAAGGACTGTCTATTACGGCAACTCGCCCAAATATCGAAAGGCATCCGCCTGCTCTGATGGCGGGAAAGTTGTTGAAGATGTAGTAGATAAGAGAGTAAGATGCCCCCCAATGCGTCAAAGGAGCCCTATGGAAGCAAAACTGGGGATCCTTTTCGTCCACGGAATTGGCGAACAGCCGCAGGGACAGACCCTGTGGCTCTTTGGCGAGCCTATGGTCCGCTGGCTGAACAGCTGGCTCAAAAGGGATCGAGCCGAAGGGCCGGCAGATGAACCCGTAAAGATTACCGAATCGATTGTGAATCCCGCGCAGCGACAGGTCAGCGACCCCGCACACGCAAGAGTGCAAATCACCTTACCCACGCCCGAGGGCACTGCTCAGAAGTGGCTGCTGGCGGAGAGTTGGTGGGGCGGCGAGCTCCAGCGGCCGGCTTTTCGCAAAGTCGCCACTTGGATGCTAACCACGGGGACGTGGATGATTGTCTCGCACTTTCTGTGGCGCAGCCGCTTGAGGAAAAAGGGGGCATGGCTTCGTGTGCGTCAGGTTTTGGCCGCCACGTCGTCACTGCTCGTTGCCGGACTCACACAGTTGGGAGTGTTGGTCCTGATGGTCCTCGCGCTCATTCCGGTTAAGAAACTGCGGGAAGTGCTCTCTGGGATCCTGCTACGTGTGACGGGCGTGCTGGGGGACAGTTACATCTTTGTAGAGAACAGGATCCAGCAAGCCGCGATCATCACGAAGGCAAACGAAGACCTTCATTGGCTGGCGTCGCGATGCGAGCGAGTAGTTGTGATTGCGCACTCGCAAGGAGCGGCTGTGGCACACCGCGCCCTGCGCACGCTGGAGCCAAGCAATGTAAAGCTTCTGGTGACGGTGGGATCCGGCCTAGCGAAATTGGAAGAGCTGGAATCTCTGGGCGAAAAGCATGGAGGAAAGCTCCGATGGACTGCGGCGAGCATCCTTCTTACTATTCTGGCGGCGCTCGTGTCTGTCCGCAGTCACGCCTACCCCCTGCAAATTGATTTGGCCAAGTGGATTCAACTCCGTCTGGGCCTTGACCTGTCAGGTATTCTTACTTGGACATTCGGCCTCCTTGCTTTTGTTTTTCTCGTGATCACGGTAATTCTGGTAGCAGATTTCGCATCCGAGATGCAAAAGGGCATCGGCTGCCTGACTCTGCGATCCTGCAGACCTGACATCAAGTGGTTTGACGTCTACGCGAGCCGCGACCCTGTGCCTAATGGTCCTCTTGCGAAAGACGGCGAGATCAAGGGGTTCGAATCGGCGTCAGTGACCAACGGGATGAGCCTGGTGCAGGACCACAACGGCTATTGGGATAATAGTGCGGAACTCATCCCAAAGATCTTCGCCAAGATGGATTCGGAATTGAATCTTGGGTTGTTTCAGAACCCTAATGAGCGCAACCTCCTTGACTCCGCCGCGGTCGTTCATCGCTGGCGCGTGACGTTTAAGGTGGTGGCTTTCTGGACGACGGTGCTGAGTGCGGCAGTGTTTGTTGGCAGACTTTGGGATCCCATGGTCTGCCTCGGCTGGGAGAGAGTTTGGCCTCTTCTGAACGATGGAGCGCTCAAGTACGTCGCCAAGCTCCTCCACAGTGTCGGTGAGTTTATTGGCAGTGTCCTCACGGTGGTCATCAAGATGTCCCCAGTGCAGCTGCATACTTTGGGAATGGGCCTCCTTGGGGCGACGGTCCCTTTGGGATTGATCATGATTTGGTATTTAGGATTCAGCCGGCTGTGGGCGTGGTGGGACGGCATGGGCACTCGTCAGATATTCGATCCACGGCCTATCGCATCCCGAAAAGGCGTTTTCGAGATGGTGGGCGCGATAGTTGTGGCAATTGGATTCCTTCCCCTGTTTCTGGCGATTTTGCATATCGTAAAGCGGGAGTGGCTGGAATCGCGCCTTGAAGAGAAATTGCTGTTGGTGCTCGGGACAGCGCTCGTCGCCTGGATGGTGTTCGTTTTTCTTTTTTTCTGTATACGGTATCCTCTGGACCGCAGAGCTCGCTCGAAAGGTTCAAGAGGTGGGCAGGCACGGCCTTTATCTTTGGGATGACCGCCACCGTTATTGTACTATGGCACTGGAGCCTTCTGAAAACCGTTCTTTCAACTGGGCGCCGCCGCACGCTGTGGTGGATCACTTTGCTCCTCCCGCTTGGTCTTCCCGCATTTATGCTTTTCCGGTTATGGCTGCTAAGACGGTCGCTGGCGCCGGACATGTCGGGTATTTTAGCTTTGAGCGCCGGCCTCTACCCCTGGGGGCTAGGACTCGCGTGGCTGGTGGTGAAGCTAGCGACGCGCAAGGCGTCGAAGGCACTCAAGGCGGAGGCACAAACGGGGAAAAGAGGTGCCCCGGGCGACCACAACCCAAATGAGAACTGTCGAAGTTTGTGTTCACGTGCCTGATTAACGCGCTTACCAGACAAGTGCCCCTCGCTGCAAAAAAGGCGGGACGGCCCCGGCTGCCCGGCGCGTCCCGCCCGTACATCAATTCGAATCGCCGCTCGAATCAGGCTTTGGCCGCTGATGCTGCCTGACCGCGCATCTGTTGCATGAATTGCCGCATCGCGGCGATATGACCCGGGTTGCGGTGTTCCGACCACG
>WNGL01010613.1_pt1 | contig 11340 bp, 12 predicted proteins | sample 5400591 | NCBI WGS metagenome assembly WNGL01 (sample SAMN13153377, study PRJNA577476) | soil metagenome | isolation source: 80 cm soil or saprolite under Garry oak tree replicate 1 | place: USA:California | collected 2016-06-15
GCGCGGCCAGGCTGAAGGCCAGTTGGAACCACTTGTCGACGGCCACGGCAACCCACCACTGCGACCCACCGGCCGCCACGGTGACGAGTGCGGCGACCAGCAGGAGGCCGGCGGCACCGGCCAGGGCGGCGAACTGTCTCGGCGACATGCTCCACGAAAACGACCGGTGGGACCAGCGGGACTACGGGAGTGTAACGGGCAGGACACTCCCTGTCGATCGTTCCGTGACATGTCAAGGACGTGCCTGACCGCATGGTCGGAGAGGACGGCGTCGGTCGCGGGCGCGCACGATGGCGGGTGGCCCAGTCGTGAACCGTGCGGAGGTGTCCGATGCTCGTGTGCGTAACCGGCGGCACCGGTTTCGTCGGCGCGCATTCGGTTGCCGCGCTGGTGCGGATCGGCCATCGGGTGCGAATTCTGGCGCGCGGTGAGGCCGGCGTCGAGCGGGCTCTCACGCCGCTCGGGGTGGACCCGTCCGCCGTCGATGTGGTCGTGGGTGATGTCACCGACGAGATCGCGGTGGCGCGTGCCATGATCGGCGTCGGCGGCGTGTTGCACGCGGCGGGCGTCTACTCGTTCGATCGCCGCCGGGCGGCCGAACTGCGGGCCACCAATGTGCGGGGCACCGAACTGGTGCTGGCCGCGGCGCGGCGGGTTGGCGCGGATCCCACGGTGTACGTCTCCAGTTTCGGCGCGCTGTTGCCGGCCACGGGCCGGGTGGTCGCGGCCGACTCGCCGGTCGGGCGGTCACGGGAGCCGTATCTGGCCAGCAAGGCGGCGTCCGAACTCGTCGCGCGGGAGCACCAGGCACAGGGTGACCCGGTCGTGATCACGTACCCGCCCGCGTTGCTCGGGCCGTGCGATCCGCATCTCGGTGACCAGAACGCTCGGCTGCGCAACGCCTTGCGCGGTCTGATGCCGATCTGGCCGCTGGGCGGCTTCCCGGTCGGCGACGTGCGTGACACCGCAACGCTGCACGCCGGCCTGTTCACCGAGCCGGAGCTGCCCAGGGACCGCTACTTCGGGCCCGGCCGTTACCTGACCACCCGCCGGCACCTGCGGGCGCTGCGGGCGGCCACCGGTCGCGCCCTGCCCGCGGTTTTCCTGCCGGCCAGGGCGATGTTGCCGGTGGGTCGACTGGGCGACGCCGTGCAGCGGGTCTGGCCGTGGCACATCCCGGCCGAGTACGGCGCGATCTACACGTGCGCCTGCGCGACCAGGGTCGTCGACTACGACAGCACGCTCGGCGTCACGCCGCGTCCGTTGGCCGACACGATGGCGGACACGATCCGCTGGCTGTACGACACCGGCCGACTGACCGATCGCCAGGCCGGCATCGTCAGCCGGCGCCCGACCGGGCCGACCGCGGTCCCGGGTCGTGGTCGGGCAGCGGCCTAGCAGCGGATATACTCCAGCGCCGGCAACGGAAACGGAAGACGAGTGCTGGACTGGCAGAGCCTGCGCGCCGACGCGCTGTACGAGGACGAGGCCGCCCTCGTCCTGAACAAGCCGGCCGGCATCGCCGTGACGGGCGAACGCCATGAGACGGACCTGGTCCGCATGGCCGCCGACCACGGCGAGACGCTGTATCCGGCGCACCGCATCGACAAGGTCACGTCCGGCGCCATCCTGTTCGCCAGAACCCTGGCCCACCACGGCGATCTCACCCGCCAGTTCAACCGCCGCACGGTTGCCAAGACCTACCTGGCGATCACCCGGTCCACCGGCCTGCCGTCCGCCGGCACGATCGAGCTGCCGCTGAGCGTCGGCCGCAAGAGCCGGGTCCGCGTCGCCGCCGAACGAGCCAGCATCGTCGTGCGACCGGATCGTTGGTCCGTGCCGCCGGACGCCGTTTTCACCCACGTGCCAACGTATCCGTCCACCACCGAGTTCACGACCGTGTGGACGGACGGCACCCACACCCTGCTGGCGGTCCGGCCGGTCACCGGGCGGCGGCACCAGATCCGCGTCCACCTGGCGTGGATCGGCCACGAACTCGTCGGCGACCCGCTGTTCGACCGGACGACGCCGGCACAGCGCACGCTGCTGCACGCGTGGCGCCTCGCGTTCGACGCCATCTGGTTGGCGGGTACCAGGATCGCGCTGGTCGCTCCGCCGCCCGCCGACTTCTGGGCGCCGATCGGCGTCGACGACCCGGAAGTGTTGTTGCGGCAAGCGGAGACCCTGGGTTCTGGTCAGTCGTAGATCGCGCCCGGAAACGTCGATCCGGCCAGCCAGTCGACGCCCTCCTGGTAGAGCCGCGTCACAGCGGGCCCGTCCCGTTCCGGCAGGTCCGTCGGTACCCGGTAGCCGAGTTTCTCCTGTAGGTAGGCGAGATGCCGGTAGCCGGCCGGGAATCTGGCCAGCAGCGCGGGATCCAGCTCCAGCCGCACGCCGGGCGTGACCGGGTCGATCCGGTCCTGCTCGTAGATCGTCTGCCGGCGCACCAGTGCCCAGCGGCCGTCCCGACGCCCCAGGAAGTCGAAGAACCGGCCGGTGCAGGTGACGTCCACCAGGACGCCGTCGAACGATCCGCGTTGCAGGATCTGCGTCTTGGTCTGGCCGATCGCGCGGTCGTCCACCAGGTCACAGGTGTGGGCGCCGAGCAGGTGCAGGATGTGCGATCCGGACGCGCACCCGGCCCGGCTGGCCGCGATGTACTCGTCGGCCGGGCCCTGGAACCAGGTCGTGGACATCCAGCCGTCCGGGTGCCAGACCGACGCGAAGCGCTCCCAGTCACCGGAGTCGCGGTAGAGCACCGAGTTCTCGACCACCTCACGCACGGCGGCCCGGTCGGAGTCCAATTCGGCCTGTGTGTAGAGATCCGTCGTCGCCACCCCTTCCATCGATCCCCGACGTGCGAGCCTGGCCCAACTGAAACGCGTTGTCTAGCTCATGTTTTCGCCGGGCGGAAGACGGAGCTGCGAAAGTTCTCTCGTCACGCCGAGCGCGGCCGTCCGCACGGCGGCCGTCAGTGCGCGGATGTTGGTGGTCGCGCGCGCCACCAGTGCCAGTGCGGCGACCATGTCCCCGGTCGCGTCGAAGATCGGCGCCGCCACCGACGAGACCCCGATCGTCAGTTCCTCCAGCGCGTACGCGATGTGGTTCTCGCGCACCTGGCGCAGGGTGTCCGCCAGCACGGCGGGCAACGTGATCGTGTGCGGCGTGTAGCGGGTCAGCCCGTCCGCGATCACGTCCGCGAGCATGTCCGCATCGGCGAAGGCCAGGATGACCTTGCCGAGCCCGGTCGCGTGCGCGGGCAGGGGGCCGCCGACCCGCGCCGCGTTCGCCACCGAGTGCCGCCCGGTGATCTTCTCGAGGCACAGCACCTGGCTGCCGTCGCGCACCCCGATCTGCACGTTCTCGTGCGTCGCCTCGTACAGGTCGCCCATGAACGGCAGCGCGATCGACCGCAGGTCACGGTGGACCGGGGCGAGCGCTCCGGTGTGCCACAGCCGCAGCCCGATCTGGTAGCGCCCGTCCTCCCTGCGCTCCAGCGCACCCCACTGGACCAGCTCGCCGGCCAGCCGGTGCGCCGTCGCCATCGGCAGGCCGCTCGCCATGGCCAGTTCGGTCAGTCCGAGCACCGGGCGCACGGACGAGAACGCGGCGAACAGCGACAGCACGCGACTCGCGGTGCTGCGACCCGCTTCCCGGGTGTTGCCACCCATCCCCGACTCCTTCCGCCCACCGGAAGTTCGAGTCTAGGACGCGGGATGTACCGCGGCTGTGTGCGCGGATCGGTTGGTCAATCCTCCCAGAACGGCGAAGCCGGCGGCAGGCCCAGCGCAACGCGACCCGCGACCTGGCCGGCCGTCGGGCTGAACGAGACGTGACGGGTGGCGACGACGACGTCGTTGAGGCAGCGGGTCAGCATACTGTCGGTTCGGATCGACGTGGTGCCAACGGCTTCGTGCGCGAACCGGGCCGCGGCCAACGCGGCCTGGCCGGCCTCGCCGACCGCGAGCAGCACGCTCGCCCGCGCTTCCGCCGTGAGCGCGCCGTCCTGAGCCTGCTGCCACACCGCGTCCGCCCGATGGAACAGGAAGTCACGGGCGGCCCGCAACCGGGCCAGCACGGCCGCGAACCGCCCCTGGAACACCGGGTCGTTGATCAGCGTCTGCTGTTGCCCGAACGCGGTTTTCCCGGCGGCCACCGTGGTCAGCTCGGTCATGGCGTGCCGCGCGATGCCCAGTGGCACCGCGGCGACCAGCGCGGTGAACCCGAGGAACGGGACGGCCGAAATCGGATCGGCCGACCACCGGGGCCCGCCGAGCGTCATGGTCGTCCGGCCTGCCGGGACGGTCACGTTGTCCGCGACGACATCGTGGCTGCCGGTGGCGCGCAGGCCGATCACGTCCCAGTTCCGCACGATCCGGCCCTGGCTGGCGGGAAAGTAGGCGATCAGCGGTGTCGACGTGCCGTCGGCCTGTTCGGCCATGATGCCGCCGACGAACCAGGTGGCCGCCGTGCAGCCACTGGCGAACGTGCACCGGACGGACAACTCGTAGCCGTCGGCGGTCCGCCTGCCGCGCCCGTAGGGCGGGAAGGTGCCCGCGATGATGAGCTTGTCCGGTTCGGCCGCGACGACCCGCGCCTCGGCCTCGTCGATGAAGGCCAGCCGCGACGCGGCGATATTGGCGACCGCGACGCACCAGCCCAGTGAGCCGTCCGCATACGCCAGGTCCTCGATGATCTCGATGGCGGTCGGCAGTGGCACACGCAGGCCGCCCAGCTCGGACGCCAGGCACATCCGAAACAGCCCCGCGGCCCGCGCCGCGGCCACGAGCTCGGTGGCCAGGTGGTCGCCGAGCTCGTGGCCACGTGGATCGGCGTTGCTCCTGGCCAACTCGGCCACGGACACGGCATCGGCCACGACGTCTTCCGGTGTGATCACGTGCACGGCTGTCTCCCCCTGTTAGGCATCCCCGGTAGTCAGTGAATAGATGACAGTGCCGGATGCCGTCAAGGATGTCCGCGATGTCCGACCCGGACGGACCGCCCGGACGGGCGGTCCGTCCACCCGCCGTTAGTCCATTTGGAGTACCGACAGGATGTTCCCGGCCGGGTCCTTGAACCAGGCGATCGGCGGCCCCACCTCGCGGAAGATGCCCTTCGCGTCCCCGTTCGGGTAATGCTCGAACGTGACGCCGCGCGCCGCGAGTTCGTCCACAGCGGACTCGATGTCCGCGACCGGGAAGTTCAGGATCGTGAACGCCGCCGGCGTGTGGTCGTTCTTGGGGTAGACCAGCGTCGGGCGCTCGCCGTCGGCCAGGTGCAGCGTGAGCATCCCGTGCTCCTCGGTCACCCTGATGCCGAGCGTGTCGCCGTAGAACTGCCGGGCCTTCGGGATGTCGTCCACGGAGAAACCGCTGAAGGCCTTGGTGTGCTGGAACATTCTGCTCCCTCCGGTCTGTTCTGCTGTCACTCTATGCCCGCCCGTACGCGGACATGTTCATGTGCAGGAACGACCACTGGTGGCCGTCGAGATCGCGGAACGCCCGCATGTGGAGGAATCCGTCGTCCTGGGCCGGACCGAGGTCCGTGCCGCCGGCGGCGAGGGCGCGGTCGACCAGGTCGTCCACCTCGGCGCGGTGGTCCACCGACACGCCGACGATCACCTCGCGGCTGGCCGCCGTGTCGGTGACGGCCGTGCTGGTGTAGCGCTGGAAGATGTCCGCCCGGTGCAGGAGGACGGAGCAGGCATCGCCGATCACCAGGCGAGCCGAGTCCGTGCCGGACGCGTTCGGATCGGGGGTGAAGCCGAGTTCGCGGAAGAACTCGACGGACTTGGTGAGATCGTGCACGGGCAGGTTGACCAATAGGGTCTTCGACATCGTCGTGGCATCCTCGTCTGGCCTTCGGCACCCCCGGTGGGTGCCGGTCACTTCAGACGTAGCTGCCGGTCGACGGATCTCGACATGCTCGGCGGAAAATCTTGGAGACACCGTGAAGTACGTGATCCTGATCTACGGCAACCCGGCGTCCCGGGCCGTCTGGGCGGGCTTCTCGCCGGAACAGCAGGCCGAAGGCTTGAAGATCTACGCCGCGCTCAACGAGGACCTGCGCGCGTCCGGCGAGATGATCGTGTCGCAGGCGCTGGCCGATCCGGCCGATGGCAGGCGGGTGCTGGTCGCGGACGGCGTGGCGATGGCGACCGATGGGCCGTTTGCCGAGGTCAAGGAGCACTTGGCTGGGTTCTACCTGGTCGAGTGCGCGGACATGGACCGGGCGGTGGCGATCGCCGGCCGGATACCGGAGGCGGGGTGGGGGATGGTCGAGGTACGGCCGGTCCGGACGTTCTCGATGTGAACGGCTTCGACGGCCTGCTGCGGGAGTTGGCGCCGCAGGTGTTGGGTGCGGTCGTTCGGCGTCACGGCGGGTTCGACACCTGCGAGGACGCTGTTGGAGAGGCGCTGTTGGCGGCCGCGACCCAGTGGCCGGTCGAGGGTGTGCCCGACAATCCGAAGGCGTGGCTGATCACCGTCGCGTCGCGGCGGCGTACCGAGATGTGGCGCAGCGACACGGCCCGGCAGCGGCGCGAGGAAACGGCGGCGGCGCAGCCAGCGCCGACACCAGCGTCCGATGTGGACGACACGCTGACGTTGTTCTTCCTGTGCTGCCATCCATCGCTGACCCACGCGTCGCAGGTGGCGTTGACCCTGCGTGCTGTCGGCGGCCTGGCCACCGCGGAGATCGCGCGGGCGTTCCTGGTGCCGGAGGCCACCGTCGCGCAGCGGATCAGCCGGGCGAAGCAGCGGATCAAGGCCAGCGGCGCCGAGTTCCGGATGCCGCCGGCCGATGAGCTGCCGCAGCGCATGGTCGCCGTGTTGCGGGTGCTGTACCTGATCTTCAACGAGGGTTATACCGCCAGCTCCGGCACCGAGCTGAACCGCGTCGAGCTGACGGCGGAGGCGATTCGGCTGGTGCGGCAGCTCCGTGCCCGCCTGCCGCGCGACGGCGAGGTGGCCGGCCTGCTGGCGTTGATGTTGCTCACCGATGCCCGCCGCCCGGCTCGTACCGATCCCGGCGGTGCGCTGGTTCCGCTGGCCGAGCAGGACCGGAGCCGATGGGACACGGCGGCCATCGCCGAGGGCACCGCGTTGATCACCGCGACGCTGGCCACCGCTCCCGTCGGCCCGTACCAGGTCCAGGCCGCGATCGCCGCCGTGCACGACGAGGCGGCCACCGCCGAGGACACCGACTGGCGGCAGATCCTGGTGCTCTACGACCTGCTGCAACGTCTTGCGCCCGGACCGATGGTCACCCTGAACCGCATCGTGGCGGCGGCGATGGTGCACGGTCCGCAGACCGGCCTGACTCTGCTTGACGAGGCGTCCGCCGACCCGGCCCTGGCCGGCCACCACCGGGTCGACGCGGTTCGCGCACATCTGCTCGACATCGCTGGCGACCACGAGGCGGCCCGCGTCCACTACCGTCAGGCCGCCCTGCGCACGCTCAGCGTTCCCGAGCAGCGCTACCTGGAATCCCGCGCCCGCTAATCAATCGTCCAGCGCCTGGTACACCGACGTGCGGAAATCACGCAGGTAGCTCGGCGGACTGGGTGAGCTGAAGGCTCGCTGGGTCAGCAGAATGGTGATCAGGCCCGCCTCCGGATCGGACGTCCACGACGTGCCGAGGCCGCCGTCCCAGCCGTACTGGCCGGGCGCCGCCGCGATGTCCTCGCGGCCGGTGACGACCTGCATCCCGAGACCCCAGCCACGGTTGTCGAAGTGCCCCGGGTACAGGCCCGACACCGCTTTCTGTGCCGGCGTCAGGTGATCCGTGGTCATCAGCGCGACGGACGTGCTGGACAGGATGCGCTCGCCGCCGTATCGGCCGCCAGCCAGCAGCATCCGGGCGAACGCCAGGTAGTCGTCGGCCGTGGCGACGAGGCCACCGCCGCCGGACGGGAACGCGGGCGGTCGGCTCCACTGCCCGCCCTCGGCCGGGTCGTACATGGTCAGCTCGCCGGTCCGCGGATCGGTCCAGTAGCTGGTCGCGAAACGGTCGAGTTTTCCTGAAGGCACGCTGAATCCGGTGTCGATCATGTCCAGTGGCGCGAAGATCCGTTCGTGCAGGAATGCGTCCAATGGCTGACCGACCGCCCGCGCGACCAGTATGCCCAGTATGTCCGATCCGGTGTTGTACAGCCATCGCGCCCCCGGCTGGTGCGTCAGCGGCAGGGTGCCGATGCGCCGGAGCCACTCGTCCGGCGTCGGCATCGCGTCCGGGCTGGGCGGTCCGTCGCCGACGCGCAGGTCCGCGATCGCCTGCTGGATCGGGTACGTGCCGGGCGACGCCATGAGCATGCCCAGTCCGAGCCGGAACGTGAGCAGGTCGAACAGGGTGATCGGACGGTCCGCCGGCACCGTGTCCGTGAGTGGCGCGGTCAGGTCCGTCAGGACGCGCCGGTCGGCCAGTTCGGGCAGCAGTCGGTCGACCGGATCGTGCAGGCGCAGCACGCATTCCTCGACCAGGATCATCGCCGCCGCCGCGACCACCGGTTTGGTCATCGACGAAATTCGGAAGATCGTGTCCCGCGTGATGGGCTTGCCGCCGGCGGACATCGCGCCGATCGCGTCGACGTGCGTGTCGCCATGACGGCTGGTGAGCGCGACGAGCCCCGGTATTTCGCCACGGTCGACATAGCCGGCGAGAACGTCGTGGGCGCGGTGCCGGCGGGTGTTCGGCAGTCCTGCGGTGGCCATTCGGTCCCCTTTCCGAGAAGGATTCAGAGTAGGGCCCACAGGTGGAGATGATGCCGACATGTTCACCGTGCCCCGCGCCTGGCCACCAAACGGACCATGGTCCAAGCGGCTGGCTGACATAGGGTGTGATACACCCATTTGGGTGGGATCGTCGGCAAAACAGTAACTCTCCGAGTATGCGAGGCGACTCGTTCAGTGCGGAACTTGCAGCGTGCCAGCCGTATCGACGTACCGAACCCAGGGCTGCCCATCTTCACGACTACGCCGAACGAGTTAACTCTTGAGCGACCGCATAACACAATGCGTGCGATGTCGTCTCACCGTCGCGGCCGGCTGGCACCGCCGGCCGGCCGGATTCATGTCGAGAGGTGAGACGCTCCCATGACGGCTTCCACCGCTTCTTCCCGTCCTGTTCAGCACCGTAGCGGTCTCGGCCTGTCCGCGCTCGGGCTCGGCGTTGCCGGCATTCTGCTCGGCGTGTTCGCCCGCGGCGCGTGGTTCGTCGTCGTCCCGGTCGGGCTGCTCGCCCTCATCTTCGGTGTGTTCGGCGTCAGCCAGAAGCGCTACTGCACGGCCGTCGACATGACAACGGCCGTGATCGGCGTGCTCGCCGGTGCCGCCACGCTGGCCATGGGCGTCTCGGGGACCGGCACCTTCCTCAACGGGCTGCACCAGGCGGCCGGCGCCCCGATCGCCGTCCAGTCCGTCCAGTCCGTGCCGGCCGTGGCGATCAGGTGGGGCCAGCCGCACGCCCTCGGCGACAACGTGGTCGTGGCGGTCAGCGCGCCGGTCGTGCTGACACCGGCCGGCGGCGGTGCCACCCGTTCGGTCACGCTGAGCGTGACGATCACCAACTGCGGCACGGCGGAGTACCAGCCGGACGGATCGGTGTATCACCCGAGCGCCACGTTCGACGGTCGGCCGCTCAAGCAGATCGCCCTGCCCGGTGGCGCCGTCGACACGCCGGAGGCCACCGAGATCCGGCCCGGCCAATCCGTCGGCTACCGGGTGGCGTACACACTGCCCAGCCGCAGCGGCGAACTGCACCTGACGTTGCGTCCCAACCCGTACGCGACCCAGGCCGTGATCGGAGGTCAGACTTGAGCACCCTGGAGCGGGTCGCCGACGACGTCTACGCGTGGATCCAGCCGCCGGGCACCTGGTGGATCAACAACGCCGGCGCCGTGGGCGGCGCGGACGGTGTGGTCCTGATCGACACGTGCGCCACGCGGCGCCGAACCGAGTGCTTCCTGGCCGCCGTCGCCGAAGCCACCGCCGCACGCCCGATCCGCCTCGCCGTCAACACCCACCTGCACGGCGACCACACCTACGGCAACGCACTGCTGCCCGAGTCGACCGTGATCGTGGCCCACGAACAGACGAGAACCGGACTGTTGGCGGATTTCCTACTGACCGCGACACCGCCGATCTGGTCACCGACCCCGGACTGGGACATCACCCAGATCCGCCCGCCGACGGTCACCATGCGGGACAACATGGTGCTGCACAACGGTTCCCGGCGCATCGAGCTGCACCATCCCGGTTACCCGGCCCACACCCTGGGCGATGTGGTCGCGTGGTTGCCGGCGGAACGCGTGCTGTTCACGGGTGATCTGCTGTTCCACCAGGTGACCCCACTGGTGTTCATGGGTTCGGTGGACGGCGCCCTGCGCTCGCTCGACTGGCTGGCCGGCTTCGACGCGGCCGTCACCGTACCCGGCCACGGCCCGCTCATCCCCGGTGCCGAACTGTCGAACGTGCTGGCCGCCCACGAGCGCTACTACCGATTCATCCGCGACACCGCCGCGCAGGCCGGCGACCGGTCCCCGCTGGACGTGGCGCGCGACGTCGACCTCGGCGAGTTCGCCACGTGGCCGGACCCGGAACGGTTGGTACGGACCTGCTCGCCGCCTTCACCGACGCCATCACCTGGCACGGCGGCCCACTCCACTGCACGGCCTAACCGCCGTGGGCTGGGGCCGGTCCGCGGCCGGCCCCAGCCCGTGACCTCAGTGCGTCGGGAACACCACGCCGGCCGCGCTGCCGCCGCGGCGGACCGGTTCGCCGGCCGCCAGTACCTTCCCGTCGTCCAGGAACTGCAGGCCCGTCGCCGCGCCAATGTCCGGCGGGATCATGATGGTCGGGTTCAGCGGTGACGTGTTGCTGATCGCGAAGGCCTGGCCGAGTGCTTGCAGGCCAGGCGTTGTCGACGCCGCGATGAACGCCGGTTCGGCCTGGCTGGTCGCGGAGTTGCGTTGGGACGCCCGTGGTGCCGCGATCGCGTCCGGCAGGCTCATGCCGAAGTCGATCCGGTTGACCAGGATCTGCAGCACCGTGGTGATGATGCTGGCCCCGCCCGGCGATCCGATCGCCAGCCACGGCCGGCCGTGCAGCAGCACGATCGTCGGCGACATGCTGGAGCGTGGCCGTTTCCCGCCGGCCGGCAGGTTCGGGTCGGGGACGCCGGCCTGCAACGGCGTGAAGTTGAAGTCCGTCAGCTCGTTGTTCAGCAGGAAACCACGGTGTGGCACCACGATCGCGCTGCCGCCGAGTTCCTCGATCGTGTTCGTGTACGACACGGTGTCGCCATTTCGGTCGGTCACGACGAAGTGGTTCGTGTTGGTGCCCT
>WNGL01018883.1_pt1 | contig 11340 bp, 12 predicted proteins | sample 5400591 | NCBI WGS metagenome assembly WNGL01 (sample SAMN13153377, study PRJNA577476) | soil metagenome | isolation source: 80 cm soil or saprolite under Garry oak tree replicate 1 | place: USA:California | collected 2016-06-15
TCGGCACCGAGCGCGCCGGCAACGGCGTCCTCATCCGCGCGGATGGCGTGGTGCTCACCATCGGCTATCTCATCACCGAGGCCGAACAGGTCTGGCTCACCTTCAGCGACGGCCGTTCAGCCCCAGGCCACGTGCTCGGCTACGACCAGGAGACTGGTTTCGGCCTCGTTCAGGCGCTCGCGCGCGTCGATCTGCCGGTTTTGTCGCTCGGCCGATCGAGCGAGGCGCCGGTCGGCGAGCCGGTCGTGGTGGGCGGCGCCGGCGGACGGCACCACTCGGTCGCGGCCCACATCGCCGCCCGCCAGGAATTCGCCGGCTACTGGGAATATGTGCTCGACGAGGCGATCTTCACCGCGCCCGCGCATCCCAATTGGGGCGGCACCGCGGTGATCGGGCCGCGCGGCGATCTTCTCGGCATCGGCTCGCTGCAGCTCGAGCAGCCGCGCGAGCAGGGCACCGAGCACCTCAACATGATCGTGCCGATCGATCTCTTGAAGCCGATTCTCGACGACCTCCTGACGCTGGGCCAGCGCAATCGTCCGCCGCGGCCCTGGCTCGGCCTCTATGCGACCGAGGTCAACAACCGGGTGGTGGTGGTCGGCCTTTCCAGCCGCGGGCCCGCGCGTAAGGCCGATCTGCGCACCGGCGACATCGTGCTCGCGGTCGGCGGCACCGAGGTGAGCGACCTCGCTGGCCTCTTCCGCCGCATCTGGTCGCTCGGCAATGCCGGGGTCGAGGTGCCGCTCACCATCTATCGCGACGGCCGCACCATGGGGTTGCGCGTGGCCTCTGCCGACCGCCGCCGCTTCCTGAAGGCGCCGCGCCTGCATTGAACCAAGGCTGCAACAAATTGTGCCGGCGATGGGAATGTCCAAGACATAGCTCGATCGCAATCCCGGAGGGAGGACAGCATGGCAGTCGAACAACGCCTCGGAAGGATCAATTCGGGCGACGTGTCGCTCTTCTATCGCGCCTTCGGTGCGCCCGGGCGCACCCCGATCCTGATCCTGCACGGGTCCAACTACTACGACTCCTATGACTGGATCGGGGTGGCGACGGCGCTTGCGGGCGACCGCGAGGTGGTCACGCCGGATCGGCGCGGCTGGGGCGAGTCGACCTGGAGCCCGAGCAAGGATTATTCGCGCGACGCCCTCATCGACGACATGCTGGCGGTGATCAACCTGTTTCGCTGGGACAAACCGATCATCATCGGGCATTCGGGCGCCGGGCCGGTGATCATTTCCTACGCGGTCAACTTCACGGACAGGATTTCCAAGTTGGTGATCGTGGACAGCCAGATGAACCGCGACGAGGATGCGGTGACGGGCCCGACCGTCGGCAACGCGCCGATGATGTTCGAGTCGATCGACGCGGCGATGGCGCGCTTTGCGCGGCTCAACAATCCGCCGCGCATGGGGCTCGAGCGCGAACGCGCGCAGCACGCCCTGATCAAGCTCGACAACGGCTACATGCTCAAGCGCGATCCCGACAACGGCAACCGGAAGCCGATCGGCGAAGGCGCCGCCCTTCCACCGCGCCGGCCGGTGCGCGAAATGTGGGCGGAACTCGCCATGGTCAAGACCCCGACCCTCCTGGTGCGTGGGACGAAGTCGGACCGCTTCCCACCCGAGACGGTCGCGCGCTTCACGCGCGAATTGCCCCACATCCCGCAGGAGACGGTCGACTCCCAGCATGACGTGCCCCGCATGGCGCCTGATGCGCTGGTGGCGCATGTGCGCAAGTTCATCGGGACGGCTTGAGCCGCTGCGTGCGGGCTCCGGCTGCCGGTCGAACGCGGCGAGCATCGTTTTGCCAGGCGGGGAATCTGCGATCCGGGGGTGGTCATGGGCGGGGTCGACCGCTAATATCCGACCGTCGAATCCGGCGCAGCGGATAATCCGCTGCGCCTACACTATGTGCGCTGCACGAGGATGATCCCAATGGCCCTCAGATCGCTTCTGGCGTCGGTGATTGCAATCTGCGCCGTCCTGCCCGTCCAGGCTCAAGTCGTCCAACCCGATCCGAGCCTGCCCGGCGGCTTTCCGCTGAAAGACGGCGCGGCGAAAACACTGATCCAGGAGAAGTGCGTCGTCTGCCACGGCCTGCGGCGGGTCGTGAACTCCAATAAGGACCCGGAGGAATGGAGCGAGACCGTCCATATGATGAAGGCCGCCGGAGCCTTGATTACTGACGCGCAGGCGAAGGAAATCTCGGATTACTTCATCGCGAATTATCGCGGACTGGCGAGGCCGAAGGCGAACATCATCGCTGGCCCCGCCAACGTGAAGTTCAAGACCTGGGCCACGCCGACACCTGGCTCGCGCCCGCACGACCCGCTGGCCACGCCCGACGGCGCGCTATGGTGGTCGGGTCAGTTCGCCAACCGGCTCGGCCGGCTCGATCCCAAGACCGGCGAGATGAAGGAATACCCGATCCCGGTGCGGGGCGGCCCGCACGGCCTCATCAACGACAAGGACGGCAACATCTGGTACGGCGGCAACTGGGGCGGCCATATCGGCAAGCTCGACGTGAAGACGGGCGAGTTTAAGTACTACAACATGCCCGACCCGAAGGCGCGCGACCCCCATACGCCGCTGTTCGACAAGGACGGCATCCTGTGGTTCAGCGTGCAGAACGGCGGCTTCATGGGGCGACTTGATCCCAAGACCGGCGACATCAAGCTGTTCATGCCCGTCGGCGCGCCCGGCCAGCAGCCCTACGCGCTCAAGTTCCTGTCCGATCGCCGGCGGCCCTGGTTCAGCTATTTCGGCTCGAACAAGATGGCGACCATCGACCCGGACACGCTGGAGCTCAAGGAATTCACGCTGCCGGATCCCAAGACCCGCATCCGCCGCATGGACGTGACCTCCGACGACATGATCTGGTTCGGCGACTGGTCGAACGGCAAGCTCGTGCGCTTCGACCCGAAGACCGGTGCGACCAAGGAATACCAGGGGCCTGGCGGCCAACTGGCGCAGCCCTATGGCATGGTCGTGATCGACGATGTCATCTGGTACTGCGAGTCGAACCTGCGGCCGAACACGCTGGTGCGCTTCGACCCCCGGACCGAGAAGTTCCAGACCTGGGAAATGCCCGACGGCGGCGGCATCGTGCGGCACATGGTGAAAATGCCCGATGGCAACATCGCGATGGCGCTCAGCGGCATCAGCAAGGTCGGCATCGTCGAGATCCTGCCGTCGAACTCCAATTGAGGGCGGTCACTCGCTGATCGCGCGGGTTGGCCCACGATCGGATCATCGATGACGCAAGTCGGCCCGGCCGGCTTGCGCTTTCGTTGCCATCGATCTCGGGTGACGTTGTCGACTGCGCGTTGGGCCAAGGCGCGCGCGCACTCAGGCCCCTGCCGTGGGCGCCGGCGTGTCGAGGTCGACGAAGACCTGGCCGTCGCGGACCTCGGTCTTGTAGGTCTTGAGCGCGATGAAGCAGGGCGGCTGCACCGGCTTTCCGCTCGGCACGTGGAACGCCCCGAAGTGGAAGCTGCATTCGACCACGTCGCCCTCGAGCATCCCGTCGGCAAGATCGGCGAGGCCGTGCGTGCAGCGCGCCTCGGTGGCGTAGAATACGCCAGCGATGTTGTAGATCGCGACCAGCTCGTCGCCGACCTCGCGGCTGATGATGCCGTTTTCGGGCACATCGGCGGTGGCGCAGACAGGAACTTCGGCCATGGGTTTCGTTGCTCGATGGGGATCGGGCCCGTGCTTTGCGGCATGTCGGAAAAGGTCACAGCTCGGGTTGGGGGCTGATACTACTCTGCCGCCTCGATCAGCTCGATGTCCTTCTTCAGAAGTGCATTGACGAGTTCGTTTAAGGACACACCGCGCGCCTCGGCGCGCGTGGTCAGAAACGACACCACTTCCGGATCGAGGTGGACCGGCGGTATCAGCACGGCGTTGGGGCGGTGGAATCGTCCGCGTTCGCCTTTCGAGAAATCGTATTCATCTTTCATGGCATCGGATTCTCGCGATACTGGCGCGCTTCGTTCCGAGTTGGCCGCCGCGCCGAGATGATACGGACCGCGGTGCGATCCGGGTTGATGTCCACCCAAGTGTGCACAAGCAGAACAAGATTGCCAGTGGACGCCTGGCCGAGCGTGACCCATCGCTCCTCATCCGCGCCGTGATCGGGATCGGGGATCGAGCGGGCAAGCGGATCACGGAACACCGTCATGGCCTCCTCGAACGCAATGCCGTGCTTCGCGACATTGCTCGCCGCCTTGGCCGGATCCCAGTCGAACTCGATGTGCACAGCTCACGGGCTCTGTTCCGACGGCGCCACGGGCAATTCCCCCTATTACTTTTGTGGGTAGCACATCATGTCGTTCGCTGCTAAGCACAAAATTCCGGTCGCGATCGGAGACACGCGGACATGCCGCCGGCCCGTCAGGCTGCCGGCGAATTGACCCCGTTTCGCGCGACCATATACCTTAGGGCGGGAGCTTCGAAGCGGCCGCCAAAGGGTGACGCAATGTCCGTCCGTTCGTACATCATCGATGATCGGGAACGAAAGACCTTCCTGCTCGACCGCGAGGTCCTGGTCTCGGAGGACATTCTGCGCCAGGAAATGTCGCACATCTTCGGCCGCTGCTGGATCTATGTTGGCCACGCCTCCGAGCTCAAGAATCCCGGCGACTTCCGCTCGCGCAAGGTCGCGGGACGGCCGATGATCTTCTGCCGCGATGAGGCGGGCGAATTCCACTGCCTGTTCAACACCTGCCGGCACCGCGGCGCGATCGTGTGCACCCAGCGCGAGGGCAATGCGCGGCGCTTCATGTGCATCTACCACGGCTGGACCTATGGCAACGACGGCCGGCTCCTGCGCGTGCCCGGCGACGATGCCTATGCGGAAACCTTCGACAAGGTCGCCTATGGCCTGCGGCGGCCGGCGCGCTTCGAGGACTACCGCGGCTTCTGGTTCATGTGCCTCGACCAGGATGCTGCTCCCCTGGTCGATTACCTCGCCCGCGCCAGAGACTATATCGACCTCGTGATCGACCAGTCGCCCTCCGGCCAGATGGAAATCATCGCCGGCGTGCAGGAATACGACGTCGCCGCCAACTGGAAGCTGATGGTGGAGAACAGCGTCGACGATTACCACCTGCCCTCGACCCACTCGACCTGGCTCAATTTCATGGCCAATTCCGGCGTCAAGATCGAGCCCCCCAAGGAAGAGGGCCTGGTGCTGCCGACCAAAGGCCTCGCGGTCGAGCTCGGCAACGGCCATTTCACCACCGACAACATCAATTTTCGCGGCCGCCCGGTCGCCAAGTGGATCCCGCTCTACGGGGAGGCCGCCAAGGCCGAGATGGACGACATCCGCCGCGAGCTGGTCATGCGGCTCGGCGAAGAGCGGGCCCGGAGGGTCGCCGACACCAACCGCAACCTCGTCGTTTTCCCCAATCTGGTGATCAACGACGGCTCCTCGGTCACCGTGCGCACCTTTTATCCGCAAGGCGCCGGCAAGATGCACGTAACCGCCTGGGCGCTCGGCCCGGTCGAGGAGAGCAAGAGCGCCCGCGCACGGCGCCTCGACGCCTTCCTCACCTTCTACGGCCCCGGCGGCTTCGCCACGCCCGACGACGTCGAGGCGCTCGAGTTGGTGCAGCAGGGCCTCGCCAATTGGAGCGAGGACCGCTGGTCCGAAATGTCGCGCGGCATGGGCAAGGAGAGCGAGCAGCTCAACAGCGATGAGCATCACCTGCGCATCTTCTGGCGGCGCTGGGACGAGCTGATGGGAGCGGAAGCATGACCGCGCCGGTGGCGACGAAGGGCCTGGTCACGCGGGCGCAGGTCGAGGACTTCCTCTACCACGAGGCCGCGCTGCTCGACGACTGGAAGCTCGAGGAGTGGCAGGAACTGCTCACCGACGACGCCGCCTATTACGTGCCTCCGAACGACCAGCTCGAGGGCGACCACCGCTCGACGCTGTTCCTGGTGGCCGACGACCGCGAGCGCATCCGCCAGCGCATCATCCGCGTGCTCGATCCCAACTGCCACGCGGAATATCCGAAATCCCGCACCCGGCGGATGATCTCGAACGTGCGCATCCTCGCCGTCGATGGCGATCTGGTCACGGTCGCCGCCAACTTCGTCTGCTACCGCTTCCGCCGCTACGAGCGGATCCGCGAATATGTCGGAGCATACCGTTACATCCTCAAGCAGGCCGGCGACAGCTTTCGCATCAAGGAGCGCCGCGTGCTGATCGACGCCCACGAGCTCGGCTCGCTCGGCTCGGTGAGTTTCATTTTGTGAAGGAACGCAATCCGATGGCCAAGCTCGAACGCCTGCTCGATGAAATCGTCACCGCCAACCGCATCCTCGCCCACGAAGGCGTCGTCGACTCATTCGGGCATGTCAGCGCGCGCCACCCAGACGATCCGAAGCATTTCCTCCTGTCGCGGGCGCGGGCGCCGGAGCGCATCGAGGCGGACGACATCATGGAGTTCACCCTCGACGGCACCGCGGTCGATGCGCGCGGGCGCGCGCCCTATCTCGAGCGCTTCATCCACGGCGCCATCTTCGAGGCGCGACCGGACGTGCACTCGGTCGTGCACAATCACTCGCCAAGCGTGATCCCATTCGGGGTCACCGGTAAGAAGCTCAAGCCGCTCCTGCATATGTGCGCGAATATCGGCCACGAGGTGCCGGTATGGGATTCGCACGACAAATTCGGCGACACCGCGCTCCTGGTCGAGAATATGGAGATGGGGCGCGACCTCGCGCGCGCCATGGGCTCCGGCCGCACCATCCTCATGCGCGGACACGGAGCGACGGTCCTGGCACCCTCGGTCAGGCACGCCGTCTTCATCTCCATCTACCTCGAAGTCAACGCCAAGCTGCAGATGCAGGCCATGGCGATGGGTGGCATCACCTTCCTCACCGCCGGAGAGATCGACAAGATCATTTCGCGCACCGGCCCCTATACCCTCAACCGGGCCTGGGAGAACTGGTGCCGCCGCGCCAACCGGCCGTTCGTGGCCGACGAGAGCTGAGGCACCGGCAGCCGCGCCATCACCAGCGACATTTTCGCCCGCAGGCCTTCATGCCCAGGGCGGCCTCGATGTGCTATATCGCGCTCTGACCCGGCGGCCGCAGGGCCGCCGACCGAGCGGCCCGGCCGGCGAGGGTGGGCGTCGATCCCGGAGGGAAACGAGTGCCGCCATGGCTGCCGTAACCATGCCGTCGGGGCGCGTGGCCGCGGGCGCGCCTGAGGCGACGCCCGGGCGGCCCATCCTCGTCGTCGACGACATCGTCAAGAGCTTCGAGACGCCGGACGGTGTCGTCACCGCGATCGATCATGTCTCGCTGACGGTTGCCCCGGGCGAATTCCTCGGCGTGATCGGCCCTTCGGGCTGCGGCAAGACGACCTTGTTCAACATCATCGGCGGGCTGCTCGACGGCTATCAGGGTACGGTCGAGGTCGCGGGCGAGCGCGTGCGCGGACCGCACCCTTCGATCGGAATGATCTTCCAGGAGGAGTCGACCTTTCCCTGGCGCACGGTGATCGACAACGTCGCTTTCCCGCTCGAAATCGCCGGTGTGCCGAAGGCGGAGCGCTACGAGAAGGCTCGACATTTCGTGGCGCTGGTGGGGCTCGACGGGTTCGAGCGCCGCTATCCGGCGGAACTTTCCGGCGGCCAAGGTTTTGCAGATCCAGCAGCAGCTCAGGCAGACCACGCTGCTCATCACCCACAACATCACCGAAGCCGTGCAGCTCTCCGACCGCATCCTGGTGATGACCTACCGGCCGGGCAAGCTCAAGCGCATGGTGGAGATCAAGCTGCCGCGCCCGCGCACCTCGGAGATCGTGTCGAGCGAGGCGTTCGGCCGCTACGTCGCGCAGATCTGGAGCGACCTGCGCGAGGAGGCGAGCCGGGGGCTGCGCGACGATGAGGCGCAGAAGCTGCAGCGGAGCGAGCAGTCATGAGTACCGCGACGCTTGCCAAGAACCGCTGGCTCCCGATTGCGCTCGGGCTCGGATCGCTCGTGGCGGTCATCGTTCTGGTCGAGGCGCTCATTCGGCTCGGCTGGATCAACCGCTTCATCGTTCCGATGCCGTCGGAAATCTTCCTCGCCTTTCCCCGCGTCGTACGCGAGGAAGATGTGGTCAGTCGCTTCCTGCTGACCGCCGGCGAGGCGTTCTCCGCCAGCATCCTGGTCACCCTGTTCGGGGTCGCGGGCGGGGTGCTGCTGCATCAGTTCCGCCTGCTGCGGCAGGCGACCGAGACCTGGGTCGCGGCCATGGCGGCGGCGCCTCTGGTTCTGATCTATCCGCTCTATCTCGTGATTTTCGGAAGGAGCGCCACCACCATCGTGATGATGGGCTTCACTGCGGGCCTGGCCCCGACCGTGCTCAAGACGCTCGAAGGCCTCTCCAGCACCCGGCGCGTGCTCATCAATGTGGGGCGGAGCTTCAATCTCACTCGCTCCCAGCAGTTCTGGAAGATTCTGTTTCCGGCGGCGCTGCCCACGATCTTCGTCGGCTTGCGGCTCGGCCTGATTTTCGCTCTGATCAACATCGTCGGGGTCGAGTTCCTGATCAATTTCGGCGGCCTCGGGCAGCTCATCAACGAGCTTGCCGAGCGCTACGATCTGGCCGGAACCTACGCCTCGATCTGCTTCGTGATCCTGGTCAGCGTGTGTGTCTTCGTCCTCACCGAAAGGCTCGAGCGATGGCTGAGGCCGGTCGATTGATCCTCCCCGCCGGCAGGGCGCGCCGCCTGCCGGTCCATCCGGTGACCGCGCTGCGGATCGCCATCATCGTCGCGGTGCTGGCGACCTGGGAGGCGGTTGCCGCCTCGGGCCTCCTCTACCGCGACGTCGTGCCCTCGCTGGTCGCGATCAGCCGGGCGCTGGTCGAGACGCTCAGCGACAAGTTGTTCTTCTGGCACCTTGGCACGACCTTCTACGAGATCGGCATCGCGCTCGTGATCGGGGGCTTGAGCGGCCTGGCCGTCGGCATCGCGCTGGGCGGCAGCAAGCTGATGGAGAAGGCCTTCGAACCGCTGCTCTATTACCTCGGTCCCACGCCGAAAATCATCTTCTTCCCGGTGATGATCATGTGGTTCGGCGTCGGCCCCGGCTCGAAGGTCGCGATGGGGGCGATCTCCTGCTTCTTTCCGGTCGCGCTCAACGCCGCCGGCGGCATGCGCCAGATCGACAAGATTCTCATTCGCGTCGGCAGAAGTTTTCGCGCCAATACCTGGCAGATGGTGACCAAGATCTATCTGCCGGCGATGCGCCATCCGATCATCAACGGCGTCCGGCTCGGGCTGGGTGTCGCGCTCATCGGTACGCTCTTGGCCGAGACCAAGTTGTCGAATCGCGGCATCGGATTCCTGGTCATCCAGGCCTACAGCCTGTTCAACATGCCGCAGATGTATTCGCTCATCATCATCCTGTTTGTGATCGCCATCGGCGCCAATGCGCTGATCGGCCGTCTCGGCGGGCTCGACGACATCAAGCGATTCTGACCCCGCGCTGCGCTTTGCACCAAAGGTGGAACATGTCCGTTGCGACCACGATGAAAGTGACGCCGCAGTCGCCCAACCTGCCGACTCATCGCGACCCCTACTACGCCGGCAAGTGGCAGAAGCCCAAGGCGGGTCGCTATGCCGAGGTGACGAGCCCCGGCACCGGCGAGTCGCTCGGCAAGGTCGTCGACGGCAGTCCCGCCGACGCCGAGGCCGCGATCGCCGCCGCCAAGGCGGCGTTCCGCGATTGGCGGCGGGTGCCGCCGCTCGAGCGCGCGAAGATGCTTCGCGCGATTGCCGAGGTCTTGCGCCGGAACGGCGACGAGTTGGCGATGATCGACGCCGCCGATTGCGGCAACCCGTTCGCCGAGATGGTGCGCGACGCCAATGCCGGCGCGGCCCAGCTCGATTTCTACGCCGGCCTCGTCACCGAGATGAAAGGCTCTTCGATTCCGATGGGCCCGGAGGTGGTGAATTTCTCCGTGCGCGAGCCTCTTGGCGTCGTCGGTCGCATCATCCCGTTCAATCATCCGTTCATGTTCGCCGCCGGCAAATCGGGCGCGCCGCTCGCCGCCGGCAACACGGTGGTGCTCAAGCCGCCGGAGCAGGCGCCGCTGTCCTCGCTCCGGCTCGCCGAGCTGATCGATGGTATCCTTCCGCCGGGCGTGTGGAACGTGGTGCCTGGCGGCCGCGAGGTCGGGCAGGTGCTCGCGAGCCATCCGGATGTCGCCATGACCGCGCTCATCGGCAGCGTGCCGACCGGCCGCTCGGTGATGAAGGCGGCCTCCGATACGCTCAAGCCGGTGCTGCTGGAACTTGGCGGCAAGAACGCGCTGATCGCCTTCCCCGACGCCAACCTCGAGGCCGTCTCGGCGGCGATGATCGACGGCATGAACTTCACCTGGTGCGGGCAGTCCTGCGGCTCGACCAGTCGCGCGTTCATTCACGAACAGATCTACGACGCCGTGCTCGATCGCGCGAGGAACGAGCTCAAGCGCTTCCGGCCCGGCGATCCGACCGACCCGGCGACCACCATGGGCTCGATTATCAGCCAGGTGCAATACGACCGCATCATGGGCTACATCGAGGCCGGCAAGAAGGATGGCGCGCGTCTCGTGTCCGGCGGCTCGCGGCCGAGCGATCCCAAGCTCGGCAAAGGACTGTTCATCGAGCCGACGATCTTCGCCGACGTCACCATGGACATGCGCATCGGGCGCGAGGAAATCTTCGGCCCGGTGCTCTCCGTGTTCAAGTGGAACGACGAAGGCAGGATGCTCTCGCAGGTGAACCAGGTCGAGTACGGTCTCACCTGCTCGATCTGGACCAACGACCTTGCGACCGCGCACCGCGCGGCTGCGGCGGTCGAGGCGGGCTATGTCTGGATCAACGAAGTGTCGAAGCACTTCCTCGGCGCGCCGTTCGGCGGCTACAAGCAGTCCGGGATCGGCCGCGAGGAGTGCATCGAGGAGCTGCTTCGTTTCACGCGCGAGAAGAACATCCATATCAACCTGCGCCGCAGGAGCGGCGCGCACTGACACCAGGAGCTGCCAATGACCACGACCACTCTGGCACGGCTTGCGAGCGCCATTGCGGCGATGGCTTGGATGGCCGCCGCCCCGCTGCCGAGCGAAGCGCAGGGACTGAAGCCCTGGCGCCACGCCATCATCACGCCGAAGGCCGACGCCGGATTTTTCATGATGGCATTTCGGCGCGGATTCATGGAGAGGGAGGGCCTCAAGGTCGACATCCTCGAGGTCAAGGACGACACGATCGGCACCAAGGTGCTGCTGTCGGGCGAGGTCGACAGTTACGAAGGCACCGCCGGCGCGATCGCAGCCGCGGTGCGCGGC
>WNGL01009421.1_pt1 | contig 11338 bp, 9 predicted proteins | sample 5400591 | NCBI WGS metagenome assembly WNGL01 (sample SAMN13153377, study PRJNA577476) | soil metagenome | isolation source: 80 cm soil or saprolite under Garry oak tree replicate 1 | place: USA:California | collected 2016-06-15
TCCGCGGGATCCGCGATATGTTCCGCAAGGACGGATTGCTGTGATGCGGATCGTCGAGGTCACCGATGAATCGGGCGTAATTGCGGCGCCCGACTGGCTCAAGAAGGCCGAAGCCGTTCACCGTCAGTTGCGTACCGCGCTGCCACCCGAATATGAAGCGAAAATGAAGCGCGTTTTCGCCGGCGGCGCACGCATGTGCGTGGCGACCGATGGCGCAGACGTCGCGGGTATGGCGGTCTACCGAATGTACGAGAACACGTTTTACGGGAAACAGCTCTACGTGGACGATCTCATCACCGACGAGGCTCGCCGCTCGAGCGGCGTCGGTCGGACGCTGCTCGGCTATCTGGAGCAAAAGGCGCGCGCAGCGGGCTTCGACAGCCTGACCCTCGACTCCGGCACGCAGCGCCAGCAGGCGCACAAGTTCTATTTTCGCGAGGGGATGGTGGTGACCTCTTTTCACTTCAGGAAGCCGCTCAAATGAAGCCGATCAACGTAGGGCTCCTCGGGATCGGCACGGTGGGCGGCGGCACTTGGGCGGTGCTCGCGCGCAACCGGGAGGAGATCTCGCGCCGCGCCGGCCGCGACATCCGCATCAGCGTCGTCGCCGACAGGGAAACGGCCAAAGCGAAGAGGCTCACCGGCGGCAAGGCGCGCGTCGTCGCGGATGCGTTCGAAGTCGTGCGCGATCCCGAGATCGATATCGTGATCGAGCTGATCGGCGGCTATGCCGCCGCCAAGGACCTCGTCCTTGCCGCAATCGAGAACGGCAAGCACGTCGTCACCGCCAACAAGGCCCTGCTCGCCATGCACGGCAACGAGATCTTCGCCGCTGCGCAGAAGAAGGGTGTGATGGTTGCGTTCGAGGGCGCGGTCGCGGGCGGCGTGCCCATCATCAAGGCGCTGCGCGAAGGGCTGACCGCCAACCGCATCGAGTGGATTGCGGGGATCATCAACGGCACCTCCAATTTCATCCTCTCGGAAATGCGCGAGAAGGGCCTTTCGTTCAACGCAGTGCTGAAGGAAGCGCAGAAGCGCGGCTACGCCGAGGCCGATCCGACTTTCGACGTCGAGGGGGTGGATGCGGCGCACAAGCTCACCATCATGGCGGCGATCGCCTTCGGCGTCCCGATGCAGTTCGACAAGTGCTACAAGGAAGGTATCTCGAAGCTGACGCAGGAAGACATCCGCTACGCCGAGCAGCTCGGCTACCGCATCAAGCTGCTCGGGATCACCAAACGCACCGAAAAAGGGATCGAGCTGCGCGTGCATCCGACCTTGATCCCCACCAGGCGCCTCATCGCCAACGTCGAAGGCGTGATGAACGCCGTGCTGGTGAAGGGCGACGCGGTGGGTCCGACGCTGTATTACGGGGCGGGCGCCGGCGCCGAGCCCACGGGAAGCGCCGTGGTGGCCGATCTCGTGGACGTGACGCGCCTGCACACCGCCGACCCCGAGCAACGTGTGCCGCATCTTGCGTTCCAGCCCGACCGTATGTCCAGCCTGAAGATTCTGCCGATGGATGAGGTGGTGAGCGCGTATTACCTGCGCATGCAGGTGGAGGATCGACCGGGCGTGCTTGCCGACATCACCCGCATTCTCGCCGACGCTTCGATCTCGATCGACGCGATGGTGCAGCGCGAGCCGGGCGAAGGCGAGCAACAGGTGGACATCATCATGCTCACCCACGAGGCGCGCGAGAAGAGCATCAACACCGCGATCGGCAAGATCGAGAAGCTGCCGGTGGTGACGGGCAAGGTGACGAGGATTCGATTGGAAGAACTGCAGTGATCGGAATTCAGAGGCACGGCTGAATCCCGATTCCTGAATCCCATGGTCTATGTCAGCACCCGCGGCGGGGCGAAGCCGCGGCCGTTCACCGAAATCCTGCTCGAAGGCCTCGCGCCGGACGGTGGACTGTTCCTGCCCGACGCTTTTCCCAGGCTGAGCAGCGCGGAGCTTGCCGCGATGCGCGGGATGGGCTATCCCGAGCTCGCGCTCGCCATCCTGCGGAGGTTCGCAGACGACATTCCGGCGGGCGACTTGAAGCGGCTCGTCGAAAAGACCTACACGAAAAAAATCTTCGGCAGCGACGATATCACGCCGGTGAAAACCCTCGAGCCCGGCCTGCACCTGCTGGGCCTCTCGAACGGACCCTCGCTTGCGTTCAAGGACTTGGCGCTGCAGCTCATCGGCAACCTCTTCGAGTACCTGCTGGAGAAGCGCGGCGAGCGGCTCAATGTCCTCGGCGCCACCTCGGGAGACACCGGTTCGTCGGCCGAATACGCGCTGCGCGGAAAGCGGAACGTGCGCGTGTTCATGCTTTCGCCGCACCGGCGCATGAGCGCGTTCCAGGCCGCGCAGATGTATTCGCTGCAGGACGCGAACATCTTCAATATCGCCGTGCGCGGCGTGTTCGACGACTGCCAGGACATCATGAAGAAAATCTCTGGCGATTATGCATTCAAGGCAAAACACCGCATCGGAGCGGTCAACTCGATCAACTGGGCTCGCATCGCCGCGCAGGCCGTGTACTATTTCAAGGCCTACTTCGCCGTGACCCGATCGAACGGCGAGCCGGTATCGTTCTCGGTGCCCTCGGGCAACTTCGGCAACGTCTATGCGGGGCACGTCGCACGCAGCATGGGACTGCCGGTCAAGAACCTCATCGTCGCCACCAATGAGAACGACGTGCTCGACGAATTCTTCCGCACCGGACGCTACCGCGTGCGAAAGGCGGCAGAGGTGAAGGCCACGAGCAGCCCGTCGATGGACATTTCGAAATCCTCGAACTTCGAGCGCTACGCCTACGATCTCGTCGGACGCGACGCGGAAGTCCTGCGCGAACTGTGGGAGGGGCTGGAGCGCGAGGGCTCCATCGATCTATCCGGCACGGCGTTTTTCAGGCAGGTTGCGGAAACCGGCTTCGTCTCGGGCTCGAGCACCCACCAGGACCGCATCGCAACCATCCGCCGCGTCTGGAAGGACTACGGGACGATGGTCGACACACACACCGCCGACGGCATCAAGGTCGGCCTCGAGCACCGGGAGAAAGGCGTGGCGCTCGTCTGCATGGAGACCGCCCAAGCCGCGAAGTTCGCCGACGCCGTCCGCGAGGCGACCGGCCGCGAGCCGGTCCGGCCCGCCGGCTTCGAAGACCTGGAGAAACTGCCGCAGCGCTGCGAGATAATGCCCGCCGACGCGGCAATGGTAAGGGCGTTCATCGAACGGAACGCCGCACGATGATGAGACAAGGCGGATCGGAAAAAAGCCAACGGAGGTCGGTCTAGGAGCTTGAAAAGCGCACCATGCCGCCGTATGCTTCGAAGTGGCCGGGGAGGATTTTCCACCCTCGCTCTGCCCTGACCCGCCGGTATAAGATTCGCGTATAGAATTCGCCCAAGCCCATTCGTAGGAGGACGTCCATGGCAAAGCTCAACATCAATGGCAGGATCCGTGACGTGCAGGTGGAGGCCGACACGCCGCTCTTGTGGGTCATCCGCGAGCAGGTGGGCCTCACTGGAACGAAATATGGCTGCGGGGTCGCGCAGTGCGGCGCCTGCTCGGTGCACATCAACGGCGAGGTGCGACGTTCCTGCTCCATCCCCGTAGGCAGTCTGAAAGCCGGCGACCGGATCGTCACCGTCGAGGGCCTGTCGGCCGCAAGCTCGCATCCGGTGCAGAAGGCCTGGGCGGCGCTCGACGTGCCCCAGTGCGGCTACTGCCAGTCCGGGCAGATCATGGCGGCGGCGGCGCTGCTGAAGAAGAAGCCTCAGCCCACCGACGCGGACATCGACGAAGCGATGACCAACATCTGCCGCTGCGGCACCTATCAGCGCATCCGCGCCGCCGTGCACATGGCGGCTGACATGGCGAAGAAGGCCTAGGAGACGACCATGAAAAAGACCTCGCACGAAAAAGCCACCAATCTTTCCCGCCGCAAGTTCATCGTAGGCTCCGCGGCCGCGGGCGGCGGGCTCGCGCTCGGATTCAACCTGCCGTTCGGGATCGCGTCGGCCGAAGCCAAGGGCGCGGCCGACGCCGGCAGCGAGATCAACGTCTGGGTCGTCGTCAGGCCCGACGACACCTGCGCCATCCGCATCGCGCGCTCGGAGATGGGGCAGGGAACGGAGACCGGTCTTGCGCAGCTCGTCGCCGAGGAGCTCGAGTGCGACTGGAAAAAAGTGGTTGCGGAGTGGGTCAGTCCCGGCCAGAACCTCGCGCGCAAGCGCATCTGGGGCGAGATGGCGACCGGCGGCAGCCGCGGCATCCGCGCCTCGCAAGACTACGTGCGGCGCGGCGGCGCAGCCGCGCGCCTGATGCTGGTGCAGGCCGCGGCCGATCAGTGGAAAGTGCCGGTAGGCGAGCTGAGCGTCGCCGACGGCGTCATCACGCACGGGCCTTCAGGGCGCACGACCCGCTACGGCAAGGTGGCCGCCGCGGCGGCGAAGCTGCCCGCGCCGGACCCGAAGAGCATCAGGCTCAAGGACCCGAAAGACTGGAAGATCGCCGGCAAGCCGATCAAGCGGCTCGACACGGCGATGAAGCTCAACGGCAGCCTGGTTTATGCGATCGACCTCAAGCTGCCGGGCATGCTGCACGCCGCGGTCAAGGCTTGCCCGGTGTTCGGCGGCAAGCTCGTCAGCTACGACGCGGCCAAGGTCTCGGGCCGGCCCGGCGTGCGCCGCGCGGTCAAAGTGAACGATGCGGCCGTTGCCGTCGTCGCCGATACCTGGTGGCACGCCAAGTCCGCGCTCGCGGCGCTGCCGATCGTGTGGGACGAAGGATCCGGCGCTTCGCAATCGAGCGCGACCATCGCCGAGCGCCTGAGAGAAGGCCTCACCGCGACGAACGAGCCGCTGGCCTCGTGGCAGGACGGCGGCGATGCGCTCAAGACGATCGCCGGTGCCGCGAAGAAAGTCGAAGCGATCTACAGCACGCCCTTCCTCGCGCACGCGACGATGGAGCCCAACAATTGCACGGCGAGGGTCAGCGCGGACAGGGCCGAGGTGTGGGTGCCGACCCAGAGCGCGGAGGCCGCGCTCGCGGTCACTTCCGAGGAGTCCGGGCTGCCGCTCGAGAAGTGCGAGGTGCACAAGCACGTCCTCGGCGGCGGCTTCGGCCGGCGCGGCGGCACGCAGGATTACACGCGCCAGGCCGTCGCGATCGCGAAGCAGTTCCCGGGCGTGCCGGTGAAGCTCATCTGGAGCCGCGAGGAAGACATGGCGCACGACTTCTACCGGCCGATCTCGCAATGCAAGCTCTCAGCCGGTCTCGACGACAGCGGCAAGCTCGTCGGGATGCACATCCGCATATCGGGACAATCGATCAACGCCTTCCTCAATCCGGGCGCGATCAAGGACGGCAAGGACGTGCGCCAGCTGCAGGGACTGTACAAGGAGCCCGGCGACGCGCAGTTCGGTTACACCGTGTCCAATCTCTCGATCGAGTACGCGATGCGCAACACGCACGTGCCGGTCGGTCCCTGGCGCGGGGTCAACACCAACCAGAACGCCGTGTATCTCGAGTGCTTCATGGACGAAGTGGCGCGCGCGGCGGGCAAGGATCCGCTCGAATTCCGCCGCGCGCTCCTCGCCGATCATCCGAAGCATCTTGCCGTTTTGAATGCCGCGGCGGAGAAGGCCGGTTACGGCAAGCCGCTGCCCGCGGGCATCCATCGCGGCATCGCGCAGTTCATGGGCTATGGCAGCTATTCGGCGGCCGTCGCCGAGGTCTCGGTGAGCGATAAAGGCGAGGTCAAGGTGCATCGCATGGTGATGGCGATCGATTGCGGGCATGCGGTCAACCCCGGCCAGATCGCTGCGCAAGTCGAGGGCTCGGTGGTCTACGGCCTCTCCGCGACCTTCTACGGCGAGTGCACGGTCGAGAACGGCTGCGTGAAAGAGTCGAACTTCCACAATTACCGGATGCTGCGCCTGGCCGAGATGCCGAAAGTCGAAACGGTGATCGTGCCGTCCTACGACTTCTGGGGCGGCGTGGGTGAGCCGACGATCTGCGTGGTGGCACCGTCTGTCATGAACGCCATCTTTGCTGCGACCGGGAAGCCGGTACGGAGCCTGCCGCTGAAGAACGTCAACCTGGTTTAGCGCGGCACAGAGGCGGCCATGCCGGTCCCCCGGGAGGGGTTGACCGGCGACATGGCGACGGGCGGACCAGCTTCCGGCGTCGCTTCGCGCGGATAAGGCAGACGTTTAGCCGACGCCCAGCGGCGCGGCATGGAACGAGCGGCGCGGGTTCTCAAACCGGGCTTTCCCCGCTAGAATTCCGACCATGAGCACCGTCCTCTCCAAGGAGAAGAACGTCCTCGGCGGTCCGCTGCTCGCCTGCAGCTACGATCCGCTTACCGGATTCTTCCGTGACGGCTGCTGCGCGACCCACGGCGCGGAGGGCGTCGCGCACCTCGTTTGCGTCAAGGTGACGAAGGAGTTCCTCGAATTCAGCCGCTCGCGCGGCAACGACCTCGGCACGGCGCGCCCCGAGATGCGCTTCAAGGGCCTGAAGCCCGGCGACCGCTGGTGCCTGCATGTGCTGCGCTGGGTCGAGGCCTACAAGGGCGGCATGGCGCCGCAGGTCGTCCTCGAAGCGACCCACGAAAACGTCCTCAAGTACGTCCCCCTCGAAGCGTTGAAAAGCTGCGCCCTGGATCTGAACTGACTCCGTCGATGCCGAAACAGCGCAACTTCATTCCGCACGGCGTGATCCCGGCCGTGCTGCTGCCGTTTCACGAGGACTTGTCGGTCGACGAGGCGGCTTTCCGCGCGCATCTGCAGGACGTCGCCTCGGCCGAGGGGCTGGCGGCGGTCACCGTCAACGCGCACTCGACCGAAGTCGCCTCGTGCACCTTCGACGAGCAGCGGCGCGTGCTCGAGATCGCGCAGGAGGAGATCGGTGCCCGCCTGCCGATCGTAAACGGCGTGTATGCCGAGGGGAGCCTCGAGGGTGCGCGCATCGCGCGCATGGCCGCCGCAGGCGGCGCATCGGCGCTGCTCGTGTTTCCGCCCGGGCCGTTCACGCTCGGCCAGCGTCCCGAGATGGCGGTCGAGCACTTTCGGCGCGTCGCCGACGCGGCGGATCTGCCGATCATCGCCTTCCAGTATCCGCTCGCGGGCGGGCAGGGCTATCCGCTCGCGACGCTGATGAAAATCGTCGAGTCCGTGCCGAGCGTGCGCGCGATCAAGGACTGGTGCGCGAGCCCGCAACTCCACGAGCGGCACATCCGCGCGCTGCAATCGCTCGAGCCTCCGGTCAACGTGCTCACCACCCACAGCGCCTGGCTCATGAGCTCGCTCGTGCTCGGCGCGAGCGGACTGCTCTCCGGGAGCGGCTCGGTGATCGCCGACCTGCAGGCGAAGCTGTTTCGCGCCGTGCGCGCGAGCGATCTCGACGCCGCGCGCCGCATCAACGACCGTATCTGGCCGACGGCGGAGGCTTTCTACGCCGAGCCCTGGGTGGACATGCACAACCGCATGAAAGAGGCGCTCGTCTTGCTCGGCAGGCTGCCGCGCGCCGTGGTGCGTCCGCCGTTGGTGAAGATCTCCGCTCAGGAAATCGAGCGCATCCGGCGCTCGCTGATCGCGGCGGAGCTGCTGGACAAGGCCGGGCGCGTTCGCAAGGCGGCGTAGCGCCGCCCGCGGCGGTCACCGGAACGGGTAGGCCGGGCTTATCCGGAACAGCCGCGGCGACGATGGATCGATCCCGGCGCGGACCCAGCGGGTCTGCGGCGAGCCGAAGACGATAACGCGCGTAAAGTTCGGCAGGGTCTTGCCCGTCGCCGGATCGGCGAGCGGCTGGTCCAGCCGGTAGAGGTGCGAATCGCCGTTGACGAACAGCACCGGCTTGCCGAACCTGATGGCGAGGTCGCGCAGCGCATTGCGGAATTCGGCGAATCCATCGGGCTTGCGCCTGATCTTTCCCTCGAAGTCCGGATCCGCCTGGGCGAATATGAGCATCCCCGCGAGATTGCGCCCTTCGGCGAGCCGGACGCTGTCGTCCAGCCACGCGAACACCGCTTCCATGCGCTGGCGGTACTCGGCGTCCATCGCGGGCGTTCTGCCGAGATTGTTGTTGCTGCCCTGCACGTTCACGCCCACGAACAGAACGTTGGCCGCGATCCAGCGCATGTGCTCGCGGTATTCGGCGTAGCGGCCCGACTGGCGCTCCAGCGCGAGTGTGCGCTCGCCGAGACTCTCGTCGCCGGCTTCGAAGAGCTGCCGGAAGCGGTTCAGCCGCTCGATGGGGTCGAATCCGCTCCTGTGGCAGTCCACCCAGTCGTTGTCCCCCGGGATGATGACGAGCGGGTGCCTGAATTTCTGGAACTGGCGCCTCCTCGCCATGAACCAATCGTCGGTGCAGGGGCCCTGGCCTGTGGTGATGTCGCCGACGTGGATGACGAAAGCGAGATCCTCGTCGTTGATCTCCCTGATTATCGCGTCGAGCGCCAACGCCTCGAGCGTGCTGTAGGGGGTGTCGCCGATCAGCGCGAAGCTGAAACCGGGCTGCGCGGCGGAGGGCGGCGGCGGCACATGCGCCGCGCAGCCCGCCAGGCAAAGGAGGAGGGCCAGCCGCTTCATAGACGCTTCAGCTTGTAGAGCAGCTCCAGCGCCTCGCGCGGGGTGAGCTCGTCCGGATTCGCCGCGTCGAGCGCATCGCGCAGGGCGTCGGGCTCTGCGGGTTCATTCCGGGCCTCCGCTTGCGCGGGGGTTGACGCAAAGAGATCGGACTGTCCTCTTTGCATCAAGCTCGCGTCCTCGAGCATCTGCAGATACTTGCGCGCGTTGCGGATGACCGCCTTGGGAACGCCCGCGAGCTGCGCCACCTGCAGGCCGTAGCTCTGCGACGCGGGGCCTTCCTCGACGGCGTGCAGGAACACGATCGCGTCCTTGTGCTCCACCGCGTCGAGATGGATGTTGGCCGCTTCCTTGTATTCGAGCGCGAGGCGCGTCATCTCGAAGTAATGCGTGGCGAAGAGCGTGAGCGACTTGTTGCGCTCGAGGAGCTGACGCGCGATCGCCCAGGCGAGCGCAAGCCCGTCGAAGGTCGATGTGCCGCGGCCGACCTCGTCCATGAGGACGAGGCTTCTTTCGGTGGCATTGTGCAGGATGTTCGCGGATTCAGTCATCTCCACCATGAAGGTCGAGCGCCCTCCCGCGAGGTCGTCCGCCGCGCCGACGCGCGTGAAAATCTGGTCGACCGGGCCGATGCGCGCCGATTTTGCCGGCACGAACGAGCCGACGTGCGCCATGAGGACGATGAGCGCGACCTGCCGCATGTAGGTGGACTTGCCGCCCATGTTCGGCCCGGTGACGAGCAGGAGCTGGCGCACCGGCGAGAGCCGCGTGCCGTTGGCGATGAACCGCTCGATCTGCGCTTCCACCACGGGGTGGCGGCCGGCCTCGATCTCGACGAGGATTTCGTCGGTGAATTCCGGCCGGCAGTAGTTGCGCAAGGATGACAGCGCGGCGAAGCAGGCGAGCACGTCGAGCTGGGCGAGCGCGCGGGCGATCCGCTGCAGGGGAGGAAGGTGCGCTGACAGCAGCGCGAGCAGCTCGTCGTAGAGCGTTCTCTCCAGCGCCAGCGCACGGTCCCTCGCCGAGAGCGCCTTGTCCTCGAATGCCTTCAGCTCGGGCGTGATGTAGCGCTCGGCGTTCTTCAGCGTCTGCCGGCGGCGGTAGTCGGTGGGTACTTTCCCGGCTTGGGCGTTGGTGACTTCGATATAGAAGCCGTGCACGTTGTTGTAGGCGACGCGCAGGTTCGGGATGCCGGTGCGGCTGCGTTCGCGCGCCTCGAGCTCCGTAAGGAATTCGCCGGAGCGGGTCTGGAGCGCGCGCAGCTCGTCGAGCTCCCTGTGGTAGCCCTCGGCGATAACGCCGCCGTCGCGCACCATCGCCGCAGGCTCTTCCAGCACCGCGCGTCTCAACAGCGCGAGGCACTCGGCCGGGACTTCGAGGTCGTCCAGCATCTTCGCGAGCAGCGCCGCCCCGCGCGGAATCGCGGCAGCGAGCCCGGGCAGCAAGGCGAGGCTGTCGCGCAATGACGAAAGATCGCGCGGGCGCGCATTCTTGAGCGCGATGCGGCCGGTGATGCGCTCGACGTCCGCAAAACGCCTCAACAGCTTGTGAATCGCCGCATGAGAGTCGGCCAGCGCAGCGACTGCTTCGTGGCGACCTTCGAGCGCCGCGCGGTCGCGCAGGGGATGATGCAGCCAGTGGCGCAGCAGACGGCTCCCCATGCCGCTCGCGCATTCGTCCAACAGTGAAAAGAGCGTCGGCGCGGGCTCGCCCCGCAGCGTTTCGGTGAGCTCGAGGTTCCTGCGCGTCGCCGCGTCCATGCGCAGGTATTCGCTCACGCGTTCGGGAACGACCGCGATCACGTGAGCCAGCGCTTGACCCTGGGTTTTTCTCGCGTACTCGAGCAGCGCGCCGCAGGCGGTGATCGCAGGCTCCAGTTCCTCGCAACCGTAGCCTGCGAGGCTCGCCGCCCCGAGCTGCTTGAGCAGAATCTTCCGGCCGGCCTCGAATTCGAAATGCCACTCGGGCAGGCGCGTGAGCGCATAGCCCTCGAGCGCGGCCTCCTCCGCCGCGCTTTCGGCGACGAGGATTTCCGCCGGGCCGATGCGGTGCAGCTCGGCGGCGAGGATCTGCGGGGCGACCTCGGTCACGCGCAGATCGCCGCTCGCGAGATTCAGCCAAGCGAGTCCCGCGGCGCCCTTGGTGCGGGCGACCGCGAGCAGGATGTTGTCGGATTTCTCATCGAGCAACTCGGAGTCGGTCAGCGTACCCGGTGTCACGATGCGCGTGACCTGCCGATCGACCGGTCCTTTCGAAGTCGCGGGGTCTCCGATCTGCTCGCAGATCGCTACCGACTCGCCGATGCGCACGAGCTTGGCGAGATACTGCTCGACCGCGTGATAGGGCACGCCCGCCATCTTGATCGGCGCGCCGGCGGAAGCCCCGCGCGTCGTGAGCGTGAGATCGAGCAGGCGCGAGGCGCGCTCCGCGTCGTCGTAGAACATCTCGTAGAAATCCCCCATGCGGTAGAACAGCAGGATGTCCGGGTACTGCGCCTTGAGGCGCAGGTACTGCTGCATCATGGCCGTGGTACCCGGAAGATCTGGCGACGGTGTTTGATTTCCGGTGTCGCTGCTTGGGGTTACGGTATTTCGGCGCTCCATCTCGCTCGTCAGTCCCTGTGGCGCAGACATGTTGCAGGAGGGGCGCAGACCTTGCAAGCCAACTCAGGCAAAATAGCGGCTATGGCAAGACCGCAGACGGCGAGAAGCAGGCGACGAGCGCGCGATGAGCTAACGGTGTCGCACCGC
>WNGL01014394.1_pt1 | contig 11337 bp, 8 predicted proteins | sample 5400591 | NCBI WGS metagenome assembly WNGL01 (sample SAMN13153377, study PRJNA577476) | soil metagenome | isolation source: 80 cm soil or saprolite under Garry oak tree replicate 1 | place: USA:California | collected 2016-06-15
GCGGACGCGGCCCTCAGGGAAGGATGTCAGCTGGGCTCCGCACGCCGAGACCGCCCCGGCTCAAGACGTGAGTGTACACCATCGTGGTGCGCACGTCCCGGTGGCCCAACAGCTCCTGAACAGTCCGGATGTCGTAGCCAGCCTCCAACAGATGGGTCGCAAATGAGTGGCGCAACGTGTGACACGTCGCCCGCTTGGCGATGCCGGCCCGCTGCACCGCCTCCCGCACGGCTCGCTGAATCGCGGATGCGTGGATGTGATGACGCCGCGGCTCGCCAGTCGCCGAATCCGGGTGGGTCCGTGTCGCAGGAAACACCCATTGCCACGCCCACTCCACAGCGGCACCAGGAGCCTTGCGCTCGAACGCGTCGGGCAACGGGACCCGCCCACCACCCGCTGCCACCTCAGCGCGCGTGTCGCGCGCGCCACCGCGCCAGATGCTCCTCCAACCCCGGCCGCACGACCAGCGGCAACGTGGTCAGCCTGTCCCCACCACCCTTTCCCTGGCGCACCCGAATCTCGCCCCGCCCGAAGTCCACGTCCTTCACCCGCAACCGCAAACACTCGAGCAGCCGCAGACCCGACCCGTACAACAGCAGCGCCACCAGCCGCGGCACGCCGCGCAGCTGCCCCATGACCGCACGCACCTCGTCCCGCGTCAGCACCACCGGCAACCGCTGCGCCTCTTTCGCGTGCACGACACCGCCCGGCGCTACCGTGAGCCGCCGGCCCAGCACGGACTCGTATAGAAAGAGCAGCGCCGCCGTAGCCTGGTTCTGCGTCGACGCGCTTACCCTCCCGCGCTCGGCCAGATGCGTCAGAAACGCCTGAACCTCCACCTCGCCCATTCCGGTGGGGTGCCGACGACCGTGGAACAGCACGTAACGCCGCACCCACGCAACGTATGCGTCCTCGGTGCGCGGGCTGTAATGCCGCGCACGCACCGCGGCCCGCAGGCGCCCGAGCAAGGTCCGCGGGCCAGCCGGCGTACCAGCAGCGTCCGACACAATCTCACCCTATGGTGAATGGCAACGTTGACAACATCGAAAAAACGCGTGATTGGATCGCGGCACCACGCCACAGCCTCACCCAGGCTTGTACTCCCCCCACACCCCCCGCAACACGTCCGAGATCTCCCCCACCGTCGCCCGTGCCCGCACCGCGTCGATGATCGGCTCCATCAGCGGCGCCGAGGGATCGCGCGCTGCGACGTCGAGCGCGCCCAGTGCACTCTTCACTCTTCCCGCTTCCCTCTTCCCTCGTATCTCGGCCACCCGGTGCCGCTGCACCACCGCCAGCGCCGTATAGTCCGGCGCGGGAACCGACGGGATCGCCTGGTCGTCGGCATACTCGTTCACTCCCACCACGACGGACTCGCCCGACTCGATCGCCCGCTGCTGCGCGTACGCGCTCTTGGCGATCGCCTGCTGGAACAGACCGCGCTCGATCGCCCGCGCTGCACCCCCCGCCCGCTCCACCTCGTCCAGCAGCGCCCGCGCCTCCCGTTCCACACGATCCGTCAACGCTTCCACGTACCAGCTGCCGCCCGCCGGATCCACCGTCTCGGGGATGCCGGTCTCGTGCGCCAGAATCTGCTGGGTGCGGAGCGCCAGCGTGGCGCTCTGCTGCGTGGGCAAGGCGAGCGCTTCGTCGTACGCGTTCGCGTGGAGCGACTGGGTGCCGCCCAGCACGGCGGCGAGCGCCTGGATCGCCACGCGCACCGCGTTGTTCTTGGGCTGCTGCGCCGTGAGAGTCGAGCCACCGGTCTGGGCGTGGAACCGCAGCCGGCAGGCCGCGTCGCTCGCCTGGAACCGCTCCTTCATGAGGCGCGCCCAGAACCGCCGGGCGGCGCGAAATTTGGCGACTTCTTCAAATAGATCGGTGAACGCCGCGAAGAAAAACGAGATCCGCGGCGCGACGGTGTTCACATCGAGCCCCGCCGCCACCAGCCGCCGCACGTACTCGAGCCCGTTCGCGAACGTGAACGCCAGCTCCTGCACCGCCGTCGCCCCCGCCTCGCGCATGTGATAACCCGACACCGAAATGGGGTTGAAGCTCATCCCCTCGTCCGCCACGAAGCGGAACACGTCGGTCACGAGCCGCAGCGACGGCTCGATCGGATAGATGTACGTGCCGCGCGCGATGAACTCCTTGAGGATGTCGTTCTGCACCGTGCCCGCGAGCCGGGCACGCGCCACGCCGTGCTCTTCCCCCACAACCACGTACATCGCCAGCAGGATCGGCGCCGTCGCGTTGATGGTCATCGACGTCGAGACCTGGTCGAGCGGGATCGCGTGGAACACCCGCTCCAGATCGTCCACCGTGTCGATCGCCACGCCCGCCCGCCCCACCTCGCCCACGGCCATGGGATGATCCGAGTCGTAGCCCATTTGGGTCGGGAGATCGAACGCGACCGAGAGGCCGGTCTGCCCCGCGGCGAGAAGATGGCGGAACCGCGCGTTCGTCTCTTCCGCGGTGCCGAACCCCGCGTACTGGCGCAGCGTCCACAACCTGCCCCGGTACATCGTGGGGTACGGCCCGCGGGTATAGGGGAACGCGCCAGGGGCGCCGAGGTCGCGCGCGGCATCACCCGCCCAGTCCTCCGGACCGTAGACGGGCTTTCGCTCGCTCACTTGGGGGCCGACCCCCCTGCGGCGGCCTCAGCCGCGAGGATCTTCGCCGCGAACGCGACGTCGTCCTTGCTGCCGATGACGAGCGGCGTCTTCTGGTGCAGCCCCGCGGGGACGAGGTCGAGAATCGGGCGGCAGCCGTCGCTCGCCCGGCCGCCCGCCTGCTCCACCACGAACGCGAGCGGTGCCGCTTCGTACAAGAGGCGCAGCTTGCCCTGGGGATTCTTGGTGTCGGCGGGATAGAGGAAGATGCCGCCGGAGATGAGATTGCGGTGGAAGTCGGCGACGAGCGAGCCGATGTAGCGGGCGTTCTTGGGCTGGATCTTGCCCTCGCCGTTCTTGAACGCCGCGACCACGCGCTGCGCGGCCGGCGTCCAGCGGTTCCAGTTGCTCTCGTTGACGCTGTAGTACTTGCCGACCGGCGGCGTCGTGATGTCGGCGTGCGACAGCAGGAACTCGCCGATCGTGGGGTCGAGCGTGAAGCCGTGCACCCCCTGGCCGGTGGTGTAGACGAGCATCGTGCTCGACCCGTACAGGATGTAGCCCGCCGCGATCTGCTTCCTGCCCACCTGGAGACAGTCGGGCAGCCCGCCGGGGCCGTTCTTCTTCGTCACCCGCCGGTGGATCGAGAAGATCGTCCCGATCGACACGTTGACGTCGATGTTGGTGGACCCGTCGAGCGGGTCGTACAGCACGACGTACTTGCCGACGGGCTTGCCGGGAGGCACCGGCACCGGCACCTGGTCCTCCTCGGAGGCCGTGACGCACACGCGGCCGGTGTGCTGCACGCTGTGCCGCACGGTCTCGTTCGCGAACAGGTCGAGCTTCTGCTGCAGGTCGCCCGAGACGTTGACCGGGCCCGCGGCCCCGAGGATGTCGGTGAGACCGGCGCGGCGCACGTGACGCGAGATGATCTTCGCGGCGAGGCAGATGTCATAGAGCAGGTTGGACAGCTCCCCGGTCGCCTCCGGATGGAGCCGCTCCTGCTCCATGATGAACCGCTCAATCGTGATGACTTCGGAGCCGTGCACCATGGCCGTCCGTCGAGAAAGTGATCGTTCCCCGCTCATCCGTCCGGAGAATCGTGATGCCGTGCCGCGCCAGCCGTGCCAGCACGTCCGGCGCCGGATGCCCGTAGTGGTTCCGCGCCCCGACGCTGATCACGGCCTCGCGCGGGCGCAGTTCCGCGAGCCACGCGTCCGAGGTGGCGCTGCGCGAGCCGTGATGGCCGACCTTCAGCAGCTCCACCGGGCCGACCCGGCCCGCGAGACGCGCCTCCACCGGGAGCCCCGCGTCGGCCTGGAACAACAGCCGCACCGCGCCGAACGTCACCCGCAGCACCACGCCGTGCTCGTTCACATCGAGCGGCAGTGCGAGCCACAGCGAATCCGGGCTCAACACCTCGAGCACCACCCCGTCCAGCTCGATGCGGTCGCCGGCGCGGGCCGCGTGCCAGCGGGCGTCCGACGCCTCGACCGCCGCCAGAAACTCGAGGTACAGCGGCCGGCCTAGCGGCTCGCCGGGCTCGAGCACCAGCTCGGGGTCGAACGCGTCGACGACCGCCGGCAGCCCGCCCAGATGATCGGCATCGCCGTGGGTCGCCACCACCAGCGCGAGCCGCCCCGCACCCTGGCGCCGCAGGAACGGAATCACCACCCGCCGCCCGGCGTCGCTCTCGGGGGTCCGGGGGCCGCCGTCGATCACCACCCAGCGCCCGTGCGGCGTCCGCAACGCCGCGGCGTCCCCCTGCCCCACGTCGAGAAAATGTACCGTTAAACAGACGCAGTCGTCGAGTGTGACGACGTCGCGGAACGTCGTCACGACGACAATCGTAGCCAGAAACGCGATGCGCGCGGCGATCAGCCAGGGGCGGCGCGGCGAGTGCCACAGCCACCAGGCCGCGAGCGCCACGGCGGCCCACAGCGCCGCCCCCTCCCAGCCCGCGGCCATCACGACGTGCCCGCCGGGGACCCGCGCCGCCACCTGCGCGACGAGATCGAGCAGCGCGAGGCCCGCGCCCGCCCCCGCGGCGACGAGCCGCGCGAGCCCCAGCAGCAGCCACGAGAGCCCCAGGGCCATCGCCAGCCCCGGGACGATGACCCCCGCGAGCGGGATCGCTACGAGATTCGCGAGCACCCCGATCGGCGCGACGGTGCCGAACGCGAACGCCGTGACAGGCGCGGTCACGAGCGTGGCGGCGAGCGCCGGAGCGGCGAGCCGCGCCGCGAGCGGGAGCCGCTCCGCCGCGCGTCCCGCCCAGATCACGGCGCCGATCGACGCGACCGAGAGCCACGCGCCGACCGACCGCATCGCCCAGGGATCGGCGACGAGCACCAGAAGCGCCGCGAGGGCGACGCTGCCGCCGGGCGCCACGACGCGCTGGCGCAGCCGGGCGATGTCGCGCACAACGAGCATCACCGCGGCGCGCAGCGCGGGCGCCGGAAACCCCAGCAGCCAGAGGTAGCCGAGCAAGAGCAGCGCGGCGCCGACGACCCGGCGGCGCGGCGGGAAGCGGAGGCGCTTGAGGATGAGCACCAGCCACGCGGCGAGCAGCCCCACGTGCAGCCCGGAGATCGAGAGGATGTGCGCGAGCCCCGAGCGCGCGTAGCGCTCGCGAATCTCGGGGTCGAGCGCCGCGTTGGGCGCGAACACGAGCGCGTTCACGAGCGGCGCGCGGGCGCCGAACAGCTCGGCGGTCCGCGCGGCGAGCCGGCCGCGCCACGCCCCGCGACCGCGCGGGACCGGGTCGAGCTGGTGCGCTCGCCGCACGACGAGCACGCCGCGCTCGCCGAACCCCGTCCAGCGACCGGCCACGACCCACGTAGCCCCACCTGCGGCCCCGCGGCCCTCCGGCCATTTGAGCCGCAGCGCGCCACCGCACGCGCCGCCAACGACGTCCGCGTCCACGGCACCGCCTGAGTCCGGCGCCGGATCAAGCAGCCGCACAATCGCTGCCTTACTGCTCCCTGCTCCGCGCTCCCTGCTCCCTGCTCCCCATCGCCCGCCGCACGTCGCTTCCCGCTCGCGGGCGGCAGCCGCGCCCCATAGCAGACCCGCGACTCCGATGATCCCGACCGCCGCGCCCAGCGGCGCGGGCCTGGCAAGCACCGCAGCGGCCACGACGACCGGCACCGCCACACCCCACACGGCCGCACCCGGGAACGCGACGGGGTCGAGCCCCGCCCACAGGCCGACCCCGAATCCGATCGTCAGGAAGAGAATGGGCGGCCGCACGGAGAGGGCGGAGCCGCCTCAGCGGACTACACGAGCTGCACCGGCTTCGCTCCGCAGCGCGGCGCGAGCCCCACCTTGCGGAACCCTTCGAGCAGGACGACGTCGAGCTTGGCCTTCTCCTGGTCGCTCTCGAGCCGCAGCTCGGTGAGGATCTCGCCCTGGGACGTGGAGACGTAGTGCGGCGCCAGCCGGTTCAGCGCGTACACCAGCACGTCGCCGCGGCACGTCTCGCAGCCGCAGAACCGCGGCAGCTGCGGACGCAAGCGGTCGTACTCCCGCTGCACCATCTCGAGCGCCACGTTCGTCACCCCACGAGGGCCGGCTCCTCCTCCCGCTCGCGCTCGAGCGGCCACGCGGTGAACGTGGACCCAGTCGTCCCCGTGAGCCGCACCCGGCGGTAGCCGCCGATCCACGCGTCCGGTCCGGCGAACAGCGCGACCTTGTTGGTGCGGGTGCGGCCCTGCAACAGGTCGCCGCGCTTCGCCGCCCCCTCCACCAGCACCTCGTGCGTCGTGCCCACGAGCGCGACGTTCTTGCGGCGCGCCTCGCGCCGCACCACCGCGATGAGCCGCTGCAAGCGCTCCCCGGCCACGTCGTCCGCCACGCGGTCCTTGAGGCGCGTCGCCGGCGTCCCGTCGCGCGGCGAGTACTTGAAGGTGTACGCGTCGTCGAAGCCCACCTCCTCGACCAGCGCGACAGTCTCCTGGAAGTCCGCCTCGGTCTCGCCGGGGAAGCCGACGATGATGTCCGTCGTGAGGGCGATCCCGGGCACGGCGCCCCGCAGCGCCGCCACCACCGCGAGATAGCCGGCGCGGTCGTAGCGCCGCAGCATCCGCTTGAGCACGCGCGAGCTGCCGCTCTGCACCGGGAGGTGCACGTGCTCGCACACGGCAGGCGACTCGGCCATGGCCCGCAGCACGCGCTCGCCGAAGTCCGTGGGGTAGGGCGAGGTGAAGCGCACGCGCCGGATCCCCGCCACCCGTGCCACGGCGCGCAGCAGGTCGGCGAAATCGTGCGCGCCGTCGTGATAGCTGTTGACCGTCTGCCCAAGCAGCGTCACCTCCGTGGCGCCCCCCGCGGCGAGCCCCGCCACTTCGCGCACCACGTCCTCCAACATGCGGCTCCGCTCCGGGCCCCGCGTCATCGGAACGATGCAGAAGGTGCACCGATAATCGCAGCCGCGCTGCACGGTCACGAATGCCGACGCCGCGGCGGCCCGCAGCGGCGGCACGTCCTCGTAGTGCTCCCAGCTCCGGAACGCGACGTCCGCGGCGCGCGTCGTTCCCGCTCCGCTCCGCACGCGCGCGATCAGCTCGGGGAGCCCGCGGTAGCCGTCGGGCCCGATCACCAGGTCCACCTGCGGCACCCGCTCCAGCAGCCGGGGCCCCAGCCGCTGCGCCATGCAGCCCACGATGCCCAGCACGGTGTCCGGTCGCTTGTAACGCTTCAGCTCGCCCACGCGCGAGAGCACGCGCTGCTCGGCGTGATCGCGCACCGCGCAGGTGTTCACGAGCAGCACGTCGGCCTGGGCCGGATCGTCGGTGGGGACGTAGCCCTCCCGCCCCAGGACGCCGAGCATCAGCTCGGAGTCCGAGACGTTCATCTGGCAGCCGTAGGTTTCGATGTAGATGCGCGGCATCGCTATCGGACCGTGATGTCGAAGCGGGGGCGCCCGTTCCAGTCTGCGATAGGAAGATAGACCGAAAGGTAGTCCTCCGTCAGGACCTCGAGCTTCCCTTCCCCGCGCCCGCTGACCACCCCATCGGCCCGTTGCCCCAGCCGGCGGCCGCGATGCGCCCGCGCTTTCGCCTCGCCCAGCGCGCGCAGCTCCCGGGCGCGCTCGCGCACCACCCGCGGCGGCAGCGGGGCGCCGAGCCGCGTGGCGGCCGTGCCGGGCCGCGCGCTGAAGGGAAACACGTGGAGATAGGTGAACGGCAGCGCCGCGACGAGCGCGAGGGTCGCCCCGTGGTCCGCGTCGGTCTCCCCGGGGAACCCCGCGATGATGTCCGCGCCGAGGCCGAATACCGGCAAACGCTCGGCGAGCCACTCGAGGCGCGACCGGTACGACCGGGCGGTGTACCAGTGGCGGCCCATGCGCTTGAGGACCCGATCCGAGCCCGCCTGGAGCGGCGCGTGGAGATGCGCGGCGAGGTTGCGCGGGGCCTCGATAAGCAGGCGCGCGATCGTGTCGTCGACCTCGGTCGCCTCGATCGAGGAGAGGCGAAAACGGACTTGAGGGACGGCCTCGATCAACGCTTCGAGCAGCTCGCCTAGAGTAGACTGACCCCGGGCGCCAGCCCGGGGATCACCCCAACCAGAAGTCTCGGGTCTGGTATCGACCCCGGGCTTGCGCCCGGGGTCAGCCGCGCGGTCCTGCCCGTAGGTCCCGATATGCACACCCGTCAGCACGATCTCTGCGTGGTGCTGCGCCAGGGCCTGCGCTTCCTGGACGAGCTCCGGGATCGGCCGCGACCGGTTGGCGCCGCGGGCGATCGTCGTCGCGCAGAAGGTGCAGTGCTCGTCGCAGCCGTCCTGAATCTTGAGCCAGCCGCGCGACCTCACCCCCTGACCCCCGCTCCACTGCGTGGAGAGGGGGAACGACTCACCGTCTGCCGCGCCCCCTCTCCGCGACGCGGAGAGGGGGTCAGGGGGTGAGGTTACCGTCAATCCGGCCGCCCGCAGCACCTGGACCGGATCGGCGCCCCCCACCACGGCGCGCACGGCGGGGAGCGCGGCCAGGGTCCCGCCGTCTCGCGCCGCGGCGCAGCCCATCACCACGGTCCCGAGCCGGGGGTAGTGCCGCGCGAGGCGCCCCACGAAGCGGCGCAGCTTCGCTTCGCTCTCGTGCGTCACCGTGCAGGAGTTCACGACCGCGAGGTCCGCGGCCGCCGGATCGTCCACCGCCACCGCGCCCCGGTCGGTGAAGGCCTGGCGCACCAGGTCCGTGTCGTACTGGTTCGCCTTGCAGCCGAACGTGTGGAAGTAGACGTTCATGGCCGGATGGTCATGCCGACGAGGATCGTCCACACGTGCTCGGTCAGCCCTGCGCCCTTGCGCTCGAGCCGCTCCACGCCCACGTCGCCGACGAGGATCGTCCACACGTGCTCGGTCAGCCCTGCGCCCTTGCGCTCGAGCCGCTCCACGCCCACGTCGAGCAGGGCGCGCCCCTGCGAGAACGCCCGCCCCGTCCCGGCCGCCACTGCAAACTCGGTCGGCGCGGTGGTCGCGGGGGCGAACGGCATCTGCCCGCCACGCACGCCGAGACGGAACGGCGTGAAGCCCGAGCCGAACTCGCCGCCCGCCGACCAGCTCCACGTGTCGAACGAGTGCTCCCCCGCCGGTCCGGTACCGGCGACCGACCAGCCGCGCCACGCCACCGCCGCCGCGAGCCTGACGCTCGGACTGGGCGCGAACCGCACGCCCGCGCCTGCCATCGTCGGCAGGTCGGTCTCGGCCGTGGTCGCCTCGCCGACCTTGGTGCGCAGCCGGTTGTCGCTCCGGGCCCACGCCGCGACGCTCAGCCCGCGGGAGATCCCCACGAGCGCGCTGGCCGACACCCCGAGGCCGTCGTAGCGGACCTCCGAGGTCTGCTGCACCAGATGATACGTCGTGTCGTCGAAGCGCCGCTCGGCCGTCTCGCGCGTCGAGCCGGCGAGCAGGTGCACGGCCGCGCCCAGCGCGATGTGGCGCGACAGGCGACTCGCGGCCGCGAGCCGCAGGTCCGCTACGCTGCCGGCGCTCGCGATCTCGTCGGTGTAGGACCGATAGGCGCCTTCGAGCACCACCGAATCGCGGATCGTCACGTCCCACGTCCGGTCGAGGTAGGTGGTGAACCCCCCCGCGAGCGCCAGCCGCGGCGACACCTGCCCCGCCAGGAGCAGCAGCGGGAACCGCGTGGCGCGGAGCGCGCTGCTCGACCCGCCGACGTCGGCGTCGCGATACGACGTCCCGGACATCGCGGTGGCCGCGAGGTGCCCGACGTCGGCGAGCGACGCTTCCATGAGCGGCGACAGCGGATCGAACGGCGCGAACGCGCCCCCGGTCGTGCGCGCCCGCACCGACTCCCACCGTCCCGGCGTGCCGGGCGCGCGGATCCCGTACTGGGAGTCCTGGGCGGATAGGCGGGTAGCCGGATAGGCGGGTAGCAGGACCGCGAGCAGCGCGACTCTATCCGTCCATCCGGCCATCCGCCTATCCGCCTTCATGGCTTCCCGAACGGGAACCGCGCCACGTACGTGATCCGGATCGTGGGTCGGGAGGCGAGGACGCTCGAGGGGTAGAACCGGATCTCCGAGAAGCTTTGGCCCTCGTACTTGGCCTTCAGGACGATCGTGGTGGCCAGGGTCGTGTCGGTCTGCCAGAACTGCAACAGGTTGGTGATCTCGATCCGCACGGTGTCCCGGGAGCCCACGTGAACGACCGTGGTGTCGGTGCGGGTCGCGTCGAGCGCGATGGGCGACTTCGCGCCGAAGTCCGCGAACACGGTGTGCGCCTCGATGACGAACGAGTCCGCCGGCGCACCGCGGGCGGGGACGGCGGGAACGAGGATCAGCGTTCCCCGGATGACCTGGCCCGAGTCCCGGATGCTGCGCGGGAACGCCACCCGGAGGATGCTGCGCGCCGACGGCACGCCCCCCACGGCCAGCGTCGCGCCGATCGCCGGCGGCGGCGGGTCGAACACGAACGTGGCGAGCGTCGTGCCGCGCAGCGGCGCCTTCTTTTCGACCGGCGTGCCCACGGAATCGACGGTCACGTATGGCTGCAGCAGCGGCCCCAGGTCCCCCTTGCCGAGGGCGATGCTCGCGAACGAGTCGGCCGACACGCGGATCCCGTATGCGACCTTGCCCGTGTCCGCCACGACGTAGGGCAGCTGCGACCCCTCGAGTTTGACGGTTACGATCACGCGGTGGTTCAGCGTGTCCACCACCAGGCTGTCGCCCGTGACCGTGTCCTTGTGGGTGGAATCGGCGATCAGGCTGTCGACGTTCACGGTGCGGAGCGGCACGCCGGCGAAGTCCGTCGCCAGATCCGCGAACGTGGTGAGCGTGTCGATCGTGATCGGCAGCTGGTACAGTCGCACCGTGAGACGGCGGGCGGTCGTATCACGCCGCGTGATTTCGAACTGCAGCCGCCCCGAGTCGGCGAACTGGATCGCGCCCGTGGTGGTGTCTTTCACGACGAGCCTGGGACCGTACGACGAGAACCGGAAGATCGCCCGGCTGTCCACAACGGAGGAGTCCGCCGAGTCGGCCACGAGCATGACGCTCGACTGGTGCGCGAGGATGTAGCCCCGGAACGCCGAGTCGCGCCGCACGTTCGTGTCGAGGAGGACCACGTGGATCAGCGAGTCGATCTGGCCGCGCGGGCAGTAATCGGGGCACTGGCCCGGCGCGGTCATCCGCTCCACGCACGCCGCGGCGGCGAGCACCGCGCCGAGCAACGCCAGCCGGCGGGCAGTCATGACTCGAGCGTC
>WNGL01043465.1_pt1 | contig 11337 bp, 10 predicted proteins | sample 5400591 | NCBI WGS metagenome assembly WNGL01 (sample SAMN13153377, study PRJNA577476) | soil metagenome | isolation source: 80 cm soil or saprolite under Garry oak tree replicate 1 | place: USA:California | collected 2016-06-15
CCCAACGATGGCAGTGCCAGTCTTGCGGTGCGAGTATTTTTCCCGGAGAATCTCAATTCGATCGATCTTAGTGACCCGCTGGCGCTTTACCGCGGACGGATCGGCAACACGATATTGGACGAAACCGACCTGGCGGCGTTCCGCGAGGCTCTGCGCGCAAGCGCGTTCGATACAGCGACTCCACGTGGGCTCCTCCTGCCCTCCGACGGCTATTACTGGGTCGTCGCTGCATGTCGCGATGGCGTCTTCCACTACAATGCCTATCTCTATCCCTCCGCCGCCTTCGCCGGCATCCGTTTCGATCGCTTCCTCCTCGAGCACGATCCAACAGGCGTCGCCTTCGCCGGCCCCGGTCCTTCCGAGGCGCGTCGAATGCGGAACCCCCGAGTCGCCGAAATTGAACCTTATTCGGTGTTCGACCTGACCGTTGGCGCTAACGGGCTGGTCGGTGTCGGATCGCTCTTTTAGCCGTCAGTAAATTTCTATGTGACAATTCCTGTGTGCGGTGCACAATGGCGTCTTGACAGGAATCGTCGCATTGACCAATTCCAGTGCCATTGCCGCGCAAGATCACCCCGAAGGTAGATAAGCGCGCTGGGTTCGGAGAGCACTCGGGTTCAGCGGGAGGAAGCCGGACGCCGATGAAGGTCAAGACCCGAAAGAACAAGAAAGAGTCGGCAGGACGCACCGGCACGGCGAAACCGGCGCGCTCGCCGGTTCCGGCCGAACCCGCGACAGGAGAAATCGTGACGCTGGGCACGCTACCCTCGACGGTTCCTGCCGAGTACGATTTCGGAGAAGCTGACGTGGCTGCGCTGTTGCACGGCGAACACGGCGCTGATCAAGGGCTTCGAGGCGATCGGCGAGGCGATCTACGCCTACGCTCGAAGCTCTCTCGGCAGCGCGGTCAGCACGGCCCGGGCGATGATCGAGGCACGCAATCTCGTCGATGTGGTGGCGCTCAATCGGGAGTTCGCCCAGTTGACGCTTGAAGGCCTGGTCACAAATTCCGTGCGATTGTCGGAAATCGGTGTAACGGCCACGAATGAGGCGTTCAAGCCGCTCGGCGAGCGCGTCGCGGTGACAATCGAAAAGCTGCACCGTCCCGCGGCGACCGACGGTGGCGCAATTTGAAATCGCTGGGGCTGGAATTCGGCTATCTCTTGTTAACCAAGCCGCGGTAGTCTTCCAGCGCCGCGGACCGAGTTCTAACCGTTGGAAGTCGAGCATTGGCGCTGCAAGGCCGCGGTGAGGTGCGGACGATGTTCGGGCTTCTCCGCTGGACCGACCTATAGTTTACCCGAGGCTGGATGCCATATCACGGCCGCGACAGCGCAGATGCCGCGGCGGGGAAACCAGGAAAACCAACTGCGCTCGCAAAAGGGGCTTTCCGGGACGGCCGTCGTCCCAATATCATAGTGACGGAGACGCGGATATATGTTCGATCGGAGATGAGCGGCATCGAGAAACGCGGTGATGAGGGCCCAACCACTGGCACAGTCGTCAAGGCCAAGCCGAAGACGAAGAAGCCGTCCATGTACAAGGTTCTCATGCTGAATGACGACTACACGCCGATGGAGTTCGTCGTACACATCCTCGAACGGTTCTTCGGCAAGACCCGGGACGAGGCGACGCGGATCATGTTGCACGTGCATCGACGTGGTGTCGGTATCTGCGGCGTTTACACGTACGAGGTTGCCGAATCGAAGGTGACCCAGGTGATGGATTTCGCACGGCAGCACCAACATCCGCTGCAGTGCACGCTGGAAAAGGAATGACGCTCAACAGCCGAATGACGGGCGGCATCAGCTGAAAGGGACAGGCAAGCGTGCTTTCACGCAATCTCGAGAAGACTCTGCATCGCGCGCTCGCCCATGCCAATGAGCGCCGCCATGAATATGCGACGCTGGAGCATTTGCTTCTGGCATTGACCGAGGATCAGGATGCGGTCGCAGTGTTGCGCGCCTGCTCGGTCGAGCTTGAGAAGCTTCGTCGCGACGTAACGAACTACGTGGATAATGAGCTTTCCAATCTGATCTCGACTCATGTCGAGGATGCAAAGCCGACGGCGAGCTTCCAGCGCGTCCTGCAGCGCGCTGCCATCCATGTTCAATCCTCTGGTCGCGAAGAAGTGACCGGCGCCAACGTTCTCGTTGCCATGTTCGCGGAGCGTGAGAGTCACGCGATCTATTTCCTGCAGGAGCAGGACATGACGCGCTTCGACGCGGTCAACTATATCTCGCACGGCATTGCCAAGGCGCCTGGCCGCTCCGAGACGCGCCGCGTGCAGGGCGCCGACGAGGAGGAGCGCTCCGAGAAGAGCCAGAAGCGCGGCCACGACGCGCTCGACTCCTACTGCGTCAACCTCAACAAGAAGGCGAAGAGCGGCAAGATCGATCCGCTGATCGGCCGCGAGAGCGAGGTCGACCGCACCATCCAGATCCTATGCCGGCGTTCGAAGAACAATCCGCTCTATGTCGGCGATCCCGGCGTCGGCAAGACGGCGATCGCCGAGGGGCTGGCGCGCCGCATCGTCCAGCGCGAGGTGCCGGAGGTACTGCTCAATGCGACGATCTACGCGCTCGATATGGGGGCGTTGCTCGCCGGCACCCGCTATCGCGGCGATTTCGAGGAACGTCTCAAGGCGGTGCTGTCCGAACTCGAAGCGCAGCCCGGTTCGGTGCTCTTCATCGACGAGATCCATACCGTGATCGGCGCCGGCGCCACCTCGGGCGGCGCGATGGACGCCTCGAACCTGCTGAAGCCGGCGTTAGCGAGCGGCACGATCCGCTGCATCGGCTCGACGACATACAAGGAATATCGGAACTATTTCGAGAAGGACCGCGCACTGGTCCGGCGCTTCCAGAAGATCGACGTCAACGAGCCGACGGTCGAGGATTCGGTAAAGATCCTGCGTGGCCTCAAGCCCTATTACGAGCGTCACCACAAGGTGCGCTACACAGCCGATGCCATCCGCGCCGCGGTCGAGCTGTCGCATCGCTACATCAACGACCGCAAGCTGCCCGATAAGGCGATTGACGTGATCGATGAATCGGGTGCCGCGCAGATGTTGGTGCCGGAGAGTCGCCGCCGGAAGACGATCACCGCCAAGGAAGTCGAGACGGTAATCGCGACGATGGCGCGTATCCCGCCGAAGAGCGTGTCGCGCGACGACATGGAGGTCTTGAAGAACCTGGAGCGCGATCTCAAGACGATGGTCTTCGGCCAGGATCTCGCTATCGAGGCACTTGCCTCGGCGATCAAGCTGGCGCGCGCCGGCTTGCGCGAGGCCGAAAAACCGATCGGCTCCTACCTTTTCTCGGGCCCGACCGGGGTCGGCAAGACCGAAGTCGCCCGCCAGCTCGCTCGCACGCTCGGCATTGAGATCACCCGCTTCGACATGTCGGAGTACATGGAGCGCCATACCGTGTCGCGGCTCATCGGCGCGCCGCCCGGCTATGTCGGCTTCGATCAGGGCGGGCTCTTGACCGACGCGATCGACCAGCATCCGCATTGCGTCCTGCTGCTCGACGAAATCGAGAAGGCGCATCCCGACCTTTTCAATATCCTCCTGCAGGTGATGGATTATGGAAAGCTGACCGACCATAACGGCAAGTCGGTCGATTTCCGCAACGTAATCCTGATCATGACGACCAATGCCGGTGCGGCGGATCTTGCCAAGGCGGCGATCGGATTCGGTAACGAGGTGCGCACCGGCGACGATCACGAGGCGATCAATCGCATGTTCACGCCGGAGTTCCGTAACCGGCTGGACGCCATCATCTCCTTCAAGGCGCTGGCGCCGGAGACGATCGGTCGCGTCGTTGACAAGTTCGTCCTGCAGCTCGAGGAACAGCTCGCCGATCGTAATGTCACCATCGAGCTTAGTGCCGAGGCGCGCAAATGGCTGGCCGAGCGCGGCTACGATCACCTTTTCGGTGCGCGACCGCTCGCCCGCATCATCCAGGAGCATATCAAGAAGCCGCTTGCCGAGGAGTTGCTGTTCGGCCGCCTCGCCAAGGGCGGTGTCGTCCTGGTCACGCGGGTTGGCGACAAACTCGATTTTGCTTTCCGCGAGGGGCCGGTGACTCCGGTACCGAAGGAGCCGGAGCTGGTCGAATAGCGGATCTTCCGCGGCCGCGATTCCGCCCCGGGCGGTAACGGCAGGTCGCGGTGAAGGAGGCGGTTCGTCATCCTTGTGGCGCTGCCGCGTAGCAAGCGAGTGACCGTGCCGTCTGAACCCCCGAGCACCAGGCAGCGAACGATCGGTGCTCTCAAGGTTTTCTTTGCCTTCGCCGTGCTGGTCCCAGTGCTGCTGTTCGGCGCTGCCGCGTGGCAGGACTGGCGGGTTCTTTTCAACGAGGCCGAGCAACGCACGGTGAAGACTGCTGCGATCTTGAAGCAGCAGGCGATGGCAACGTTGCAGATATACGAGCTGATCTTCCGGCAAGTCGACGCATTCGTCGCCGCGAGAAAGCTCAATCCCGATCCGGTCGAGCTTCACGTGATGCTGCGCAGCCTCGATGAGGATGTCGAGCAAACCGCGGCGATCTTCGTGGTCGACCGCGACGGCAAGGTGATCGGCCACAGCCGCGCGCCGCCGCCATTGGCGGTAACGGCGGTCGATCGCGATTATTTCACCGCGCTGCGCGACAAGGGCGAGGTGGTGTCGATCGGCGAACCGATCATCGGGCGCCTCAGCGGTAAACCGCGCTTCAACATCTCGCACCGAATGATCGATGCGGAGGGCGCTTTTGCCGGCGCCGTCGTGATCTCGGTCGAAGAAATCTACTTCGCCGAGTTTCATCGCACGATCCAGGAATCGGCGAATGACGTCATGACTCTGGCGCGCGCCGACGGTCTCATCCTCGTGCGCAGCCCACGGCTGGAGTCGGCCGCACAATCCTACTCCTTGCCGAAATTCATGGCGGCGGTGCGCGCATCTGCGGATCACGGCGTCTATCGCAACCAGTCGAATGTCGACGGGGTCGACCGCATCTACGGCTATGAAAAGGTCGGGCCCTATCCGCTTTACGCCATCTTCGGCCTGCAGGTCGCCGGCATCACTCAGAGCTGGTACGGCGATCTCCTGATCTATGGAGCGATCACTGTCCCGGCCGTCCTGCTTCTCCTATTTGCTGCCAGCGTTGCGCTTCGTCGCGCCCGTCACGAGGAGACCGTACTCCAGCAGCTGCGCGCCGAGATCGATCAGCGGACTGCTGCGGAAGCCAAGCGGGAGGAAGCGGAGAGCGCCCTGCGGCAGGCACAGAAGATGGAGGCGATCGGTCAGCTCACCGGCGGCATCGCCCATGATTTCAACAACCTGCTTACCGTCGTCGCGGGTAATATCGATATCGTGATCAGCCGACTGGAGGATGCCGACGCGGTTCGTCGCCTCGAAGCGAGCCTGCGCGCGGCCGAGCGCGGCCAGCGGCTGACGCAGCAGCTGCTGACCTTCGCGCGTCGCCGCCCGATGCGAGCGGTCTCGGTGAATCTGCTTATGTCGCGCTTACCGTCGCCGACACCGGACAAGGCATCGCGCCGGATATTCTGCCGCGCGTCTTCGAGCCGTTCTTCACGACCAAATCGGTCGGCAAGGGATCGGGGCTCGGTCTCGCGCAGGTCTACGGCTTCGCGCAAGAGTCGAAGGGAGCGGTCCGCATCGATAGCACACCGGGCAACGGCACCACGGTGACGCTCTTACTGCCGCGCGCCACGGTACCTGCAGTTCTCGCCCCCGGGATGTCGGCGCCGCTCGGAGAGCCGCGTCCGGCCGGCCGCGTCCTCGTCATCGAAGACGATTTGGCGGTGGCGGACGTTGCCGTCGGCTCGCTCGAGCGGCTCGGCTATATGACGGTCGCGGTCGACCGCGCGGCCAAGGCGCTCGAACTGCTGTACCGCGGCGAGCGGTTCGATCTCATCTTCAGCGACATCATGATGCCGGAGATGAGCGGGATGGAGCTGGCCGAAGAGATCGCTCGGCAACATCCCGGGATCCCGGTCCTGCTGACGACCGGCTACAACAACATGCAGACCGCCGGCCAGCACCGGGACATCCTGATCAAGCCCTACAGCCTCGATACCCTGAAGCGGGCGATTACCCGCTGCCGCGCGCGGGAAGCGGGCAGCGCCCCTAACCGCTGATCCGCGTCCGCGCGGCGGCGATGCGGGCGCGATGAGCCTTCTGCTTCGCCCGGTTGCCGCAGACCTCCATTTCGCACCAGCGGCGCTGCTTGTTCTTGGTCGTATCAAAGAAGAGCCAGCCGCAATGGTCACCGACACATTGCTTGATGCGCGAGACGTCGCTCTGCACCAACAGCGTCAAGGCGGACAGGGTGATCGGCCCGAGGATTGCCTCGGCAATTCCGTCTTCGGGCCGCCAGGACCAGACGAAATTGCCGCGGAAAGGCGTCAGCTTGGCGTGCGCCACGCAAACGGCATGAATGCGCGCCAGGGCGTCGGTATCGGCCGGGGGTGGCGCCTCGCCGTGCGCGACGGCGCTACCGATCCGGTAGATCACTTCGCGTAGCTCGAGCGCACGCGCGAGTAAATCTCGACCGAGCCGCGGCGTCGCCGCGATCAAGCGCTCGACGGTGTCGCCGTCCTCCGGAGTTACCACCTTGGCATGCCGCGACCATGCGATGACGTGCTCGTGCGTGCGTAGATGTTCGAGCCGCGCCGGCGTGCCGCGAGCCGATGTCGTGTTGGTGAAATCGAAGGCGAGATCGCTGCCTACGAGCGGCAGGCTGGCCGCACGTGAAGGGGGCTCGGGCTGGATGCTCATGGCAGGGATGACGGGCTATGTTCGACCGTTGCAGCTTCGGAATGTTAGATCAATTTGCGCCGCCAATCTGATCAATCTCGCGAAAGCGGTCGCCGTCGACGACGTTGACGAAGATCACGGCCGAGACGTTGTCGCCCTTGGCGTTCCATTCAACCGGACGCGCATAGGCGATGCCCTGGAATTTCAGCGACTTCATCGCGCTGAGGACCTCGGCGCGGCTAGGCATTGCTTTCCTGGCAAGCGCCGCCTGTTCGATCGCTGCCAGGATGATCCGGGCCGAATCGTAGGAATTGGCGGCGTAATTGTTGATCGGCCCGAATTTGGCGGTATAGCGCGCGGCAAATTCCGCCGAGCCCGGCACCTTGCCCAGCGAGGGGGCGGCCGAGAGGATGCGCACGCCCTCGCCCTTCGTCGCCGCGCCCTCGGCGGGCACGATGAACCCTTTGACGTCCCAGCAGCCGTCGCCGCAGGTGAAGAGCGTATTGATGTCGAGTTCGCGCATTTGCTTGAGGATCAATGCGCCCTCGCGAATGCCGCCGAAGAACAGCACGTCGAAATCCTTTGGCAGCCCGCTCAGCATGCTGTGGAAATCGGTGTCGCCGACCTTGACCGCCTGGCGAGCGACGACGGTGCCGCCGGCGCTCTCGAAACCTTTGGCGAAGCTGTCGGCCAGACCCTTGCCGTATGGTGTCTGGTCGTCGACGATGATGCCGCGCCGCTTGCCATTGACCGTATAGAGATAGTTGGCGAGCCCGGGGCCCTTGCGATCATCGCGGTTGGTCAAGCGGAAGATCGTCGGCAGCCCGCGGTCGGTCACGCCAGGACTCGACGACATCGGGGTGATCATGACGAGGCCGCAGCCGTTATAGACGGTCGAGGCGGCGATGGTGACGCCGCTATTGACGTGACCGACGACCCCGAGATCGGCTGGATCGTCGCAATACCGCTTGGCGACGGCCTCGCCCTTCTGGCTGTCCGCGGCATCGTCGGCGGCGTCGGCGACGAGCTTCGCACCGAGAATGCCGCCGGTCGCATTCTTTTCCTCGACAGCGAGCTCGACCGCCTGCCGCATCTCGATACCGAACGTCGCGGAGCCGGTGGTCAACGGCCCGCCGATGCCGATATGGATCTCGCTGCCGGCCAGCTGTGCGCCGGCCTGGCCGCCCACGCAGATCGTCGCCAGAAACAGAAAGGCAATGCGTGCGAAAATACCCATCACGGGGAACCTCCCAGGCGTACGCGCTCGGATTGGCGCCGAATCGTTCTTGCCGATGTTGGGCGACGCTAGAAGCGGTCATGTAACTTGTCAAATCTAGAATGACGGTTACGATGCCGCCGGCTATCGATCCCGCAGATAGCTCCAATCAGCTTTATGCGCTTCCCCCATATCGTCTCGGCGCGCACCATCGGCGGCGAGGAGGATGCGGCACCATGGCGGATCGATTGCGCGATCAACGAGCATTCAGTGCCGCGGCGGAGTCGGGTCAGGCTTGGCCTTCGCCGGGGCGAGGCGCGCCGTGACCGGCTACCGCGACCGCGTGCAAGCCTTCTGCACGCGCTTCAATCTGCGGCTGCCGATCCTTCTCGCACCAATGGCGGGGGCATGCCCGCCGTCACTCTCGGCGGCGGTGGCCAATGCCGGGGGACTCGGCGCGTGCGGCGCGCTGATCATGCCGCCGGCCGCCATCGCCGCCTGGATCGGCGAGTTCCGCGCCGCGAGCAACGGCGCCGTCCAACTCAATCTGTGGATTCCCGATCCGCCGCCGGCGCGCAACGAGCAGCATGAGGCGCGCCTTCGCGCATTCCTCGGCAATTGGGGGCCGACCGTACCGCGCGAGGCCGGTGACGCGACGACGCTTGATTTCGCCGCGCAATGCGAGGCGTTGCTGATGGCCGCGCCGCCCATTGTCTCCTCGATCATGGGCCTCTATCCGCCCGATTTCGTCGCCCGCTTGAAATCGCGGGGTATCGCCTGGTTCGCCACGGCCTAGACCGTGGCCGAGGCGATTGCCGCCGAGGCGGCGGGAGCGGACGTCATCGTCGCGCAGGGAATGGAGGCGGGCGGGCACCGCAGCTCTTTCGATGCGACGGCAGCGGAGCGCGAGCAGGTCGGGCTCTTCGCGCTGTTACCTGCAGTGGTCGACAAGGTGCGCGTGCCCGTCGTCGCCACCGGCGGCATCGCCGATGCGCGCGGTGTCGCGGCGGCGCTGACCCTCGGCGCCAGCGCGGCGCAGATCGGCACCGGCTTCCTGCGCTGCCCCGAGGCCAAGCTGCACCCAGCCTGGGCGGCGGCGCTGGCCGAGACGTTGCCGGAAGGCACGATGGTGAGCCGCGTCTTCAGCGGCCGCGCCGGGCGCAGCATCGCGACCGACTACGTGCGCGCCGCTACCGCGCCAGGCGCGCCGGTCCCGGCACCTTACCCCGTGCAGCGCGGACTAACGACGGCCCTGCGCGAAGCCGGGCAGAAGGCGGGCGACATTCAGCGTATGCAGGTTTGGGCCGGGCAGTCCGCTGCGCTTGCTCGTGCGGAGCCGGCGGCGACGTTGGCGTGCCGGCTGTGGGAGGAGGCTCGCTCGCTCCTACCCTGAGCCGCATTAGCTCGCGATGTCAGGACATTAGGGCGAGAGCTCGCCTTCACACGAGTTTGATGCCGCCGTGATGGGGCGGAATGTATGATCGCACCGCATCGAAACGATACGGCCGTGGCATTTCCAATCCTGGCTGCACTCGCAGAGAGTCGCGCCGCAAGGAATGTCGGCTGCAGAGGTTGCCATGAGCAAGGGTCGCGATAGTGTTCTCGGTCTTATTGCCTGGGCGTTGGCGGCGTTCATCGCCTATATCTTCGTCTACTATCTTCAATACAAATTCACCGGCCACCCGGGCAGTGTCGATCTCTTCACCACCTTGACCGACTGGCTCGGCTTTCACGGTCATGAGAAGTTCATGCGGATCGTCACCGGCTCGATGGAGCTCATCGCTTCGATCCTGCTCTTTATCCCGACTACCCAGGTCGTTGGCGCCGCGTTGGCGCTTGGGATCATGACCGGCGCGATCTTCTTCCACGTGTTCTCGCCGCTCGGCGTCGACCCCTATGGCGACGGCGGCGTTCTGTTCAAGGAAGCCTGTGCGGTCTGGCTGTCGAGCCTCGTCATCCTGGCGATCCGCCGGCGCCGTGCCTGGCTGAGCCGATGGCCGAGCTTGCAACCGAGGGCCTGAAACTGCCGCTGAACAAGGGCCGCGACCCGCGCCTCGATTTCTTCCGCGGCAGCGCGATGTTCATCATCTACATCGCGCATTGCCGCGGCAACGTGCTGTGGCACTACATTCCGGCGCGCTTCGGGCTCAGCGATGCCGCCAACATGTTCGTTTTCCTCTCCGGCATGGCTGCGTCGATCGCCTTCGGTGGCACCTTCCTGCGCCAGGGCATGGCGATGGGCACCGCCCGCATCCTGCACCGCTGCTGGCAGCTTCTCGTCGCTCATTTCGGGTTATTTTTTACCGTCACCATGGTGGTGACGGCGGGAACCCGCTGGTACGGCGACATCGACTATGTCGATGTGCTCAAGCTGCAGCGCTTTTTTGCCGACACGCCGGGCGCGCTTGTCGACCTGTTCACGCTGAGCTACGTGCCACATTACTTCGATATTCTGCCGGTCTATATCGTTGTTCTCGCGATGGTGCCCGTCGCCATGCTGCTGGCGCGCATCAATCCGTTGCTCGTGCCGATCGCTTCGCTCGCCCTCTACGTCGTGACCAACGTGTTCGGCCTGAACTTTCCCGCCAATGCCGACGAGCAGATGGAGTGGTTCTTCAATCCGCTGGCCTGGCAGCTCATTTTCTTTACCGGCTTCTCGCTCGGCCGCGGCTGGATCGTCGTGCCGCTCGATTCCCGACCGCTCTTATGGGGCAGCATCGTCGTTCTCCTCGCCGGGCTCGCGATTTCGCTTCCCATCGTCTTCGAGCACGTAGGATGGATCGATGGATTGCGCGTCTGGATCATGCAGCACAGCGACAAGACCAACCTCGATCTTCTGCAGTACGTACATTTCCTCGCCTCCGCCTATGTCGCCGTCGTCATCCTCAAGGGGCGCGAGCAGATATTGCTGACGCCGCCGCTGCAGCCTTTCGTCAAATGCGGCCAGCAGGCGCTTGCCGTCTTCCTTTCCGGCATGGTGCTGTCGCATATTGGCGGCATGGTCTTCGATCACGTCGGCAACGGTGCGCTGGCGCAACTCGCCATCAACGGCGTCAGCTTCGCGTTGCTCTTCGCCATCGCCTATGCAGTCGCGTGGTTCAAGGGCGCGCCGTGGAAACGCCGGATCGCAGCCCCTGCGGTCGCCGCGGCGTTGCCCGTCGTTGCTGCCTTACCCGGCGCCGGCGAGACGGGGCGAAGCGCGATCAAGTCGCCGCGCGTAGCGCCGGTCGTCTCCTGATGGAGCTTGCGAAAATTCGCGGCGCCCCCTCAATCTGAACCTCTCCGGTCGAACGGGAAGAGGACGCGATTGGATGACCGAAGCTAACTCCCGCCGCCCGCGTGGCGGCGGATCGGGGAG
>WNGL01009423.1_pt1 | contig 11335 bp, 7 predicted proteins | sample 5400591 | NCBI WGS metagenome assembly WNGL01 (sample SAMN13153377, study PRJNA577476) | soil metagenome | isolation source: 80 cm soil or saprolite under Garry oak tree replicate 1 | place: USA:California | collected 2016-06-15
CTGCAAGCGCTTCAACGTAATCACGACCCACAGCCATCGCACTCAAGATGTAGTTCGTAGTGCCATTGAGTATACCCCGCATGGCATATACTCGCGCTCCAGCCATACCCTCGCGCATCGTGCTGATAATCGGAGTGCCTGCCATAACTGTTGACTCCATACGTAACTGTACCCCGTGTTGACGCGCCAGTGAAATCAGTTCGCTTGCAGCCAGAGCAGCAGGTCCTTTATTCGCGGTTACCACGTGCATACCTTTAGAGAGAGCCACGCGAATATGACTCATGCCTGGTTCTGCATCGCGCAAATTCGTAGGAGTTACCTCAACAAGTATGTCCGCACTGCTAGCTTGTAACCCCTCCAATGCACTATCCCAATGTGTTATTCCTGGATAGTCTGTCAGCGGACGTTTCTTCGCAACGAGTTCTAATAATGAAGGTAGATGTAGCCCATCTTGACGATAGATGAAGCCGTGCCGGGCGTTAGCAACTCCAACCAGGGTTATATCCACTCCATACCGTTGCTTTAGAAGATCATGTTTTGTCATGAGCAGCTCAGCGAATCCCTGACCAACAACGCCGAAGCCCGCTAGTGAGAGACGAATTTGCTTCATGTATTGCTTCTTTCCTTCGGTTCCACCAAAAACTCAGGATTATCTGGCACCCGCAAGCGGTACCACTATTTGTCAGAACGAATGACATGATCGAAATGATGTTCGCTCTCGGTCGCACGATGAACAGCGCACCACCACTTGATGCACCCTCAATAACACGCGAATGATACAGTAACAGTGCCTTCTTTTTTATGAAAATTTATAAGAGTGCTTAGGAGCGATTAACTGGTCTATTATCGTTTTATGCCCCTTTCTCATGAGAGTCTGACTGAGAGCTTAATGCTACTAGAGGGGGATCACTTACCAGGCTCACGTCATCTTCATAGACTTTTTCGAGTTCGAGGTAACCTAAGGCAGCCAATTTCGCGAGAATGCAAGCTACGCTCTCTTCGACAGACTGTGTATTCGTCTCGATCACAAGATCAGGGTACTCTGGCTCCTCGTATGGATCATCCACGCCAGTAAAATGCTGAATTTTGCCTTCGTCAACAAGCTTGTAAAGGCCCTTGACATCACGCTGTCGACAGACTTCAAGGGGACACTTGACATAGACTTCAACAAAATTACCAATCTCCCGCCGTGCCCATTCTCGGGCCTCGCGATAGGGAGCAATAGCAGCAGAGATGCAGACAACGCCATTGCGTGTCAGCAGGGCGCATACAAAGGCGATGCGCTTAATGTTGATATCGCGATCCTCACGACTAAAGCCAAGCCCCTTACTCAAGTGCGTACGCACAGCATCACCATCCAGTATCTCAACACGTTGTCCCCGCGCCTTGAAGTGCTGAGCCAGTACCTCTGCAAGAGTACTTTTCCCCGCACCTGAAAGGCCAGTAAACCAGATAGTAAACCCTTTTTCGAGCATCTATTTTCTCCTTGCCCATTCAATACCCGCACAGTCAGAGTACATGTGCCTCGTACAGACGCCACTCTGGATCAAAGTCAAATTGGGCAAGTGTTTTATCGCCCGAGCGTCCACGGCGCAAGATGACACGGGAATGTTTGCCGTCAACGAGTATCCAACAATTGTGCTGGACATCATAACGACAATCTTGCAGCCAGCTTGTTCCAGTGCCTATTTCTGCCTCGACTCTTCCACCTCGTCCGTTGAGACTCGCCAACAAAGCTCTACCACGAATGGTATCCGCCACGGTGAAGGAGTGCTCGTCTAAAACACGCACAGCATGAGGATGATCTAAGCCCTCCAACACGGGCTGCCACTCGCCGCTTTCGCGGTCGATGACAATCACCATTCCCTGGTGAAAGAGCGAGGCCAGGAATCTCCCATCAGGCAGCTCCGCCGCCGAATTAACGTGCGTGGTCTGGGTCAGCGTCCCGTACTTTATCGTACGGTGATCTGCCGACTTATCCAATTCCCGACGGCGACCAGTGGGCGTCAACTCGAAACCATGATCAGTAGCCCACCAGCTCCACAGAATCTCTCCACCTCGATTGAACTCTAACAAGAGGTCTAAGCCAGTGCTCGCCACAAGATATCCACGCCGGGTACGGGAGATGGAGTGCAGCGCATTGAAAAGAGGCGAACTCACCACATTTTGATGCACGATACCCAGGTCAGCATCCACCTCATGGACGCTCCCAAAAGAAGTGACAAACACTCCCTTGTCGGAGTCCACCATACCAGCCGCCAATTTTAGCTCAACCGTCTTTTGTGAGCATCCCAAATCCTCAACTAAGCACAGCAATCCTCCTGAATCTTCCTTGGGTTTCTCATAACTCCCTAAAACTGTGAGGGGACAATCAGTCTGCTCGCTTGATGTAGCCCAGTGCTGTTTAAGGACTGAATGTTTCGTTGAAATACAACTGAGTATCAATCTCATCTGTTTAGTCTTGAAACCTTTCTATCAATCGGACTCTTTTTCTCTAAGGAGAAAGACGGATACGTCACGCTATCACCTGATTTACATCAGAGCACAGCGCCTCGAACCATGCGAGAGCGCCACTTAGAGTGACGACTGTACCGATCACCGTCACGGCTGGTGACTTGATATTAGCTATCTTGGAACGCTCAGCAATATTTACAAGTGTGCCTGTAATCACCCGCTGTTGAGGTACAGTGCCCTGTTGGATTACTGCTGTCGCGGTGTCAGGAGAGAGTCCACCATCGAGCAATTGTTGGGTGATATGCGAAAGTGCATCCACTCCCATCATGATCACCAATGTACCTTTCACCTTAGCCAACGTCTTCCAGTCAACAGCAGAGGATGCACTAGTATGCTGCTCATGCCCCGTCACTATGGTGACTGAAGATGCATGGTCGCGATGGGTAACGGGAATACCTGCATAAGCAGGTACGGCAATGGCTGAACTAACACCTGGCACAACCTCAAACAGAATGCCAGCATGAGCCAGAGCCAAAGCCTCTTCGCCGCCTCTCCCAAAGACGAAAGGATCACCACCCTTCAGGCGCACCACGAGCCGACCCTGTCGTGCATACTTGATGAGCAAGGCATTTATCCCTTCTTGTTTCATGGAATGACACCCAAGTTCTTTGCCAACATACACTCGCTCGGCTTGCGACGGCGCTTCGTCAAGCAGATATGGGCTAATCAGGCGATCATAGACCACGACATCAGCCGCACGAATGCAGCGTAGACCCTTGAGTGTGATCAATTCTGGGTCACCGGGACCTGCGCCGACCAGGTAGACTCTGCCGCAAGAAGATTGCTTTTGCGATTGTGGCACCGCATCAACGAGTTGATCACTAGTACGCTCCCCCATATCACCGTCTCTCGTTCGCTCATGCATCGCTATTGACATACTCTTTCTCTTCTTCAAGGCCTGTCTCAAGGACGCTTGCTGGAACGTTAATGCCGTAGTTTTGTAGTAAAGTCGCAGTTATCACCGTAGCCTGCGTTATATTCCCCTCGACGAGTAGGGCTAGCACATCAGAAGTGTAGAAGTCGCTGAAGAAGTCATCACGTCGCTTGTAAGAGATGCCGTTTTTTCGTAGATGTATACGGGCCAGGGCTGCCAAACGCAAATATATACCATAAGCAAGAGGAAAGATTTCTTCCAGGCTGTGACGAATGCGCTTGGCAAGGCCAGGGCTGGCTCCTTCTGTGGAGACGGCGATGGTAAGCTGCTCACGTCGCAAGACTGAGGGCATGATGAACGTGCAATACGTTGGAATGTCAACGATGTTGACCAACTGTCCTCGTTCCTGGGTTTCAGCCCAGATAGTCTGCACAAGCTGCGGGTCATTGGTTGCCGCAATCACAACAAAAGCACCAGCTAAATCGCCAGGCTGGTAGGCTTTACGGCACAGCGTGACCTGCTTTTGCTCGGCCTGCAGCAAAAGTTCATCGCAAAACACTGGACTGATTACGCTCACATGAGCACCACTGGCGGAGAGCCCAGCGGCCTTCTCTGCTGCCACGCGGTCACCACCAACGACTAAGGCTGAGCGACCACGTAGATCGAGCATTATAGGATAATATTTTGGCATGGTGTTTTCTCCTCCTCTATCTGCCCATGTTAAACAGGTGCTCCTACCCGGCTGCGTAGATACTCGAAGCCGACACGGTAGCAGAAATCGCCAAAAGTCTCTTCCGGTATGCGATCATCTCCCCATAAGGCTAACAACGGACGTACCGTCGCTGCCAAATCCTTCAGGTGTACAGAGACAGCATAGAGTGTATTCAGGCGCGTGTTGAGCATGTCACCTCCAACATAAATGTTGTAGACATCTTTTGTGCGACCCACAAATCCGATGTCTCCCATGTAAGGACGTGCACAGCCATTAGGACAGCCTGTCATCCGTATACTGAGAGGCTCATTAGCCAGGCCTAGTGCATCAAGGTCAGCCTCAATCTGCCGTATTACCGAAGGAAGTACACGCTCAGCCTCCGCAAGTGCCAGGCCACACGTCGGTAGTGCTGGACATGCCATGGCAAAACGACGTGTGCCTACCTCGTCAGGGTCCGTAGGTATGCCATATGTGGCCAGCAAGTCCGTCAATGGGCAGCGTTGTGCTTCAATCAGGTCAGTAAATAGTATGTTCTGCTGTGGAGTTAAGCGAATACCGGGTCGAAATTCCTCGATGGCATGCCGTAAGCCTGTGCGCAATCGCATTGTAGCGTCGTCTTTGATACGTCCGTTCTCGACATAGAGGCCGAGAAACCAACGACCGTCACCCTGAGCATGCCAGCCCAAGTGGTCCTCAACGTCATGCCAGGTAACAGCGCGCGGGTCTTGTACGCTATGACCTAACCTACGCTCCAGTTCGGCACGGAACCACGCTATGCCACGGTCCTCCACGACATACTTCATACGTGCGTGCTTGCGGTTCTGACGGTCGCCATAATCACGCTGGATCATTACAATCATCTCCACAACCGACAAAATCTCATCTGCTGTAGCATAGCAGAGTGGCGTGGCTAGACGAGGGAACGTCTCGGCTTTGCCATGCGTCATACCCATACCACCACCGACCAGTACCGTGAAGCCATCCAGGTGCTCACCTTCACAGACAGCTACCAGACCGATATCCTGTGTGTAAACATCGATACAGTTATCGCCTGGAAAGGCCACACCGATCTTGAATTTGCGCGGCAGGTAGTTAGGCCCATAAATTGGCTCGATTTCATCCCCATAGAGGCCTGTTTGATCGCGTCCTAGTTCCAAGGTCTCTACCTGTTCACCATCAACCCAAATTTCATGATAGGCCCGACTGTGTGGAGCGATATGCCTGGCGATGCGCTGAGCAATTTCTTGTACCCGCGCTTGCGCACGGCTGGTAGCAGGAGCAGGACAGGCCATGACGTTACGACACACATCGCCACAGGCTGCCATTGTGGAGAGTAGGGCCTCATTAATTGCGTGGATACTCGAGTGTAGATCACCTTTGAGGACGCCATGTAACTGGAAACCCTGGCGTGTAGTGATACGTAACGTGTCATTTGCATAGCGTCCGGCCAGTTCATCCTCGACAAGATACTGCTCGGCAACCAACATACCGCCGGGGATGCGCGAACGTATCATAAACTGGTACGCTTTCTCCGAGCCAGCCGCCTTACGTGCTTGGCGCGCATCACGGTCCTCCTGTTGGTAGATACCGTGGAATTTGATGAGTTGTACCTGCGCTTCGGAGAAGTGTGTAGTATCCTGGATCAACTCCTCAGATATCTGCCCACGCAAATAGTTACTCTCACCCTTGATATGCTCAACTTTGCTACCCACACCCTGTCCCAGACCGATCAGGGTGTTCATCGTCTCTTCGTGATCGGACATCGCTGCGTTCCCTCCTTCTCCTATCGCCTGGCCTGAGCGCGCAGTGCTAGACACTTCGTTGCACCTCTGCTGACTGCGTAGCAGTTGCCTCTCGTTCTGACTGAGCGTTAGCTAGCCGCGCAGCAGCGTTGTCAGAAAGGGCAAGAACTGACGCGCAGCGTCGTTGCAGAGCTGCTATCAAGCTTCGCTAGTATCGTTAGCCAGACGGATAAGTGCCGAAAAAACAAAAATACTCTCCCAATGTATGTAAACCAGACATGTCAGTAGTGGGTCACCCCAAGAGGTTATAGCTAAGTCGAAGCTGCGATGTCACTTCATTGTGGATGTAGTGTATTATGCGGAGCTTGCTGTATCCCACCTTTAGGATCAGCAGATACAATTGCACCGTCATCACTTGCTCTATACCCTGGCTCATGATGATGGTTTCGTAGATTGGTTTATTATTGTTGACTTAGTTTATCAACATACGTAACTATATTTCTAATATACACGTAATAAAGAGGCAATGTCAACCCCCCGAATTGCCTCTTTACCTCTTTAAAACTTGACATTCCCAAGATTTCTTCGTATACTTACTTAAAATAAGAAATACCCTTACAATTTAACATACGCAGCAATATCTGCTCTCATCAAGATGGGTGGAGGGAAACGGCCCGATGAAACCCGACAACCCACCTGCAAAGTTGCAGGAAGGGTGCCAATTCCGGCGGAATATTCCGCGAGATGAGGGGAAAAGCAACGCAGCTAAACCCCTGAGATGCAGGGGTTTTTTGTTAGCTGCGTGCTAGAACAACTTTGATGAGGACGAGTAAACGACAAGGGCGGCTACAGAGAGTTGGTGATGATGAGATGCCAATACCGTACCAGCGTTGAATATGACCTCTGAGTTGCAAGTTGAACACCTATTTGATAGGTAGGTAGACTGTGCCGGTTAGCCTCGTTATATGCTAGAGTGTCAAGAGAGATATACATCTCCCAGGCACTCGTAAAGGTTGGTGTTGTGAAGCATCGATGAACCAGGGTGGTACCGCGAAGATCGTTTACCCCTCGCCCCTGTCAGGGTGAGGGTTTTTTGTTCTTATTTCCAGATCAGAAAGGGCTATAGAAAGGAGAGGCAATGGTGACACAGTTGGACCACGAAGATGTAACCAGTATGCGTACTAACCTTTCGAACCAGGTACATCAGAAAGGGCAACAGAAAGGAGTGACAATGGTGACACAGTTGGACCACGAAGATGTGACCAGTACGCGTGCCAACCATTCAAATCAGGTGCATCTCTACACCTTTGATGCACTTCCATTGCAACGTGGTGGACAATTTGGCCCCATAACAGTGGCATATGAAACATGGGGCAAACTCAACGCTGATGGTGATAATGCCGTTCTGATTACTCATGCACTCACCGGCAGTTCGCATGCGCATGACACCGAAAGCCCTGATGACACAAAAGTAGCATGGTGGAACCCGCTCATCGGGCCAGGCAGATTCTTCGATACTTCTCGCTACTTCGTCATCTGCTCAAATGTCCTGGGAAGTTGCTATGGCACGACTGGCCCTTCGTCAATTGACCCAAACACAGATCACACGTACGGCATGCGTTTTCCCTTAATTACTATACGTGATATGGTGGAAACTCAACGAAGATTGATCGAGTACCTTGGAGTGAGCCGGCTCCATATGGTTGCAGGTGGTTCAATTGGTGGGCAACAAGCGTTGGACTGGGCCGTTACTCATCCAGAGCTTGTTGAAAACGTAATCGTAGTCGCCGCAACGGCAGCGCTTACTGCGCAAGCAATTGCGTTTAGCGAGGTAGGACGACAGGCTATTCTGTCTGATCCTCGTTGGCAAAACGGCGATTACTTGCCCGGACAAGGCCCAGATGCAGGGTTATCTATCGCGCGCATGCTCGCGATGATCACCTATCAAAGTGAGGAAGGAATGGAGTTGCGTTTTGCTCGTCAACCTGCTCGCAAACAAAACGTGACTGCTCCCAGCGGCTTCACTGACCTGAGCGAGCGATTTGATGTGGAGGGTTATCTCTATTATCAAGGACAATCCCTGGTCAAGCGTTTCGACGCGAATAGCTATCTCTATATCAGCCGGGCAATGGATTTGTATGACGTTAGCGAGGGGTATCCCTCAATCGAAGATGCGCTAAGCCGCTTACGTAGTAAGGCGCTCTTCATCGGTATTCGTTCGGATTTTCTTTTTCCTGCGGCGCGAGTGCGCTGGTTATCTGACCAGGCAAGAGCCGCAGGTAGTAATGCAATCTATGCGGAGCTTGATTCTCCGCATGGTCATGATGCTTTTCTAAAGGAATGGAAGCAGATGACCGAAGCGCTAAATTTGTTAAAGGAGTAAACACATCTATGGCACTCAACAGCAATCGTACGTATGGCTTCGAAACGTTATCCTTGCATGCTGGCCAGGAAACAGCGGACAGCGCGACCAATGCTCGCGCGGTACCCATCTATCAGACAACCTCGTATGTCTTCGATAGTCCCGAACATGCAGCGGACCTCTTCGGGCTCAGGCAATTTGGAAACATTTATACGCGTATCATGAATCCCACTCAGGATGCATTTGAACGCCGTATAGCGGCTCTCGAAGGAGGCGTTGGCGCCCTGGCGACAGCTTCCGGCCAGTCTGCTGAAACACTGGCAATTCTCAATATTGCCCAATCTGGTGATGAAATCATTAGCTCGGCCAGTCTCTATGGTGGCACCTATAACCTGTTCCACTATACGCTCCCCAAGCTTGGTATTACTGTTCGATTTGTCGACAGCCGCGACCCTGAGAATTTCCGCCCTGCTATTAATGAGCGCACAAAAGCGATTTTCGCCGAGACAGTAGGCAATCCGCGCCTCGATACCCTGGATATACAGGCTGTAGCAGATATTGCGCATGAAAATGGCATTCCGCTCATCCTGGATAACACGTTGCCAACACCGTATCTGGTGCAGCCTTTCAAGTATGGCTGTGATATTGTTGTCCACTCAGCCACCAAGTTCATTGGCGGCCATGGTACTGCCATCGGCGGTGTAATTGTGGATAGTGGCAAATTCGATTGGACGAATGGACGCTTCCCCTCATTCACCGAGCCAGACCCGTCCTATCACGGTCTGCGCTATGTCGAAGCATTAGGTAATATAGCTTATATTATCAAAGCACGAGTGCAGTTGCTGCGTGATATTGGCCCGGCAATAGCTCCACTCAACTCCTTCCTATTCCTGCAAGGGCTGGAAACGCTGCCACTACGTATGGAGCGCCATAGTCAGAACGCTTTGCGTATCGCAGAATTCCTGGAAGGACATCCTTCCGTCGATTGGGTAAGCTATCCAGGTCTTAAGAGCCATCCGCAATACGAACTGGCGGCAAAATACCATACCCATGGCTATGGAGCCATTCTTGGTTTTGGTATCAAGGGTGGGCTGGAGGCAGGTAAACAGTTGATTCGCCACGTTGAGTTATTCTCGCACCTGGCTAACGTTGGAGATGCCAAATCTCTGATTATCCACCCTGCCAGTACAACCCACTCACAATTGACACCCGGCGAGCAATTCGAAACAGGCGTCACTGACGATTTCGTCCGCCTATCCGTCGGCCTTGAAACAGTAGATGACTTGATCGACGACCTGGATCAGGCCTTAAGGGCCGCGACCCTCAAGACAAGCGAACCCGCCACCGCGTAGGGGCGGGGGTGGTGTGGAGAAGGGTGGGGACGCTTGCGTCGCCCTTTGCGGAATTGCAGCGATGCGGCCGCCTCCTCTTGTGCCGGGGGTGGGGACGCTTGCGTCGCCCTTTGCGGAATTGCAAGGTGCAAGCGTCCCCGAAAAACTCTTTTTTTCTATTTTCGCCGCCCATGGCGGCGAAAATAGAAATGTATAGTATGGAGCTTTCTTATGGAAACCAAAATACAAATCATAAAATTCGGAGGAACTTCTGTCGGTAGTGGCGAACGCATACGCCGTGTAGCAAATATCATCACGCATAAAGTACACGACACCGGAGAGGACTTTCCCGTCGTAATCGTCTCGGCTATGGCAGGTATAACCGATCAGTTACTTCGTATCGCGCAGTTAGCATCTACTGGCGAACACGATGATTGCGAAACCGAACTAAATACGCTTAAACAGCAACATCTAGAAGCAGCAAAGCATCTTTCACTAAAACATGAAGATCGATATAGTCAGCTAATGAACAACCTGGAGACAGCATTTTCTGCCCTTCAACAAGACATAGCCGAATTGAAATTAAGTGTTAGCAAAACCCTTACACATGAGATGCCTCTAAGAACAGCAGCAGTAGCCGCCTGGGGCGAACGACTTTCTGTACTACTGGTGGCTGCCGCTGTTTGTAATACTGGGACCAATGCTGTTTCAATACAAGATGAAGCAATTATTACCGAGCATCCCTTGAGTGAAATGCATCAAACCTCAGGAACTGTGATTGATGCTGAACCAATGACACAAGAAACACGTGTAAATGCTCAGAAGCTTGTATATCCTTTGATTGAGCGCCATATAGTGCCGATTATGCCGGGCTTTATCGGTCGCACAACTACAGGTTTCGTGATAACATTGGGCCGTAATGGTTCAGACTATTCCGCAACTATCATTGGAGCCGCATTAGATTGTACCGAAGTTTCCATCTACACGGATGTGGACGGCGTGCTTTCCGCTGATCCACGTATGGTAGGAAATGCTCGCCTGCTGCCCCGACTATCCTACGCTGAGGCAGCACGCTTATCATGGTTTGGAGCTAAAGTGCTCCACCCTCGAACACTCATTCCCATTGCACACCTGAACATTCCTGTACGTGTTCGTAATACCTTCCGTCCGCATTCTCGTGGCACACTGGTCGGATCAGAAAAAACCCAGCGCAGTGCAGCAGCAGCGATTACTGTACGTCACCGGCTGGCACTGATTACCGTAGAAAATACAGATATGTTTGGCGCCCCAGAAAACGCAGGGCAGGTTTTCGCTCTGGCATCTCGCGCAGGGGCGGCGCCAGTCGCCATTTGTTCATCATCCGGCTATCATCTTTCATTTATGGTTGAAGAACAGGCCGCAGATTCTGTCCTGGAGCTTTTAAAGCATGATATGGGATCGTGGCGTGTCATTTGTAAACGTGGTTTAGCAGCTTGCGCATGTATCGGTTCTGGATTCTCCGCCGATCCAATGAGTTCTGCCCGTGCTATTACTGCGCTTGCCCGTGAACGCATCCCTGTTGAAACACAGGGAGCATCAGATTCGGGTATTATTCTGATTGTTGAAGATCAAGACAGCGAACGAGCTTTACGTTGTTTACATCGCGACTTGATTGCCCCTGTAATCCCACTGGTACGCCATGGAACTCAAGAGAAGAGACGAGAAGCCCGCTAAATAGCTTACGGAGAAATATCATGCCTGCACAAACACGCATGCCAGTCGCTGTACTTGGCGCAACCGGCATGGTCGGTCAGCGTTTCA
>WNGL01027894.1_pt1 | contig 11335 bp, 7 predicted proteins | sample 5400591 | NCBI WGS metagenome assembly WNGL01 (sample SAMN13153377, study PRJNA577476) | soil metagenome | isolation source: 80 cm soil or saprolite under Garry oak tree replicate 1 | place: USA:California | collected 2016-06-15
CCTGGCGCAGATGGCGCAGCGGTGGGCCGGTCTGCTTGAAGATCAGCGACGGCTGCGAGAGCAGGGCATCCCGCAGACGGACCGCGCCAAGATCGCTACGCTGCAAGCGAGCTTCCTCGACTAGCTCAGGGACTACGGGTTTACGAGCCTGCCCATTGACGAGTTGAGAATCTCTGAGGACACGTACCTGCCGACCTACGAGGGCTTTGACCTCGGCTTCGATCTGTCGGCGAGCGACATGGTGCGGACAATATGGGCACATCGGATGGGGATCCTGGAGGTGGCGCGCCAGTACCCCAACCGGCATGCGCAACTCCTCGTCTTTGACGAGCCCCGGCAGCAGAGCACGGACCCTCTGAGCTTCACCGCGCTCTTCGAGCGGGCCGGGCAGGCGGCGCAGTCTGGCCAGCAGGTGATCTTCGCCACCAGCGAACCTGCGCTGAGCGTCCGGGCCATGCTCGGCGGGGTGCCTCACCAGTACATGGTGTTCGCCGGCAAGATGATCCGGCGCGTCGCCCAGTAGCAGGTGCGGCAGCGCGAGTCGGCCCGATGTCCGCGGGTTCCCGCGGTGCGGGCTACGCCAACCTCAGCTCCCGCGCTGTGATGGGCGGAAGTCCAGTTCCCGTTCGACGACCATCCCTGACGCGGTGATGATGCGTTCCATCTCTACGAGGTTGAAGTAACCCCACTCGCCGTGGCCGAGATCGGCGTAACCGAAGGCGTCACCGTCGCTCGAACTCAACTCGGCCACGTACCAATCGCAGCCGCCGACGAAGTAGTGGGCGTGGAGCTGCTTGTCTGAAAGGGCAACGCACTCGGTGGCGTACGGCGGCGGGATGGTCTGGATCATCGCCCTGGTGATGAAGGCGGGACCACGCCGACGCCGGTTCACCTCGCCGTTCGGGAAGAGGTGCCGCATCTGGTGACACGGCGTGCAGAGCATGCTCGCCTCGATCAGCTCCACCCGCTGGTGGCAGGAGCGGCACTGAGACGTGCTGAGGATCCGCCGTGCTGTCGATCGGCTCATCGGGCGTCCGGCCATCGTGGTTCTCCGCTGAGTGGGCCTTTCGTCAGGCCCCGTGTGGCCCGCACGGGGCACGCCCCGGCCTGCAGCGTCCAGGGCGTCGCAGACGGCGAAGCGAACCCTTGACACGCTGGGAGGGGAGCGTGCGCGCCTCGGCCACCAGGAGCCGGAAGGCCCGCGAAGCGGTCACATCGTGCGAATCCGAGTCAATCCTACCTGTCACAGTACAACCGTAACGGTTCCTCATGGGTAACTGGGATCCGTATGCGCCGGGCACGTGGTCCGGCCAGCAGTCAAGGCCATGTAAAAGAGCGTGATCGCTGCTGAGGATCCCGCTGTGGCTCACCGCTTTGATTCGCCGGTTCCGGTTACGGGTTGTGATCTCTGACAGGCTGCGTGCCTGGGATCTTTGCTGGCCGGCTACGCGGCGGGGCCTGCGATCGGTGCGCGACGCGCCGGTGCGGATGCGGATATCCGTGTGTTACCCTACGTTTGTTCAGGCTGGGGCGGTCCCGGGTTTGCGAGTTTGGCGCCGAGCTGGGCGCGGGAATGGACGCCGAGCTTGCGGTAGACACCGGCCAGCATGGCCTCCACTGTCTTTGGGCTCATGAACAACTGAGCGGCGACCTCCCGGTTGGTGCGGCCTGAGCCGATGAGTTCCGCCACCCGGCGCTCTGAGGCGGTCAGCTCAGTGGGCGCTAGTGGCCGCAACCCCACCCGGCTCAGTTCGGCGCGCGCCCGCTCCGCCCACATGGCTGCCCCCATGTGCTCGAAGAGCCCAGCTGCTCGCCCGAGATGATCTGCCGCGACTGCCTTCCTGCGCCGGCGGCGCTCGACTTGGCCGACGACGAGGAAGGTCCGTGCGGCCTCAACCCGCAGCTCGAGCTCGGCGCATCTGCTCAGCGCCTGGCCTGCCAACGCGGATGCTCCCTCAAGATCGCCGCGAGCCGCAAGGAGCAGGGCGCGGCATCGGGTCCCGCGCATCAGCGCCCACGGGCGGTCAAGGCGCCGGGCAGCCTCGTCGAACCCGGCCAGCAGGCGCTCGGCTCGGTCAAGGCGGCCAAGCCCGATGAGGGCCTCGATCTCATCGGGGAGGAAGAACGCACGAACCGGCTCGGGGACGTGGTCCTCGAACATCGCCGCGAGCGGGGCCATGGCGGCGTCGGCGGCTTGGAAGTCGCCCTGGGACAGGGCGAGCACGCCCAGCGCCCAGCTCGCCCATAGCACCGCCAGCCTGTAACCGGTGCGGGACGCCAGGGCAATCGACTCCCCGGCCCTGCTTTTCGTCAGCGCCGCCTCGCCGGCGAACGCAGAGGCCACCGCGGCGAAAGCGAGCGCCATGCAGCGCAGCAAGTCACTTTCGATCCGCGCCGCGACCTCGAGCGCCTGGGCGGCGTATCCCTCGGCACGGGCCAGATCACCCCGCCACGAGGCCGACCAGACCAGATAGCAGGACGTGAAGACCAGATCGCCCTCCTCGCCCCGCTCCAGGGATCGCTCGCGAAGAGGCAGCAGGAACCGATCGCAGCGCTCGAGGCGTCCCTCAAACAGTGCCAGGCAGCCGGCAATCAGGCTCGGGCGCACCAGGACCGAGACCTGGTGGTGTGGGTCTTCGAGCCGCAGCGCACGCTCGATCTTCGCCTCGTCAAGGCCCAGCCCCAGCAGGAAGTCGGCCATGGCCGCAACCGCCAGCGCTTCAGCTACCGATGCCGGCTCGGCGCCCAGTTCCGCCAGGGCAAGCGCCTGGGTGGCATGCTCCGATGCGCCAGCGAAGTCAGCCCCCGAGACCGTCGCGAAGGCCAGGCTGACCTCAATGGCCAGCCGCAGCTCTCGGTTGTCCCCCGCGTGCTCGAGCGCCAGCCGCAAGACCCGGATCGCCTGGGCGAAAGAGTCCTCGTGGTAGTGGATCTCCCCCAGCAGCCGCAGAGTACCGGCTCGCTCCAGGCCCGCTGACGGCTCCTTCAACAGCGCCTCGAGCATCTCGCGGGCCCGGCGCAGCTCGCCTGCGTGGAAGTGGTACTCCGCCGCCCGGACGGTGCGGCGCTGGATCTCACGGGTGTGCTCCGCCGGGGTCAGCGCCCGAGCCCACTCGGCCAACTCGGCAGCGCTCTGCGGCGCCCCTCTCGCCCGGGCGTGCTCGGCCGCGGCATCCAGCACGGCGGCCAAGCCGGCATCGGCGCCGTCGGCGCCCAGCGCCAGGTGCCGCGCCCGCTCCTCGATCTCATCGGTCAGCCCGGCGAGCCGGCGGTGCATCCGGCGGCGCTCGACGGCCGGCGCCATGGCGTAGACCGCGCCCGCGAACAGCGGATGCGTGAACCGCAGCCGCGAGCCCTCGACCTCGATGATCCCCCGCGACTCAGCGTGCTCAAGCGCCCGCCGCGACTCATCCGGCGTGCCACCGGTCGCGGCCCACACCGCCTCGGCCGTGGGCGCGGCCAAACCAGCCGCCGCCAAGAGCACCCTGCGCGCCCCCCTGGGCAGGGCCAGGATGCGGGCCTCGACCAGTTCCAGCAGCCGATCCGGCATCGGCAGGGCCGCCGCGCTGGCCTGCGCGTCCTTCGGCAGCGAGCGCGCGACCTCCAGCGCGAAGAACGGATTGCCGCCCGTCGCCTGCTCAATGCGGGCCGCCATCCGCCGGGTGAACGACCGCCCCAACCGCTCCGTCAGCAACTGGTGCAAACCCGCAAGGCTGAGCGGCCCCAGCTCGACCCGCCTGAACCGCTCCTCCGGCGCGGCTCGGTCCAAGACCAGCGGCGGCCGCACACCGTGCTCCACCCGCTCTGAGGCGAGCACGCCGAGCGGCACGTCGGCCAGCCGCCGCAGCGCGAACTCAAGCACCCGGGCCGAGGGCCGATCGAGCCACTGGAGATCGTCGACCGCGACCACCACCGGCCCGCGCCTGGTCAGCGACCTGAGAACGGCGCTCGTGCCTGCAGACACCGCCCGCTGATCGACGCGCCCCGAACCCGGATCCTGCCGCAACAGCGCGACCTTCAGGGCCCGCTGCTGGGGCTCGGGCAATTCCGGCAGCACCTCCTCGGCCACCGGTTCGAGGAGATCCGCCAGCCCCGCGAACGCCAGCCCCGCCTCCGCCTGGACCGGCCGAGCCGAAAGCACCACGAACGACGAAGCCAGGGCTCGGCCGGCCACGTCCCGCCAGACGGTTGTCTTGCCGATCCCCGGTTCCCCGGCGAAGACCAGCACGGCCAGGCCATCTTGAAGCTCGCTCAGAAACCCAGCCGCCGCCTCAAGCTCCCGCTCCCGCCCTATCAAGCTCCCGCTCCCGCCCTATGATGCCCTTAGGCATAGCGTGATTGTCCCACACCCGCCCGCCGGCCGTCCGCCGGCCAGCGTGGCCGCAGCGGTGAACACACGGACGAGCGCCCAGTCCAGCGCCCCGGCCGGCCGTAACCGTCTCAATCGCACCGACCGGGCTGCTCTCCCAAATGTGGCCCTGATCGGCCTTGTTGAAGCAATGGGAATTACACGGATGCGGGGACGCCGTGGCGCGCCAGCAGAAACGTAGGGAAACACCCGATTCGTGCGCGCGCCAGGGTGTGTAGCGTTTACGCCCACATCAGGTCGCGGAGAGGGGGCTTGATATCAGGCGGGTAGTCGGGGCGCAGGAAGCCGTGCCTCTCGCCGAGCCCTCGGCTCCTTCACGCAGTTTGGACTCGGGCCTCGTGTCCGAGGTGGGTGCTGGGCCTACCGCCAGGGGCAAGTTCCTCTTCGTCGGAGAACGCAAGTTCTACGTGCGGGGGGTGACTTACGGCACGTTCCGAGTGGATGCAGAGGGTCACGAGTTCCCGGCGCCGGAGGTCGTTTCTCGCGATTTCGAGATGATGGCGGCCAACCACGTGAACGCCGTGCGCACGTACACGCCGCCGCCGGCGTGGTTGCTCGATGAGGCGCAGCGCCACGGGCTGCGCGTGATGGTCGGCCTCGCAGCCGAGCGCTACGTCGGCTATTTGAACGATGGCCGTCGCGACTCGGAGATCGCGCGGATGGTCTGCGAACGCGTTGCCGCATGCTGGCGACATCCCGCCCTTCTGTGTTACGCGGTCGCCAACGAGATCCCGGCGTCAACGGTGCGCTGGTTCGGTCGGCGTCGGATGGAGCGCTTGGCGGCACGCCTCTGCGACGCGGTCCGGGAAGCGGATCCGGAAGCTCTTGTCACCTACGTCAGCTACCCGTCCACCGAGTATCTCCAGCTTCCATTCATCGATGTGGTGGCCTTCAACGTCTACCTCGAGTGTCCGCAGCGATTGGCCTTGTACCTGGCCCGGCTGCAAAACCTCGCTGGGGACCGGCCGCTCCTGATGACAGAGCTCGGCCTCGACAGCATCCGCAACGGCGAAGAGCAGCAGGCGATGTCGCTCGCATCGCAGATTCAGACGGCGTTCGCGGGCGGCTGCGCGGGGGCGTTCGCTTATGCGTGGACCGATGAGTGGCACCGCGGCGGCGAGGATGTCGAGGACTGGGGGTTCGGCCTGACGCGTCGCGATCGCCGCCCTAAGCCCGCGCTTGCCGCTGTGCGGCGCGCGTTCGCTGCGACGCCGTTGCGCCCAGATATCGCTGTGCCGCGGGTGTCAGTCGTCGTTTGCACGTTCAACGGGGCAAGGACCCTCGGCGAGTGCCTCGATGGGTTGGGCGCGCTTGACTATCCCGATTATGAGGTGATCGTCGTCAATGACGGATCGACGGACACGACCGCCGCGATCGCCGCCAGCTACCCGGTTCGGCTGATCACGACCGAGAACCGCGGCTTGAGCAGCGCCCGCAACACCGGGCTTGACGCGGCGACGGGTGAGATCGTCGCGTACATCGACGACGACGCTCGCCCGGACCCGCACTGGCTTGTGTACATGGTCCGCGCGTTCATAGAAGGTGACTGGGCGGCGGTCGGTGGCCCGAACCTGCCGCCGCCGAATGACGGGGTGGTGGCCGACTGCATCGCGAACTCGCCCGGCGGGCCGATGCACGTGCTCGTGTCGGACTGTGAGGCTGAGCACGTTCCCGGCTGCAACATGGCGGTCCGGCGCTCGGCGCTCACGCGGGTCGGCGGTTTCGATCCCAGAGCGGGTATGGCAAGGCTGAGGCGTTGCTCGAGCGCAAGTGGCCGCAGAAGTACAACCGTGCGCGCCACATCACGTGGGGCGGCCGCGTTTACGGCAAGGGCCTCACCCGCGAGCTTGCTGGTGCTCGTCGCTGGCGCGTCTACTACGGAAGCCAGGGCAGCGCCCCGTTTCAGTCGCTCTACCAGTCCCCATCGCGCGGCCTGCGGGCGCTGCCGCTGATGCCCGAGTGGTACCTGGTGATCTTGGCGCTCTCGGTACTGTGCATCGTCGGCACCGCGTGGCAACCGCTTCTGTTCGTGGGCGGCCCGCTGCTTGCCGCAGCGGCGGGTGCCGTTGTCGGGCAGGCACTGCTTAGCGCGGCGGCCGCGCAGTTCTCGACCCGCCATCTCTCGCGGCGCAAGCTGCTGGCGATGCGCGCGCTCACCGCGCTGCTGCACGTTGTGCAGCCGGCCGCACGGCTGCACGGACGCCTGGCACATGGGCTTGGGCCATGGCCCAGCCGCGTGCACGGACGGCCGCGCCTGCCCGCCCGGCACACCTGGGCATTCTGGAGTACCCGATGGATCGATCCGCACGAGCGCCTCCGCGCGATCGAGCAACGGGTCGTCGCGGCGGGCGCAAGGATCCGGCCCGGCGGCGACTACGACCGCTGGGACACCCAAGTAGAACTGGGGATCTTGGTGCAGGAGCGCCTGTTGATGAGCGTCGAGGAACACGCGGGCGGGGCGCAGCTGATTCGCGTGCGCGCGCTGTTGCGATGCAGGGCGCCGTTGGCGGTGGGCGCGATCACGGGCATGCTCGCGGCCACCGCGGCACTCGATCACGCGTATCTGGCCACAGCGCTGCTCGGGGGTCTGTTGGTCGCGTTCCTTACATGGTTGTCGTGGGAGGCGTCCCTCGCCACCGGCGTGGTTGCGGAAGCCGTGGAGCACGGCGTTGCGATGGCCGCGCTTCTGCCTCGTTCCCGCCGGCGGATTGGTGGCCCCATGAAGTCGGCGCGCGCGCAGCGAGATGCCGTGCTGCAGGCGTCGCAGGGCGCAAACGAGCAGGCACCGCTGGGGTGATGAGCAGTGACGTCGAAGGACGAGGACGGGCGCGAGGCCGGCCCACGGGCGGACAGCCCGGGCCTGGACCGAGTACTGGTCCTGCCCTCGTTCGCAGGGCTGTACACCACCACCACCACCGGCAACGGCGGCCGGACCGTCGCCGGGAGCGGGCGGGCCGGCCGCTCGGGGCGGGCCGGCGTGACCGGGAAGATCCCGGGCACCAACCCGCTGCAGCGCCGTGTGCGCGGGACGACGAGCACCCGAACACGCCCACGCCCCGCCGGCGTCGTCAGCGACCGGATCACCGCCTACGGCCCGACCTGCACAGGACTGCGGCTTTACCGGCGGCTGTTGCATGAGGTCAGCCCTTACCGGCGACACATCGGCGGTCTGTTCGCGCTCAGTCTGCTCTCGAGCGTATTCGCGCTGCTGACGCCACTCCCGCTCAAGATCGCCGTTGACAGCGTGGCCGGCTCGCACCCGCTGCCGGGATTCCTCGCCGTCATCGTGCCGGCGGAGGTGAGGCAGTCGCGGACGGGTGTCTTGCTGGTCGCGGCGGGGCTCTTCGTGGCCGTCGCTTTGTTCAGGCAGCTGCAGGAGTTCGGCAACTTGGTGCTGACCACCTACACGGGCGAGAATCTGCTGCTGGAATTCCGCAGCCGCCTGTTCCGCCATGCTGAACGCCTCTCCCTCGCGTATCACGATTCGAGGGGCACGGCGGACTCGGCCTACCGGATCCAATACGACGCGACCGCGATCCAGACGATCGCCGTCGCCAGCCTGATCCCGTTCTTCACCGCGACCGTGACGGTCGCCGGGATGATCTACGTCACCGCGCGAATCGATTGGCATCTCGCCCTGGTCTCGCTGGCCGTCGCCCCCATCCTGTTCCTTGAGATGAGGGCCTACCGCAAGCGTCTTCGCGGGCAGTGGCACGACGCGAAGAGGCTCGAGAGCTCGGCGCTGTCCGTCGTACAGGAATCGCTGGCGGCCCTGCGGGTGCTGAAGGCGTTCGGCCGCGAGGACCATGCCCGCGATCGCTTCGCCGACCGCTCCGCCGCAAGCGTGCGCGCCAAGGTCGGCCTCTCGTTCGTCGAGGGGCGCTTCGGCATCCTCGTCGGCGCCACGATCGCCCTCGGCATGGGAACGGTTCTCTTTCTGGGGACGCGCCGCGTGCTCGCGGGCACGATGACGCTCGGCGAGCTTGTCCTCGTGATCGGCTACCTGCAGCAGCTCTACGACCCGCTGAAGACGGCAAGCAAGAAGGCGGGAGCCCTCCAGTCCTCGCTTGCGAGCGCGGAGCGCGTCTACTCGATCCTCGACCAGGCACCGGACTTCGTCGATCCGCCGGATGCGCGCCCGCTCGCGCGCGCGACCGGCGCCGTCGCCTTCCGGAACGTCTCGTTCTCCTACGAGCCCCGCCATGGCGTGCTTCACGGCATCTCGTTCGAGGTTCCGGCCGGGGCGGTGCTCGGCATCGCCGGCACGACCGGGGCCGGAAAGACGACGCTCGTGAGCCTGCTCACGCGCTTCTACGACCCGGGCAGCGGCCAGATCCTGCTCGACGGCGTCGATCTTCGCCGCTACAAGCTGGCCGACCTCCGCAACCAGTTTGCGATCGTGCTGCAGGAGCCGGTGCTGTTCTCGACGAGCATCGCCGAGAACATCGCCTACGGCCGCCCGGGCGCCGACAGCGCCGACGTGGTAGCGGCCGCGAAGGCGGCGAGCGCGCATGACTTCATCTGCGCGTTGCCTGACGGCTACGACACCACGGTGGGTGAGCGCGGAGTGCGCCTCTCAGGCGGCGAGCGCCAGCGGATCGCGCTTGCCCGGGCATTCCTGAAGGATGCGCCGATCCTGATCCTCGACGAGCCGACCAGCTCCGTCGACGCGCGGACCGAGGCCGAGATCCTCGAGGCGATGAGGCGGCTCATGCGCGGGCGTACCACGTTCATGATCGCGCACCGCACGAGCACCCTCAAGATCTGCGATGCCCGGCTCGAGCTCGAGCACGGCCGCGTCGCCGTGACGCCGTCCGACGCCGGCTGGGCCCCTCGAGCGCTGCGACCGGCCGACGGTGCGGAGAAGCCATGGGGCGGCGCACCGACTCGGCAGGGCCGCAAACACGCCCCCGTCCCGTGCCCCGTCGACCACCCTGTCGTCGGGGCCTGGAAGACGATCGCGCCGACACCGCGCGTCGATCGCGTCGATCGCCTCTGCGCGCACACGAAGGCCCAGATCTACCGGCTCGCGCTCGCGGACGGCACCAGCGTCATCGCGAAGCGCGGGCGCAGCGAGGCCCTTCTCGTGGAACGAACGATCTACGACAGCGTCCTGCCTCGGCTGCCGTCACCCGCTCTGCGCATGCTCGGGTTCGCCGGTGATGGGGACGAGGAGTGTGCGTGGCTGTTTCTCGAAGACGCCGGCGACGACCGGTGCTCGCTTGCGCAGCACGGACGCCTCGCCGCGCGCTGGCTCGGCACGCTGCACGGCGCGACTGCCGAGCTCGGCCTTGCGCCATTCCTGCCCGCGCGCGGCCCGGGTCACTACCTGGAGCATCTGCGCGCCGCGCGCGGGACGATCCTCGACAGCTTCGGCAACCCGGCCCTGGGTGCGGACGACCGGGGCATGCTGCGGGAACTCCTTTCGGCCTGCAAGCTGATCGAGTCCGGCTGGAGCGGCATCGAGGCGATCTGCGCCAACCTGCCCCGGACACTCGTCCACGGCGATCTCGTCGCCAGGAACCTGCGGCTCCGGTGCGACGATACCGGTCCCGCAATTGTCGCGTTCGACTGGGAATTGTCGGGCTTCGGCGTCCCTGCAGCCGACGTCTACCAGTTGGCGGTCGACACGACGCGCGAAGACCTCTCCTGCTACCGCTCGACGATCTCCGCATACGTGGGCGGCGTTGACGACGACGAGCTGCAGGCGCTGTTGCTCATGGGGAAGGGGTTCCGGCTCCTCGCCGCCGTGGACTGGGCCAGCACACACCTCCCGCATCCTCGCCCGGAGAAGGGGGTGGTGAGGCTGCGCGTATACGAGCAGCCCCTGCGGACGTGGGTCGCGGCACTCGAGAGCGCAGCGTAGGGCTGGCACCCCGGCCATGAACCTTGACTCCGTGCAGCAGAAGGGATCGCCACGATGATGGACGGGCTGGAGAGCGCGCTACGGGACTACGCCGAACCGGGGTTGACGGAGCTCCGCGGCGCGCTGCTGGAGGTGCTGAACGGATCCCGGGTGACGGGGAGGCTCACGAGCGAACAGTGCCTGAAAGAGCACAAGGTCTACCGCCTGGGGTTCGAGGTCGCGGGCGGGGCCCGGGCGCTGGTCGTCAAGCGCATGAACCTGCCACGCGCGGTCCGCAACCAGCTCGTCGCGACGCGCTGGCTCCGCGCGGGCAACCTCGGACATGCAGGCCCTGTTCTGCTCGGCGTCGCGGCTGAGCGAGGTGGCGAGTGCGTCTGGCATGTCTACCAAGATTTCGGAGACCGCACGCTGGACACCGCTAATCCCGACCGGAGCCGTGTGGAAGCAGCCATCGACCTGATCGCCGAACTGCACGTCCGCTTCGCGGGGCACCCGCTGCTGCCGGAGTGCCGGATGTACGGAAAAGACATGGGAATGACCTACTACTTCACGAACATCCGGGATGCCATCCGTGGTCTTGAATCTCTCCATCCGCCTTCGGTCCACGTCGGCTGCGGCGATCTGGCGCTGCGCGACCGGCTGCTGCGGCGGCTGTACAAGCTTCTCGACGAAGGTCCCGGCAGGGCCCGGGTCATGGCCGAGGCGGGTGGGCCCGAGACGCTGCTGCACGGAGACCTGTGGCCGAAGAACATCCTCGCGGTGCCTACGCCGGACGGTCTGCGGACCCGCCTGATCGACTGGGACGCGACGGGCGTGGGGCCGCTCACGTACGATCTTTCGACGTTCCTGTACCGGTTCTCGGCCCAGCACCGGCCGTGGATCCTGGACCGGTACCAGCAGGCGGTGGCCCCGCTCGGTTGGCACGCCCCGGCCACGAGGGACCTGAGCCTGCTCCTGGAGACGGCCGAGATCTCGCGCATCGCCAACTGCCTCATCTGGCCCTGCATCGAGGCAGTACAGGCGCAGGCCGAATGGGCGTTCGAAAGGCTGGCCGAGATGGAGACCTGGTTCGAGTCCGTCGAGCCGGCGCTCTGATCGGG
>WNGL01009424.1_pt1 | contig 11334 bp, 7 predicted proteins | sample 5400591 | NCBI WGS metagenome assembly WNGL01 (sample SAMN13153377, study PRJNA577476) | soil metagenome | isolation source: 80 cm soil or saprolite under Garry oak tree replicate 1 | place: USA:California | collected 2016-06-15
CAGTGTGTGTGCGGAACAAGGATGATGTCGAGTTGCTCGGCCATAGTGCTTTTGTTAACCTTCCATAATTAGAGCAAACTGTTGTGCTGGACGCTACGATATCTTATGGTGTACTATATTATAGCCAATCAGGAAACTAGAGGGCAACTCCGTCGTTCTTTCGGTTCGTTCCATCCTTGGGGGAAGAATGATTTTTGCGAACAAGATGAGTTATTTGCCCCGGCCGGGGCAAATAACTCATCTTGTTCGCAAAAAGGGCATGGCGATGCATCCACCAAATTATTGTGGCGTGTCTGTTAGGCGTGGGGCGCGATAAATCTGGCTCCTACTAACAGGCTAGTTTTTTTGCTGAGAGTATGGTACATTTTTGCTATATAATGAATCCTGATGGAGAGGGAGGGTTCATTATGATACACGATGCATTAAATGCGTCTCAGCAGAATCCGACATCCACTCATAATTTTTCTGGCGGGCCTACGGCCCACCGCGGGAAGAGGGAGAGCGCGAGGTGTCCTCGCGCTCCGGCAGGGGCTGAGCCCCTGCACCCCGCTTTCTGAGGGGATGTCAGAGTAGAATATCTTGCTATTGTTCGGGCTCTATGTTATAATTTCCAAGGACATTTGTTCTATTTTCTGCCTGAAGGAGATTGCAAATGGCTAGAGGGGAACCCCTACCAGCAGTACCCAGTATAACACCAGTTGCGTCGCGCACTCGTGCGCTGCAAGTGGTGAAAACTACACAAGTGGTGAAAAACACAGAAGAACAGCTACCGGTGCCGGTAAAGCCAAAGGGCATTCAAGTTGTAGAGTTTCGTGGTAGTCCTTTAGGTCGGCGTCCGTGGCTCTCTCGATTGACGATTTGCAGCATTCTGGTGGTTCTGTGCTTTTTGGTACTGATCTCGGCTGGCATATTTCAAAGGTCGGGTCTCCCTCAACTTTCCACTTACAGTGGTGGACAGGTCTACCCCGTTCAAATCGGTGGCTCGATGGATCTGATTTCCACCTGGCAGAATAGCAATGGCCCTCTAGCTCCTAAAAAGCCTATCCCGGCCAACCCCGGCCCCTATTCTATTTTGGGCAAGCCGACAATCACAGTAGATTTCATGAATCAGGTGCTCGCCAGCTACAATTCTCCGGCTGCAGGTAAAGGCCAGGCGCTCTATGATTATGGAGTGAAGTATGGCATTGATCCTGTGTATGCCCTGGCTTTCTTCTTACACGAAAGTACGATGGGCACTGCCGGTGAAGCGAGAGTGAGTAAATCCCTGGGCAATCTTCGCTGCATTCCTAATCACGTCTGTCGCGATGGCTATGCCTGGTTCGACACCTGGGAACAGGGCTTCGAGTCATGGTATAAGCTCATGCGCAACTTGTACGTTGCACAATGGGGCTTGATTACTGTTGATCAAATCATCCCGACGTATGCACCTACAGCAGATCATAACGATGAGAAAGGATATATTGCAGCACTGAAACATGCCATTGATACCTGGCATGCAGGTCTTCTCAGACCGTAATCAGACCCTGTTCCAGAGCCTTACTCAGAGCTTCAGTGCGACCAGAAACGTTGAGCTTCTGATAGATGTTGGCGAGATGGAAGTTGACAGTGCGCTCGCTCACATAGAGCCGCGCCGCTATCTCTTTGTTGCGTAACCCTCTGGCCAGGAGACGCAGCACTTCCTGTTCGCGTTCCGTCAAAGCCTCTTGATAGGGAGCATAGTTCCCACGAGTCTGTTTGCCAAAACGGGAGAGCAATCGCCCCGCAAGCTGAGGCTGCACCAGCACTTCACCACGAGCCACAGCACGTACCGCCTGGGCAAGTTCATCTGGCGCGATATCCTTGAGAACATAGCCATCTGCACCCGCCCTTAAAGTCTCGTAGATAAAGTCTTCACGATCCAGCGCAGAAAGCAATAAGACCCTGGTCTCCAGGTTAAGTTGCTTGATCTGGCGCAGGGCCTCAAGACTCTGGCCGTTGGGAAGTTGCATATCTATCAGCACAACCTTTGGCCCAAGCTCCAGGGTTTCGCTTACCGCCTGCACTCCATCCGCCGCCTCACCTACGACCTGGAGATCAGGATAGCTCTCAAGCAGTCGTCGCAATCCTGCGCGTGTGACGGCTTGACCATCTACCACCAGGACGGTTATGGATGCGATGTTGGGCGCGGTAAATTGGGCATTGGGTGCGGTTCCTACCGTTACCGGTGCAGGTAGCTCAACCTGGTGGACATGGGGCATGTAGGGCACGCGAGCCTGTACACGGGTTCCCTGTTCAGGCTGGCTACTGACATCAAGTGAGCCACCGAGTAATTCAATACGCTGGCGAAGGTTACTGAGCACTGCATCGGTTGTTGATGATGCCTGCACCATCAGTGGGACAGGAGCATTTTCTACGGTGGGTGCTGGAGAACCTGGAAGCCCGTCGTCTTCGATGCTCATCTGTACTTCTTCGCGTCCATAGTTGAGCGTGAGGCGGAGTTTGCGAGCACCGATATGTTGTTGTACCTGGTAGAGTGCTTCACGCGCAACCTGGTAGAGCAAATATTCGGTCTCTTTGGACAAAGTGTGTTCCTTTGGTCCACCCTGTCCATCGACATCGCCAGTGAACACGATGCGGCTGGAAAGTCCGAGGCTCTCTGCCGTCTCTTCGACAGCACGCGATAGCGCCTCGGCCAGTGTCACACCATCAAGCTCTGATGGTGGTGTGTCCTGGCTGGCAGAGCGCACATCATCCAGGATTGCCCTGGTCATCTGCTCTAATATTGTCAATCCGTTGCGTAGAGAGTCCAGGTTCGTAGGGGTCCGATTTATCGCGTCCCCTGTTGTTTCGTCAGCTACCCCAGCTACCAGGGTTTGCAGTGCATTTACCTGCACAATCAGTGCACTGAGGTTCTGGGCGAGACGATCCTGGTCATTGACTTGTGATGTATCTATAGCTTGCATGTGTTATTTCACCGGTTCGTTAGCAGTTTCCAATACGATTTTTCCATCTTTCGCGTCGATCTCGACCGTATCGCCATCCCTGATCTGGCCGGAGAGAAGTGCATGGGCAAGACGGTTCTCAACCTCTTTCTGGATCACCCGCTTGAGTGGGCGAGCACCGAATTGTGGATCGTAGCCTTCCTCCGCCAGCAGCTCCTTCGCAGCATCACTCAAATGCAAGGTGATATGGCGCTCAGCCAGGCGCGGACGCAGGCGATTGATCTGTATCTCTACAATGTCTTTGATCTGAGCGCGAGTGAGCTTGCGGAAGATGATAATCTCATCTATACGGTTGATAAATTCTGGACGCAGACCTTCCTCACGCAAGCGCTGACGTATCATGCGTTGTATGTCGTCCTCGCTCATGCCATCAAATTCATGCAGCCAGAGATTCCCGATGTTGCTCGTCATGATGATGACGGCATTCTTGAAATCGACGGTACGACCCTGACCATCCGTCAGACGACCATCATCGAGTATCTGCAACAAGACGTTAAAGACCTCCGGCGCAGCCTTCTCAATCTCATCAAAAAGCACAACGCAGTACGGATGACGACGCACAGCCTCGGTCAGTTGACCACCTTCCTCGTAACCAACGTAGCCTGGAGGTGCACCAATCAAGCGCGAGACACTATGCTTCTCCATGTACTCGGACATGTCGATGCCCACCATCGCTTGTTCGTTATCAAACAGGAACTCTGCCAGCGCTCGTGCCAGTTCGGTCTTCCCAACGCCTGTTGGCCCCAGGAAGAGGAAGCTCGCCAGTGGGCGATTCGGATCTTGCAGACCAGCTCGAGAGCGGCGGATCGCATCAGAGACAGCCTGCAAAGCCAGTTCCTGTCCGACGACACGCTCACGCAAGCGATCCTCCATGCTCAGGAGCTTCTGCACTTCAGCCTCCATCAGCTTGGAGACAGGAATATGCGTCCACTTTGAGACGATCTCTGCAATGTCCTCGGCATCTACCTCTTCTTTGAGCATGCGTGCGCCCTTGATGTTGGTCAGCTTCGACTCCATCTCCTGGATACGCTGCTCCAGTTCCTTGATTGTTCCGTAGCTCAGTCGAGCCATCGCTTCATAGTTATACTCGCGTTCGGCCTTCTCCAGGTCAACCTGTGCCTGCTCCAACTCTTTCTTCAGTCGGCGGATCTCTTCAACTGGCTCACGCTCTTTTTCCAGTGTGAGCTTGAGGGTATGGAGTTGCTCGTTGAGGTTGGCAATCTCCTGTTCTACTCTGGCACGACGTTCACGGCTGGCCGCATCGGTCTCTTTTTTCAGCGCCTCGTGTTCGACCTGCAACTGTCGAATACGCCGATCAAGGGCATCAATCTCGCTGGGAGTGCTATCCAGCTCTACACGGCGGCGACTGGCAGCCTCGTCAACAAGGTCGATAGCCTTATCGGGCAGGAAACGATCAGTGATATAGCGATTAGAAAGGACGGCAGCAGCAACAAGGGCGCTATCCTGGATACGCACACCGTGATGTACCTCGTAGCGCTGTTTCAGGCCACGCAGAATGCTGATGGTATCTTCAACCGATGGCTGATCTACCAGCACAGGCTGGAAACGTCGCTCCAGGGCTGCATCTTTCTCAATATGTTTACGATACTCATCCAACGTGGTTGCACCAATACAGTGCAATTCGCCACGAGCCAGCATCGGCTTTAACATGTTGGAAGCGTCCATAGCGCCTTCTGCAGCACCTGCACCTACGAGCGTATGTAGCTCGTCAATAAAAAGGATGATGCTGCCCTCAGCACTTGTGATTTCTTTCAGAACGGCCTTCAGACGCTCTTCAAATTCGCCGCGATACTTGGCACCTGCAACCAATGCACCGAGGTCGAGTGTCACGACCTGCTTGTCGGCCAGGGTCTTTGGAACATCACCGCGCACAATGCGTTGTGCCAGGCCCTCGGCGATGGCGGTTTTACCTACGCCCGGCTCACCAATCAGGACCGGGTTATTTTTGGTGCGGCGGCTCAGCACCTGAATGACACGGCGAATCTCTTCATCTCGCCCGATGACTGGATCGAGTTTTCCCTGAGCTGCGAGTTCGGTCAGGTTTCGTCCATATTTCTCAAGTGCCTGGTACTTGCCCTCTGGATTCTGATCGGTCACACGCTGTGAACCACGAATGGAGGTGAGGGCTTTCAGCACAGCAGCGCGATCAAGTCCTGCCGCCTTCAAGGCACGTTCTGCTGCTCCATCGGTATCAAATATTGCCAGCAACAGGTGCTCGACGCTGAGATATTCGTCCTGGAACTGGCTCATTTCCTTCCATGCATCTTCCAGCACTCTCCTCAGCCGTGGTGAGATGCCGGGTTCACTCCCTCCATAGACGCGAGGCAGCCGCTCAATATCGCTATTAACAATACGCTGCGCCTCAGCGAGATTTCCGCCAGCTTTCTGAATCACTTGCGGCACTACCCCTCCTTCTTGAGAAAGCAGGGCGGCAAGTAGATGTTCTACTTCAATCTGGCTGTTGTTGTGTTGTTTGGCCAGTTCCGCTGCTTCACTGACAGCTTCACGGGCTTTATCGGTAAACCGTTCAATTTTCATTTCATCTCTCCCCTCCTATCTCTCAGATTGCTATAGTAAATCATATCATATGATGGATATTGATAAACTAATCGGACACTCACTAGCCGATAAATCGGCGGTGGGCGCGATAAATCGGCCCCTACAGTCTAGCCGCGGTAGTTTGTCAATATATATTATATGGGCTGTTGTAAGAAAATATGAGTCCTGTATTGTCAAACGTTTTGAACACATGTTTTATTTCCTGGCAGCCATTTCACCTCATTTCAATCTGTACCATAAAGTACCAGGCGAAATAGTACCCGAATGTCTCAGCCCCCAAACCTTATGCAGCCAACGTTGATTGTTTCAGCAAGACTATTCTACCGACCTGATTTGGGGAGGCATTACTGTTATGAATTTATCACGTATCCTAAGAGTTCGCACATTGGCTTTCATCGTCCTTGGCCTGGTGAGTATACTACTGATTACGGGCTGCTCAGCACCGTGGCAGCATGGAAAAGCCGCCAGCACCAGCGGCTCCAAACCGACAACGAAGCAGCTGCTCGCTAACATGCAGAAGAGCTTCCGTAGCGTCACTGCATTCCATGTTGTCATGCAGACTCAGAACGCCGGGAAGGCTGGACAGGGCCAGATTCAGATTCGCAGCGCTGAGGGGGATGTGGTGATGCCGGATAAAGTCAAGGCTCAGGCGACCGTTATTCTCTCTGGGCAGGCTGTGACAGTGAAATTGGTCAGCATCGGAGATACCCAGTTTATCACTGATCCGATCACCGGGCAATGGCGCGTCGTCAAGGGTGTGCTTGATCCTCGCACTCTGACCAATCCCGACACTGGTATTATTTCACTGGTGAACAAACTCCAGAATGTGAGCCAGCCTGGCGATGATGTTGTCAACAATGTACCTTGCTGGCGTATTACAGGTCAACTTGATGCAAAATATCTCGCGTTCTTAACCGGAGGAGGCGTTCCAGCTGGTACAATGTTACAGACGAGTGTATGTATAGGTAAGGACGACTCATTACCCTATCAAATCAGCGTCACAGGGAGAGCCGCTGAAAGTGATACCGCACAGACCGCTCGCTCGTTTGTACTATCGAACTACAATGAGAATGTTAGTATAACGGCTCCGCAAGTATAGCTTCTATGTTATAATTGTTCATCTTCCAACAGTTTGGGGAACAGATGTACACACTCGAAGACGATCAAGAAACATCCGCCCGTCTGCGTAAAGGAGATTTTACAGGTGCACTACCACCAGGACAGGATCAGGAAACAACAGATAATGATCAACCCGCTTCGCCTCCTGCCCATCCTGGGCACGCTACGCCGCTTACGCAGTTAACGAACTCATTTGCACAGATCACAAACTCATTCAAAAAAATCACCACGCCGGGGAAAGCGCATGCTGCAGATAAGAAGGTTGCCCTTGCCGCTCTGACGATTGCCTGTATCTGCGTCTTTTTCACAGCCCTGGATCAGACAGTGGTTGTGACGGCGCTGCCGCAGATTGTGATTCAGCTACAAATACCTCTCACCCAACTCGATCATGCTGCCTGGATTATCAGTGCATACCTGTTGGGCTTTGTGATTGCCATGCCACTGATGGGACGGGTTTCTGATATGTACGGACGCCGCCGCATCTTTCTGCTCTGCCTGACCATTTTTGGCATTGGTTCTGTCTTCTGCGGGCTGGCACCAACACTCGGGCAGACCTGGGACCTCGGCTTCTTAAATATCATCGGTATTGATACATCCTCGCCTGGCTTACCTCCGGGACTGGTCTGGCTAATCGCTGCTCGTTTCGTTCAGGCAATTGGTGGTGGAGCAATTATACCCGTTTCTATGGCGATTGCTGGCGATTTCTATGGACAGGAGCGGCGTGCCCTGGCGCTGGGCATCATCGGCGCGGTTACTGAGGCAGGAGGAGTGCTTGGCCCACTCTACGGGGCGGTGATCGTACAGCACCTGGGATGGGAATGGATCTTCTTCCTGAACGCACCTCTAGTGATTGGACTGACGGTTGGAGCCTGGTTCCTTATTCCTCGCGGCACACGCCAGCATGAGAGGATTGACTGGATTGGCGCAGCGCTACTCGGTCTTGCACTCACCTGTCTCAGCCTTGGCCTGGCGCAGCAGGGAACCGACCTTGGTCCTACAACAGCCAACAGCGGAGCGCCACAGAATAATCCCATCTCGCTTGCCCTGGCCGTGGTCTTCCTCATCGCCTTCATACTGGTTGAGCGCAAAGTGCGCTGGCCTGTGGTTGACCTGTCACTGTTCAAACGCTTCCCCTTTAGTGCCAGTTCGCTGGTAAGTCTGCTTGTAGGAGCCGCGCTCATCATCGCTATGGCGGATATCCCCATCTTCGTCAATACAGTGCTGCGCAACCAGATAGCCGAACAAGACCTCCCGCTCGTCAGCGGCCTGGCGCTCCTCCGTCTCACCGCTATGATACCTATCGGCGCGCTGCTGGGTGGCTGGCTCTGTAGTCGCATTTCTTGTCGTTTTACAGGTGTGCTGGGCCTGCTCTTCACTGCCGCCGGATTCTTCCTGATGAGCCGTTGGCCGCTCAATGTCGACTGGAACCAGATAACAATCAGCACAGTAACGACGGGCCTGGGCTTTGGCCTGGTGATTGCTCCGATTGGCACAACCGCGATTAACGCCGTGAAAGCGAAACAGGCTGGAGTGGGATCCGCTGTTGTAACGGCGCTACGCATGGTCGGTATGATGTTGGGACTGGCAGCCTTGACTTCGTGGGCGCTGGCTTACTTCAAGCAGCTGGCTTCAACGTATCCCTCGCTTCCTGTTACGGCAACGGCGGATCAATTCAAGCAATGGTCAGAAGGGTATGCCACTCACCTGATTCGATCAGCGCACACCGTCTACAGTGCAGTTTTCTTCACAACGATGGTGCTCTGCCTGATAGCCATTGTCCCTGCGCTCTTCCTATGGGGACGCAAGCAACCAGAAACGGAGGCAGAAGTGGAAGAACCCTCATCTGTCAACCTGGCAGCTACTGGCTCCCTCGCGCCTGAGGCAATCGCTGCGGCTGACGCACCGACCGTTCCAGCCCCGGCACCAACAGGGCCGCTTGACACACAGTTTGGGTTGCCACCTGTCCCACCAATTGATAACCAGGGAAAGGGCAAAGGCTGGCGCGATCCGAAACGTCGTCGCATGGTCATCGCCATTGCAAGCGTGACACTCGTAGTGTTACTGATACTGGCGGGTGTGATTGCCGCTTTCTCATGGCAATCCTCTGATACCAGTAATACCAGCCCAGGCTCCAGTTCACGGTCCAACGCCGCCAATGCGGCGACGGCAACGGCCATTTCCGGGCCACGCATGATCCAACTCGCTATGGATGGGGCTGCCCTTACCTCCATCTTCGTCAAGCAACTTGGGTTGCAGGGAACCCTGACCGATGTGAAGATCACCCCGACACCCAACGACGGGCTGATCCTCAGTATGAACCTGCATATTGATTCCAGTGGTATTCACCGGGTCTTACCGGTCGAGTTGGATACCACCGTCAGCGTGGACAAGCAGCAGAACATCCAGTTACATATCCTGCACCTGAAGCGTGATGGGATAGATGCAGGTGCTGCTGCTGCCGCGAGTATGCAAAGCGCTATGAATAAACTACTGGTGTCTTCGGTTATGCCCGCCTTGCGCGACCAGCTCAAGGGAGCGAAACTGATCTCCGTCCACACCACCACCTCCATTGTTTGTGGTGGTGGATCACTGATGTTTGTGATGTTAATCCAGGCTCCGCCGATCGAGGGAGTTGCAGCACAGCCAACACCAATTTCCTTCTGCTTCAAAGGCCCTATTGACGTGAACAATTTGCTGCCGCATTGATGCGCGTTTGCAGTGAGGAGAAAGAAAACTATGAAACAGCGACGATATATCCGGATTGCCTGGGTAGCCCTGCTTGCGCTGCTCTTGTTGGGATTAGTGGCGACACCAGTCGGCGCAACCAGCACATCGACACGACAGGCCCAATACGCGCAGCTGACAACACCAGGCAGTACCTCGGTCAATGCGACGATTTACCTGGCGACGGCAACCTTGCAGCCGATCTTCCAGAGTCGCATCAGTCAGCAAGTTCCTGAGGCGTTCAATGCAGCTATCGCCAGTATGGTGAGCAAGCTGCCGAAGCAGGATCAGGGCTGGGCACAGCAGATGGCGAGCACTCTCATTCAGCCCTCAGTGGCTCTGACCGGCCTTAGCCCACAGGCTGGAGGATTGGCAACCTCCATACGTATCAGCCTCTATCCTGGAGATCCCAAGCCAATCAACGCGAGCATGCTGGTCAGCTTCAAAGTTTCGAACTCGTCTACCGTACAGGTGAGCGTACAGCCAATGCAGGGAAGCCCGGCACTGATTAACGGCCCGATAGCGACTTTTCAAATTCCGATCGGTCGACTCAATAGCATCAAGACCACACCTACCTGTGGCGATGCAGCCCTGGCCGTAAACCTGCAATTTCCGGTGTCAATGAACCAGGCTCAGGCCCGGGCGGCAAACCGATCGGCACTGAGCGCTCCCCTCCAAGCACAGACAAGCACAAGATATCAAGCTCCTACGGGTGGCGTTGCTTCCTATATCGAGCTTCCTGCCTCCTCATTGGCTGAGATGGGAAGCACTATCGGCACGATAGTTATAGATAGCCAGAACAACCTCACGGCACGGAACATTCGTATCGGTGTCCGTGGAAGCGATATTGCTATCGTCTCCGACATCTACTGGGGCAATTTCAGGCTGGGCACAGCCACAACCCTCGTCGTCCCCAGGGCAGCTGGCGGGAACCTGGTGGTGCACGTAATCAGCACGTCTGTGGCCATATTCGGGATATTCTCTTTCCCCTACAATAGCTACAACCAGCAGATCCAGCAAACCCTCAACTCGAAACTGAACGGTGCGCTGGCCGGCAAGTTCTATGTGACCCAGGCAGCGATTGGTGGGAATGCGCATGTGCCATGTGCGGCCGGGGATAGCCTGGTGATGACGGGGAATGTGAATGTTGGGTGATAGTTGATCTGTTGTGATCATGTCTTAAAGGAGACCTGGCATTCGTGGTGGGTGCCAGGTCTCCTTTTATCCCATTTCACCTATTCTCTTGCATTTCAGCAAGCGGCGTGATACTGTTGAGCAAATCTTGGTAAGGAGAAGTGCCCCATCATGCCGACTCTTGAAAAAACCAGCGACAAAACCGCAACGACTGTACCCCTACCCGCCAAACTGGAATACCATGCGACCGTCCGCGATCTGCCCAGTGATGAACGTCCACGCGAACGACTCCAGCACTACGGCCCCCAGGCCCTCTCCAATGCCGAACTCCTCGCCATCATCCTGCGTACCGGCACCACCCGTGATAATGTCCTCGAGCTGGCAGGCAAGCTCCTTGCAAAATATGGTGGCTTAGGTGGGTTGATGCGGGCCGAATTTGGTGAATTATGCTCAGAGTACGGACTGGGAGAGGCGAAAGCTTGCCAGCTCAAGGCGGCATTAGAGATAGGACGCCGCCTTGGTACACTACAAACCGATGAGAAATACCAGATCAAATCTCCTGTGGATGCCGCAAATCTGGTGATTAGCAAGTTTCTACATTGACCTTAGCAGGCAATTCCTCGCCGAACTGCGGGACATTCTGGTGCCATCGGTGGGGGTGCCGTCATGACCGCAGGATGGTTTCATCACAGGCGGTTGCAGTTCAACGACACGATCAGCTATCGGTGCGCGAGCATCGCCCCTCAAAACCCCTCGGCGTCGCCGCAACCAGCGAGCGAGGGCCCCTACACCGGGA
>WNGL01011504.1_pt1 | contig 11334 bp, 6 predicted proteins | sample 5400591 | NCBI WGS metagenome assembly WNGL01 (sample SAMN13153377, study PRJNA577476) | soil metagenome | isolation source: 80 cm soil or saprolite under Garry oak tree replicate 1 | place: USA:California | collected 2016-06-15
GGATCTGTGAATAGGTCCGGGTCTCGTAATAGCTCATGGCCGGAGCTTCGACCAACTTCAAGCGACGCAGGAATTTGACGTTCATGTTTCCTTCCCAGCCGGGAAGGAGCAGCCGCATCGGATAGCCGTTGCCGGGCATGAGCCGCTCGCCGTTCTGGTAGAGCGCGATCATGGCGTCGTCCAGGGCCTTGGTCAACGGGACGCTGCGGCTCAAGGCGAGCGAGTCGGCGCCTTCGGCGACGAGCCACTTCGCCTTCGGGTCGATTCCAGTCTCCTCCAGCAAAGTGGAAAGCGGAACACCGGTCCATTCGGCGCAAGACGCGAGACCGTGCAGCGCCTGCACGCTTGCCTGGATCGGTTCCTTGGAGAACATCGGCGCGCTGTTGCCTCCGCATTCGACGAAGGTCATGCGCGACACCATCGGGTAGCGCGCAAGGGCGTCGAGCGTGAAGGCGAGGGGCCGCTTCACCAGGCCGTGGATCACCAGGCGGTGCCTGTCCGGGTCGATGTCCGGGGTGCCGGAGTGCACGATCGTGAAATGCAGGCCGTTCGGCGTGAACGTACCGTTGATGAGGTGATGCGGCGTGCGCGCGTGCGAAGTGCGGGTCTCGCCGTTCGGATTGGAGAGCGTGCGCACGACCTTTCCCTCGAACCGCGACCGCTGCTCGTAGGACGGAGAGATCGCGCCCGGCACGAGGCTCCACGGGTCGTCCTTGAGCGGCGCCGCCTCTGCGGATCGAGCGACCGTGTAGCCCGTCACCGCCGCGGCGAACGCGGCGCCGCCGCGCAAGAACGCGCGGCGGTCGAGAAGCCCATTTCCAGCAACCAGCTCCAACCTTTCCAACTCCTCCTTCACTCGATCTTTCGGTTCCATGGCCGGCCTCCTTGAACGGGTCCCTCGGGACCGATATTCTGCTCCCAAACGCCCGCCGCGTGCGCGGCGCCCGTGCTGAGCATAAAATGGCCGCGCAAGGCTCCCCTCCACGCTGAAGACCAGGGAAGCGGGCGTAAAATCCACCGGGAGAAACTGTGCCCTCGCGCAGCATCGCCGATCATTCGGTCAGCCCGCCCAGCGTCAGAATTCCCCGCGAATACAACGCCGCCTACGACCTGATCGAGCGCAACCTCGCCGCGGGCCGCGCGGCCAAACTCGCCTACATCGACGACGGCGGACAATACAGCTTCGGCCAGCTCGCCGAGCGCGTCAACCGCTTCGGCTCGGGGCTGCAGGCGATGGGCCTCGAGATGGAGCATCGCGTGCTGCTCGCGCTCACCGACACGATCGACTTTCCCACGGCGTTTCTCGGCTCGATCAAGGCGGGCATCATCCCGGTCGCGGTGAATACCTTGCTCACCCCGAAGGATTACGAGTACATGCTCTCCGACAGCCGTGCAAGGTCCCGTTCCTCAAGCAGGTCATCGTCTCCGGCAGCAGCGCTCACGGGCACACCGCGTTCAAGGACGTACTGGCGAAGGGGAAGGCCGAGCTCGCGACCGCGCCGACGACCTCCGACGACGCTTGCTTTTGGCTCTACTCGTCAGGTTCGACCGGTATGCCGAAGGGCACGGTCCACGTCCATTCCGGCATGATCCTCACCGCCGAGCTCTACGCGAATGCCGTACTGGGGCACAAGGAAAACGACGTCGTCTTCTCCGCGGCAAAGCTCTTTTTCGCGTACGGCCTCGGCAACTCGCTCTCCTTTACGCTTGCCGCCGGCGCCACCGCGATTCTGATGGCCGAGCGTCCGACGCCGGCGTCCGTGTTCAAGCGGCTCACGGAAAACAAGCCGACGATTTTCTACGGCGTGCCGACGCTCTACGCGGCGATGCTCGCGAGCCCCGATTTCCCGAAACGGGAGAACCTGGCACTGCGCTCGTGCGTCTCGGCCGGGGAAGCGCTGCCGCCGCAGATCGCGAAGAGCTGGAAGGAAAAGACCGGCGTGGAGATCCTCGACGGAATCGGTTCGACGGAGATGCTGCACATCTTTCTCTCCAACCGGCCGAACGACCTGCGCTACGGCACCACGGGCAAACCGGTGCCGGGGTACGAGCTGCGCCTGGTGGACGAGCGCGGCAACCCGGTGAAGCAGGGCGAGATGGGAGAGCTGCAGATCAGCGGGCCGACGAGCGCCGCCTGTTACTGGAACAACCACGACAAGAGCCGCAACACCTTCATGGGCGGCTGGACGAAGAGCGGCGACAAGTACACGCTCGACCGCGACGGCTACTACGTATACGGCGGGCGCTCGGACGACATGCTGAAGGTCTCGGGCATCTACGTCTCGCCCGCTGAAGTCGAAGCAGCTCTCGTCACGCACGAAGCAGTGCTCGAGGCGGCGGTGGTCGGCGCCGAAGACGAGAACAAGCTCATCAAGCCGAAGGCCTACGTCGTTCTCAAGCAGCGCAACTCGGAGAGCGACGCGCTGAAGGCCGCGCTCAAGCAGCACGTCAAGGACAAGCTCGCGCCCTACAAGTATCCGCGCTGGATCGAGTTTCTCCCCGAGCTGCCGAAGACTGCGACGGGAAAGATCCAGCGGTTCAAATTGCGGAGTTAGAAGGAGAGGGAGCGGCGTGGCCGAAAAAAGTCTGTCGCCGGGCAAGCGCGTTGCGATCGGTCTCGTGGTGTGTGCAGCGGGCCTGGGCGTCGTCGCGCTCGGCGTCTATCAGCTCGGGCCCAAGGCGAACAGGTTCGCCGCCTGGGAATTCGCGGCATTGCCGGTGGGGATGGCCTTCGCCTTCGGGGGAGCGTTCCTGGCGCTGCCCCGAGGCTTCGTCAGAACACGGGCGCTGATCGCGGCCCTGATGGTCACCGCGCTCGCGCTCACGGCGGACTGGATCGCCTTCGGGCCGGGTGACTCGGGCCTGAGGAGGGGCTTTTCCCTCAACAATGTCCGCGGGCCCTTGCAAACCAGTCAAATGCTCGGTCGCGTGCTCTTCGGGGTAGGAGCCGTGCTCGCGGACCTCCTCGCCTTCTGGGCGTGGGTGCGGTTTTTTCGGGCGCCAGGCGGCCGTGCCGCGACCCGCGCGAGATCGAGCTCGTGAATGCGTTCCCAAGGACATCGCGGGCGCTGAAGGGAGCCGGGACAAATCAGCGAGATCCTTTTTCTGACTCGATAGCGCTTCTACACCCTCGGAACTTAGATACTTCTGCAAGTCAGCATCCACGTTCCTGCAGTCGACCCCTAGACGCGCTTGCTCGTTGGCAGATTCCTGTTGCACATTCTTCCTCACGACATCCTCGACGGAGGGGGCACGCACAACGGCGAACAGTACCAACCCGCCCAAACAAATAAGTGTAATCAGGACTCCGACTAAGATGCCAACACCGAACTTCTTTTGTCCCTCTGTGGCAAATTGTTCCCTCTTAATAGTCTCGCGAACTACCACCGTAGACGGTCTCAGGTTTGCAAACAGACGCAACAGCGTTCAGAAATCGGACGAGAAAGTCCGGGTCGCTAAGTTGCCGCCGATATTCATCGTAGCTAGCATTTCGCGCCTGCAACTGATCGTTGAACGATCTGTTAGTCGCCTGCAGGCACTGCGCGAAATTAAAGCAAGGATTAGAACTAAGGCTCCGTCGACAGGCATCTTCGTTGATTTGACGCTGCCTTTCGAGATCTGCTATGTCGGCCTGATAATTCTCATATGACCTTTGCTCGATGACATTCAACAACTCACGAATGTTTGTAGCCACTTCGCATGGCTTGGCAAGTTTTCCGAAAATGTCCAATATGTTCCCCTCCGGGAGCTGCTTCAGTCCCCGAGGATCGACCAAGACCAACGGGTTGCTCGTTACATACGCATATGTGTTAAGACCGGCTTTTATCCCAAGTGGGTCGCTTCTCACATACCTGCCAATTGCCGGATCGTAATCCCTGAAGTAGTTGTACGCGAGATTCGTCTCCCGATCGAAGTACTGCCCGGGGAATCTCAATGGGAAGTCGAAGGTAGTTCCGATGTTGTTCGGGTCGCCATTCGGCACGTCGTTCCCGAAAGGTTCACGTTGATCCCAACGCCAAACGGTATTTCTAGCCTGATCTTGAATAAGCCTAGCTGTGTTCAGATGATCCACCTGAATATAGTAGATCTGCGCGGTCGCCGCCCCGGTTCTGGCGCTCGCCACGTTGGAGTAGGCGGAGAGATTCCCCGCCGCGTCGGCCGCCCGCACCCGATAACTGTAGCTCGTCGCCGCAGCGAGGCCTGTGTCGCTGAAGCTTGTTGCCGTGGTCACAGCGATCTCGACAAAGTTGGTGCAGCCCGTCCCCAGGCAGCGCTCTGCGCGATAACCAGTTACCCCCACATTGTCGGTGGATGCTATCCACGTTAGATTGATCTGGGTCGTGCTCGCCGCGGTCGCGGTCAAGCCCGTCGGGGCGCTTGGAGCGGTGGTGTCCGGGGGCGCCTGAGTAGTTGCCGTGACAATACTCGAGTTCGCGCTGATGTTACCCGAGGCGTCGGTGGCACGCACGCGATAGCTGTAGCTCGTGCTCGGAGCGAGTCCGGTGTCGTTGAAGCTCGTGCCGGTCGGCGTCGCCACCTGGACGAACGTAGTGCAGCTTGCACCCTGGCAGCGGTCCACCTGGTAGCCGGTCACCCCAACATTATCGGTGGACGCAGTCCAAGCAAGGTTGATCTGGCTGCTGCTCGCCGCAGTCGCCGTCAGCCCTGACGGCATCGTCGGTGCCATCGTGTCCGAAGTTCCTTGGGTCGTGACCGACGCAATGCTCGAGTAGCCGCTCAGGTTGCCGGCTGCGTCTGCGGCTCGTGCCCGGTAGTTATAGCTCGTGGCCGCGACAAGCCCGTAATCGCTGAAGCTCGTACCGCTCGGCGTTGCCACCTCAGCGAAGACGGTGCAATTCGCGCCTTGGCAGCGCTCGACGCGATACAACTCCACCCCCACGTTGTCGGTGGAAGCCGTCCAGGTCAGATTGACCTGACCTTGGCCCGCAGCGGTAAGCGTCAGCCCCGTGGGTGCGGTCGGCGGCGTCGTATCCGGATTCTGCGTCGTGACAGTCACCACGTTGGACCACGCGCTTATATTAAACGCCGCATCATGGGCGGCCACACGGTAGCTATAACTGAACGCCGAATCAAGACCGGTATCACTCACGCTCGTTGGCGAGGTAAATGTAGGTGAAGGCGCCCGGGCAAAAGCGAAAGAGGTGCAGCCCGCGCCTTCACAACGATGCACTACGTAATCGTTAACACCCACGTCGTCGGTGGAGGCCGTCCAAGTCAAATCGATCTGATTCGGCCCGACAACGGTAGCGGTCAAACTCGGCGCCGACGGTGCCGTCGTGTCGCTGCTGCTCGATGTCGTGACACTTGCTACGTTGGAATACCCGCTGAAATTTCCCGCCGCATCAGTAGCTCGTACCTGGAAGCTGTAGCTCGTCAATGGCTGAAGACCCGCTTCGCTAAAACTTGTGGGTGTCGGCGCAACGACCTTAAGGAGTGTGAAGTTGCCGCAACCTGCCCCGGAGCACATTTCCACGCGATATGCGGTCACCCCCACATTATCGGTGGACGCCGTCCAATTCAAATTGATCTGACCCGGGCCCCCAACCGCTCCGGTCAACCCTGTCGGTGCGGTCGGCGGCGTCGTTTCCAGGGGCCCGGTCGTTGCCGAAACGACAATCGAACGCCTACTCGGAATCCCAGATATGTCGAGAGCTCGCACCCGGTAGCTGTAGCTTGTCAACGCAGCGAGACCCGAGTCGCTGAAGGTAGTGAGACCGAACTCGTTGATGCCCATGCCTGTGGTACAAACACCGCAAACCTGCGCAAAGGAGCCACAGTTCGCCCCCTGGCAGCGCTCCACCAAATAGCCCGCCACTCCGTCGCCGCTCTCGGGGTTGTCTGCGTAGTCAGTGGAGGCAATCCAACTGAGTTGGATCTGGCTCGCGCTCACGGCCGTCGCGGTAAGGCCAGCAGGCACGGTCGGCGGGGTCGCGCCGGCCGCAGCGGTCTGCGTCGTGGCGCTCACCACGGCGGAGTAGGCGCTGAGATTTCCCGCCGCGTCGCTGGCGCGTATCCGGTAGCTGTAGCTGGTCGAGTTAATAAGAAATAAGTCATCAAAGGTTGTGGGTGTGGGTGCAACGACCTGCAGGAGGGCAAAGTTGGTACAAGCCGCGCCCTGACAACGCTCCACGCTATATCCGGTGACTCCCACGTTGTCGGTGGACGCCGTCCAGCTCAGGTTGATCGTGCTGGTGCTGGTTGCCGTTGCCGTGAGCCCGATGGGCGCGGTCGGTGCGGTGGTGTCCGCCACTGGGGTCGCGCTTGCCTCGTTCGTATAGGCGGAATTGCCCGACGAGTTCGACGCGCGCACGCGGTAGAAATAGGTCGTGCCGGCGGCGAGGCTCGTGTTGCTAAAGGTAGTGACATTGGTGCCGACGGTTGCGATCTGGGAATACGTCCCACCGCTACCGGTCTTGCGTTCAATCTTGAAGCTCGTCTCGTTGGTGCTGTTGTCTGTCCAACTGAGGTTGATCTGCGACCCGGAGACCGCAGTCGCTACGAGATTGGTCGGTGCGGCTGGGACCGTTGCGTGTGTCGCACCGCAGGCGAGAAGCAACAACCCCGCGCAACCGAGCGATCGCCACATTGCAGCTCCCCTGCTCACGGCGGGTCTCATTGGATCACCGCGAGCGGGATGTCATTCAGGTACAGGTACTCGCGCAGCAATTGCCCTGCGGGCGTGGTCTCGGCGATCAGCCGCCCGCGCGTGTCGTAGAGGAAGACGCGATCGTCACCCGAATTCGTCTTGCGGATGCGCTGTCCGAGCGCGTTCACCTGGTAGGTAGTCGCGCCCAGCGCACCGACCGTCTGCACCAAGCGCCCGCGCGTGTCGTACACGTACCCGTTAATGCCGTCGTTCACGGTGGAGCCGTTGGCGTCGAAGCCGAAGCTGCGCGTGGCCCCGCCCATGCGGGTGATCGAAGAGAGCCGGTTGCTCGTCCCGCTGTAGGCATAGTCATCGGTCGCCGAGCCCACGGTCTTCGAGGTGCGGTTCCCCACTGCGTCGTAGCTGTAGGCAAAGGGAAGATTCGGCAGCACCGCGCTCGTCAGCCGGTCGAGCACGTCATAGCCGTAGGTGTTGGCGTTTGCCGGATTGCCGGCGTCGGTAATGAAGCTGATCCGGCTCGCCGCGTCGTAGCCGATTGCGAAGTTTTGTGTTCCGAGGCTGTAGCTCGCGATGCGGCCGTCCAGGTCGTAGCTGCGGCTGTAGCTCTGGCCGTTGCCGAGCGTGTAGCCCTTCACCCCGCCGAAAGGCTGATAGGCGACGTTGCTCGCGACGATCTGCGCCGCGCCGCCCTGCGGCGTGGTGCTGACCTGGCTGATGCGGCCGAGCGCATCGAAAGCGTAGGAGACGGTCCTGCCGCTCGGGTAGCTCATGCCCGCGAGGCGCCCGGCGCCGTCGTAGCTGTAGGCGAGCACGTAGCTCATGCCGCCGATCGTGCGGGTCTCCGAGGTCGCCCTGCCCTTCTGGTCGTAGCCGTAGGCGAGCAGGCTCGTGATATTGCTTTGGGGATCGGTCTCGGTGATGGAGGTGAGCCGCCCGATGCCGTTCGCGCCCTGGTCGTAGCCGTAGCTTTGTTTCGAGCCGTCGGCGAAGCTGATGGAGGTCACCCGGTTCAGCGCATCGTAGGCGTACCTCGTCACCTGCCCCTTGGCGTCTGTTTGAGTCAACAGGTTGCCGGCGCTGTCGTAGATGTTCTGCGTGGCGCCCGTGTCGGGCGAGCTCTGCTGGTTGAGGTTCGCGAGCCCGTCGTAGTTGTAGCTCGTGGTGAGGTTTCTCGGATCGGTCACCGAGACGAGCTGGTCGATGCCGTTGTAGCCGTACTGCGATTGCCCAAGGTTCGGATCGGTCACGCGGATGAGGCGGTTGAGCGCATCGTAGGCATTGGCCGTGACGTGGTTCAGGGGATCGGTCACCGAGGTGACGTTGCCCTGGTTGTCGTAGGCGTACTGCGTGGTCTGGTTTTGCGCGCCCAGTTCCCGGGCAAGACGGTTCAAGTTGTTAAAGACGCGGCTGCGCGTCTGTGCGAGGGCATTGGCCGGGTCAAGCACCTGCTCCTGCGTGCGGTTGCCCATGGCATCCAGCGTGTAGGCAATCTTGTTGCCCAAATTGTCGCCAATCGCCGTAAGCCGGTGCGCGGCGTCGTAGCTGTAGGTGAGCGATGAACCGTCGGGTAGCGTCACCTGCGTCAGTTGTCCCACGCCGTCGTAGGTGTAGCTCGTGAGCTCGCCGCCAACGCTTCGCGAGGTGAGCCGCAGGCGCGGATCGTAGGCGAGCGTCGTGGTGAGCCCGTTCGGATCGACGATCGTGAGCGGCTGGCCGTGCGCGTTGTAGGCGGTGATGTTCGTCACCTGTCCCAGTGCGTTGGTGATCGTGGCAATGTTGCCGCGCTTGCCCAAGTCCGCATCGTTATTGGCGTAGTAGGTATAGGTCGTGACGTCGCTCACATCGGTGCGCGACCCGTCCATCGTGAGCACCGAGCCGTTGGCGTTGTAGGCGTAATTCCAGGTGCGCGGCGAACCTGTGGCCGTTGCGCCAAAGCCCGCGGCGCCCGTAGCATCGGTGGTGGGCTGGATCGTCTTCGAGCACAGCACCCCGGGCACGAGCGTCGTTCCATCGGCCTCGAAGCCGCAGCTCGCTCCGCCGTCGCCGTTGTACACGTAGCTCGTGATCCGAAGCGGCTCGGCCACCCCCACCGGCAACCGGAACATGGGATGCCACTGCGTGGAAATCGTCCTCGTCTGCGCGGTCGTGCCACCAGCGGAAGTCAACCCCTCCGTGCGGCTCGTCTCAAGTCCTCGCGTGTCGTGCGTGTAGTTCGTTCGATTCCCGTTCCAATCGGTCGACGAAGCAATGAAACCTTTGCTGTCATACGTTGATGCGGAGGCCGAGAGTCCACAACCATTTACGCACGGTTGATCGACAGCGGTGTTTTTAACCAGCCGGAACACGGTCTGGAACGTATAGGTTCTCGAGGTGTTGAGCGCGTCCGTTTCTGTCGTCGTGTTGTCCGGGTTGAAAACCAATGTGACGCCATTTGCCCCGCCCGCATGCTGCGACGAAGTCGCCCTGCCTTGCACGTCATAGGCAAACGTTGCGTAGCGGTTACCGTTCTCATCGACGATGCCGGTCAGCGCAAACGGATGCGTGACGTCCTCGTACGGGTAGGCCCGAACTCGGGTATCCGGATACGTGATGGTGCTCAGGTTATTGTTTGAATCGTAGGCATACGTAAAAACATTGCCAGCAGGATCAGTCATCGTCGACACTCGCGAGCTTGCGCCGTACGTAAACGTGAGGCTCCGGCCAAAGCTGTCGATGACCGAGGAGAGACGGAGAAGACTGTCGTAGGAGAGAGTCTGGACTATCCCCGTTCTGCTTGCGATCGAGACAAGCCTTCCGTTCGCGTCGTAAGTCTCGACACTATCGTCGTCTGAGTTGGTGAATTTCCAACCAGCGGGAACGTTTGAGGGCGTAAATAGCTGGACAAGCGTGTGTGTTACGTTTGGCTGGGACGTCCATGTCGATGTAGAAGAGGAGAACGTATACTCGAATGCTTTGCCGTCGGGGCGAAACACAGTGCGGGTATTTGGGTTAACGGACCGATCAAACGTGTGCCGCCAGCGCGCGCCGATCGATCCATCCATAACTGCCGTATCGCTGTTGTAATACCTCGTAAAGACCAAGGGAAACGGACCGACACCCTGATAATCAGTCGCTGACTCGATTTTATTGCCGGTCCGTTGATTGATAGGATTTCCAGAAGTGCAGAAGTCGGGCTTGCCAAGGTTTTCGTGCGGCGGCGGCGGTGGATTGGCGATCGATGTGCAAATGGCATTAGCGGCAGAAGGATTTCCAAGGAGCTCGGTGAACTGAGATCCCGAGGGACAAACGGGAGATGCGGCGACAAACACTCCTCCGGTACCTCCACATCCGCGAGAATCCGGGAGTGTGCAATGGTAGTTTCCAAAAGCATCGGGAACGAACTCGAGACCGTTATTACCGCTGTGGCTCCAAAGGCCAGGGCAAATGAAGCCTGCGTTGCCGGACCAGAAGTTACACGCGCACAGCGTCGCGGCGCCCGCAGATCCCATATTCTGACACTGCGCGGGGAACACAGAGCCTCCAACAATGTTAAAAAAGGAGCCGTTGAACCCAGCCGGATCGATCGCGATTGCGAGGTTCGTGAATAGAAGCGATACGAGAACCGCTGCGCTTCTTGCCATCCTGTGCATCCCTTTAATCCCATTAATTGTTGATAAGCGCGGCTCGCAATCTATACCGAGTACTCTGAACATCGTACAGCTCATCGAGGTCCCCTTCGGAGGGCGCATAGCTTTAGACGGGCCGCACGTGCATGGGTAACAGCTAAAATAAAAGCATCAAGCGGCAGACGGCGCTTAAAAGGCCGATAGACAGTGATGTAGTTCTTATGGACCTATAGTAGGTGGGTTGTAGTTCTAATGGAATATAGCGATAGCGCTTTTTTTGACGTGCTTCAACGACAGCCTTGTCATTGGGCCACTACATACAATTCTTAGGCTGGTTCATTCATGGTGATCGTCGCCTTTACAAGGGGCCGATACATTGAATTTGATGCATCTGAAAAATTCGAACACGGTGATCGGAGAATCGCCGACGTAACACACGGCATTAGTCTTTCAGCGTTGTGGGGATGTCGTGCGAGGACTGATCCTTTACTATATGTCCAGACTTAAGCAGCAGTTCTAAAATCGTGTCCTAAATTGACTCCGCCGATAAGACAAATTGAATTTGCTCACTCTTTGGTGGAGGAAGCAAAGCGCATCGTCGTCCTCACCGGCGCCGGCATCTCTACCGAGTCGGGGATTCCGGACTTTCGCGGGCCGCAGGGGGTGTGGACGAAGGATCCGCGGGCGGAGAAGCTCTCCAACATCCACTATTACGTCGCCGATCCGGAGGTGCGCAGGAAGTCGTGGCAGTCGCGCCTTGCGCATCCGGCATGGAGCGCGCGGCCGAACGCGGGTCACATGGCGATCGTGGAACTCGAGCGTCGCGGGAAGCTGCACGCGCTCATCACGCAGAACATCGACGGGCTGCACCAGAAGGCGGGCAATTCTCCCGGACGCGTGATCGAGGTGCACGGCACGGTGCACAAGGTAGTGTGCCTCTCGTGCGGCCGGAAAGGGCCGATGCAGGCGACACTCGACCGTGTGCGCTCGGGCGAATCCGATCCGGCGTGCAAAGACTGCGGCGGGATCCTGAAGAGCGACACGATCTCGTTCGGCCAGGCGCTCGTCCCCGAGGTGATCGAGCGCGCGATGCAGGCCGCC
>WNGL01010284.1_pt1 | contig 11333 bp, 12 predicted proteins | sample 5400591 | NCBI WGS metagenome assembly WNGL01 (sample SAMN13153377, study PRJNA577476) | soil metagenome | isolation source: 80 cm soil or saprolite under Garry oak tree replicate 1 | place: USA:California | collected 2016-06-15
CCGCTCGACAGCGACACCATCGCCACGAGCCGGGACCTCGGAATCTCGCTCGGAGACTGACGGTCTCGCGTCGAAGCGGCACGCCGTCCGGCAAGCGGGCGTGGTACGCCGTCAGCATGGGGTCTTCGAGCGTCTTCACGACCGCCCTGGCCAGGCTGGCGAAGTTCGCGTTGATCGCGGTCGCGCTGGTCTACGTCGGCCTCTGCGTCGTCGTCTTCGTCATGCAGCGCAGGCTGCTCTACTTCCCGGCGCGGGCGACCGAGGCCGAGGAGCTCACGCGAGCCGCTCGCGCCGGCCTCGCTCCCTGGCGTGATGGAGCCGGCGAGCTGATCGGCTGGCGCGCGTCACCCGCGAAGGGCGCCCGCGAACGCGTGCTGGTGCTCCACGGGAACGCAGGCTCCGCGCTCGACCGCGAACACCTCGCCGCGGCCCTCGTCGCACACGGCCTCGAGGTGACTTTGCTCGAGTACCCCGGATTCGGCGCGCGTCCGGGTACGCCCTCGATCGATTCGCTATCCGGCGCTGCCGTCGATGCGCTCCAGGCGCTCGCATCCGAGGGCCGCGGACCGGTTTGGCTGCTCGGGGAAAGCGTGGGATCGGGCGTCGCCGCCCGCGCCATCGCCTTGCGGCCGCGCGCCGTCCAGGCCCTGCTGCTGGTGACGCCCTTTTCCCGCATGACGGAGGTTGCACGCCGCCACTACCCGTTCCTTCCGTCGATCATCCTCCGGGACAGGTATGCCCCTATCGACGATCTAACGGCGTATCGCGGGCCGACGGTGGTGCTGGTCGCGGGCCGCGACGAGGTGGTGAGTGCCGAGCAGGGACGGCGCCTGTACGCCTCGCTGCGGGGGCCCAAGCAGCTCTTCGTGCAGGAACGAGCGACGCACAACGGCGTCGAGTTGTGGACGGGCGCACCGTTCTGGGAAGGCGCCGTGACTTTCTTGCAATCGCACGAGTGACCTGTTCCGACTGCTATTGCAAACGACTTTGCTGGTGGTAGCTCGCCGCGTCGAAGGCCTGGCCGGGGCCGTGACACGTGGCACAGCTCTCGACGCCCAGGGCCGTGGTGTTGAGCTGCGCGTGAGCCACCGCGGAGGTGCCGTCGTGGCAGGAGGTGCAGACCGACTGGGCCGGAGTGGTGTAGCTGGTCACCGTGATGGTGCGCGCCGCGTCCGGGCAATAGCTGTCCGCGTCCGCGCTCGGATCCTCGGTGCAGGTGTACGTGTCGTACCGCGTGCTCCGGACGTTGGCCGCCAGCGGCAGGAGCTCGGTGTTGGGCAGGTGGCAGCCCTGGCAGTCCCCCAGCTGTCCCGGGTACCGAAGCCCGCCGAAGTCCATCTGCGTCCCGTACGGATTGGCAGAGCTCGCCAAGGGCGACGCCCCCACCGCGTAGGGCTGCTGCAAGTTCTCGCCGCGGTGGATCTTGTGGATGAGCACCTTGAAGTCCATCGAGATCGGGGTGACCGCGCTCCCCTCGAGGTGCGGCGAGTACTGCCAGTTGGTTCGCTCGGGGTTGTGACACAGGATGCAGTACTCGGCGGTGTTGCGGGTGTTGTGGGCCGTCAGGTCCTTGTGGCAGGCGTTGCACTTGTCGGTGTCGACGACCTGGCGGCGCGCCACCGCGGTGGCATCGGTCACCGCCGCGTAGATCACCGGGTTCCTGGCATGGAACACGGTGCCGTTGACCGTGATCGAGCCCTCCATGCCGAACGCGTAGCTACCTGTCGCCGTGACGGGCACGGCCGACGCCGCCGGGAAGGTGTAGTAGAAGGCGCCCGGCGTGCCCGCCGGCGTCAGCGTGCCGACGGCGCCGCTGCCCTGGATGGTCCGCAGCCAAGCCGTGGTGTAGTCGATCGTGGGACCGGCCATGGTGGCCCGCAGCGACGTCAGCGGCGTGGATGAGATGTCGTAGGGAGAGCCGTTCAGGCTGACCGTGAAGCCGATCGTTGGCGCCTGACCTGGACTGGTGTTGGACACGCTGGTGATGGCGAGCGCCAGGTCCTGCGGCGAGCTCACGACCTGGTGCTCGCCAATGATGCCGGAGATTCCACCCGAAGGCGGGTGACAGAGGGCGCAGAAGGCATCGGTGGCCTGCGGGCCGGCGACGTGCTGGGTCCAGCCAGCGGGCAACGCGCCGGCGTCGAACCAGGTGCGGTCGTGGCACGAACCGCAGGCCGCGCGCGTGGGGCGCGTCGACCAGACCGCTTCCTGGGCGCCGGAGTGGCAGCTGGTGCAGTTGCGGATGTCCTGCGGGAAGGCGACCGTCGAGTAGTCGGCGACGGCCTGGTCGAGGCCGATGAGCTGGTACGGCGTCCCCCCGACGACGCTGGGGAGCGTCACGCCGCGATGGAGCTTGTGGATCATGACCTTGAAGTCGAGGCTGTTCCCGGTGTCGGGATCCACGCTCTGCGAGGTGTGACAGGTCATGCAGAGCTTCACGTCGCGCCGCGAGCCGCCGTGGGCCGAGAGCTGGCCGTGGCAGGCGTTGCAGGTGGCGTCGGTGATCATCTCCTGCTTGACGGTGGGCTCGCCGCCGCCGGGCAGGAAGTCGTACTCGGCGTTGGCCACGTAGCGGACGCCGTCGACGGTGCGGGTGGCGTAGATCGCGAGGGTGTGGGTGCTGAGGGGATCCACCACGGCGATCTTCTTCCCCAGCGTGTAGGTGAAGGTCCCCTGGCCCACCCCGATCTCGGCATAGCTGCCGGCGCTGTCCGTGGTCGCCTGGTCGGCGCTCTGGTCGGTGATCGGGCTGGTCTGGGTCTGCGTGATGTACGAGGTGTACTCGCCCGCGGCACCGTCGAGCGCGACGCCGAGCCACGAGAGGACGAAGCTCGTCGTGACGGCTCCCTCGGTATAGAGGCCAGTGCGGTCCAGCGCGACGTCGGCGCCATCGGTGATCTCGAGCGTCACCTTCGTGGTGCCGTCAGAGTCGATGGTGACCCCCTGGATCGATACCTTCAGGCCGGGGCCGGTGTTCCAGGCGCTCCGCCCCGGGGCGCCCGCGTCGCCAGCGGAGCCGGCGGAGCCAGCGGAGCCGGCGGAGCCAGCGGAGCCGGCGGAGCCAGCGGAGCCAGCGGAGCCAGCGGGGCCGGAAGGACCGGAAGGGCCAGCGGTGCCCTGAGGTCCGGGAGATCCTTGGGAGCCGGGGGTTCCGGAGGAGCCCGCCGGATTTCCGCAGGCGAGCACGAGAACACACAGGGTGGCAAGTCGCCGCATGCCCTCATGCGAAAGCAAGCGACGAACCAACGCCGGAGCCCGCTCCGCTGGCGCCAGGCGCGAGTAAATGAAGCGCCACGTGGGTCCGCGCAGGGGGTGTTTCGAGCCTCAGCGGGTCTGACGCAACTTGACTTATATGTGATGAGCATATATGCATGATGCCGCGAAGGAGGCGGCATGGCCAACCCGAGGACCAGTCCGAGAAGCGCGAAGCGCTCCGATGTCCCGTGGCCCGGTACCGAGGCGGGCCGTTTCGAGCGCCCCAGCCTCACCGTCGACGTGGTGCTCATCTCCGCTGCGGAGGGCACCCTTCGGACGCTGCTGGTCCGCCGCGTCGAGCCACCCGAGGCGGGACGCTGGGCCCTCCCGGGCGGCTTCCTCGAACCCGGCGAGCCGCTCGAGGCGGCCGCGGCCCGGGTTCTCGCGGCCAAGGCGGGACTCGTCGGGGTCTTCGTAGAGCAGCTCTACACTTTCAGCGCGCCCGACCGGGACCCGCGGGCCCGTGTCATCTCGGTGGCCTACTACGCGCTCTGCGACTTCGGCCGGTTCTCGAGCGCCGGCGCCAAGCCCGACACGACCGCCGCCAGCATCGAGGTGCCGTGGGAAGGTGAGACGGGCGGGCCGGTCGTCCTGACCGGATCGGGCAACGCGCGGTTGGTCATGGCCTTCGACCACGCGGAGATGATTGGACTGGCGGTGAAGCGGCTGCGAGGCAAGCTGGACTACGCCCCCATCGGCTTCCAGCTCCTGCCGGCCAGCTTCACGCTGTTCGAGCTGCAGCGGGTGCACGAGACCATCCTGGGGCGCCCGCTCAACAAGGATTCTTTCCGTCGCCGCATGCTCGCCTCGGGCCAGCTCGAGGCCACCGGCGAGCGACAGGCGGACGTGGAGCATCGACCGGCCGAGCTGTACCGGTTCAGCCGACGGTCGGCGACCTGAAGCACCGCCGCGTGGCGGGCCGGCGTCCGGAAGCCCTCCCGGACGCGGCGGGAGGGATCTGCCCTCTCGCGTGGGCCGAGGGCTCGAGAGGAGACGGTCATGGCCGAGATCACCACCCTGGGCTTCTTCCGGCACCTGCGCGCCGACGCGAGCGCGCACGTCCTCGCCTACAAGCGCTCTCTCCTGATGCGAGAAGGACGCGGCCTGTCATTCGCCTTCATGCCCCACCACATCTCCATCGCTGAGGTCCCGGTCGACGACCGGGAGCTGCCCATCCTCTTCCACGGTCGCTCGGCGGACTTTCAGGACGTGACGGCCCAAGGCGTGCTCACCTTCCGCGTCACCGACCCGGGCACGTTGGCGGGGCGGGTCGACTTCACGATCGACCTGCGCACCGGACAGCACCAGCGCCAGCCGCTCGAGAAGCTGGCCCTGCTCTTCTCGCAGCTGGCCGAGCAGTACGCTGCGGGCTGGGTCGGGCGTACGCCTGTACGGCAGGTGCTGGCCGAGGGTCCGGCCACGATCAGAGCTGCCATAGAGGCTGGACTTGCCGCGGACCACGCTTTGCCGGACATGGGGCTCGCGGTGGTCTCGGTGCGCGTGTCGTCCGTCCGCCCCACGCCGGATCTCGAAAAGGCGCTCGAGGCACCCGAGCGCGAGCGCATCCAGCAGCTGGCTGACCAGGCCGCCTTCGCGCGGCGGGCGCTGGCCGTCGAGAAGGAGCGGGCCATCCAGGAGAACGAGCTTCAGAACCAGATTGAGCTGGCGCGTCGGCAGGAAGAGCTGATCACGCAGAAGGGGCAGAACGCGCGCCGCTCGGCGACCGAGGACGCGGAGGCAAAGCGGATCGCGACCGACGCGGCCGCCGCCCGCGGCAAGGTGGAGGCAGAAGCGGCGGCGAGCCGCAGCCGTGCCGAGGCCGATGCCGCGGCCCACGGGGTACGAGCCGCGGGCGAGGCGGAGGCCTTCCGCACCCGCACCCAGGGCGAGGCCGAGGCAGCGGCGCTGTCCCTCGAGCAGAGAATCCGGGTCGATGCCGAGCAGGCTCGAATGGCAGCCTATCGCGACATGCCGCCGGCCGTGCTCTATGCGCTGGCGGCTCAGGCAGCGGCCGGCAAGCTCGAGAGAATCGAGCGGGTCACGCTGGGCGGCGACGCGTTGGGCCCGGCGCTGGAGCGGCTGCTCGAGGCTGGAGCGAAGCGGCTCGGTGGCGAGTGAGGCGGTCGCCATGACATCCACACCGGTACCACGCGTGGTGGTGGTGACCCGGGCGAGCGAGCTCGAAGCGATGCTCGCTCGCCACGGCACGCGCGACCAGGCTCGCTTCTTCCTCGAGCGGCACGGGCAGGCGCTCGCGGACGTCGAGCGGCGGCATGCGCTGCGCGAGGCGGCTCTCGCGGCGGTCTCGCGGGCCATCCCGGTGGAGTGGCGACGCGTCCGGATCGACCGGGCCGACCTCTCGCGTTTCGTCTTCGAGGCGCGGGACCTGGTGGTGGCGGTCGGGCAGGACGGCCTCGTGGCCAACACCGCCAAGTACCTCTCGGGCCAGCCCGTGCTGGGCGTCAACCCGGACCCCGAGCGCTACGACGGTGTCCTGGCACCGCACCGGCCAACTTCGGTAGGTCGGCTCCTCGCCGCCGTGGCCGCCGGGCGGGCCGAGCTGGAGTCTCGCACGCTGGCCGAGGCGCGCCTCGACGACGGCCAACGGCTGCTGGCGCTCAACGAGATCTTCGCAGGTCATCGCTCCCACCAGTCGGCCCACTACCGGCTGGCCTTCGGTGGACGGGAGGAGCGTCAGTCCTCGTCCGGCGTCATCGTGGCCACCGGCACGGGCGCCACCGGATGGGCCCGCTCCATCAACGGTGAGCGGGTCCACCGCCTCGACCTTCCGAGCCCGGCCGACCGAGCGCTGGCGTTCCTCGTCCGGGAGCCGTTCCCCTCCATCGCCACGGGCACGAGCCTCGATGGCGCGCTCGTGCCGAGCGGCCAGGCGCTGTCCATCACTTCGGAAATGAACGAGGGGGGCGTCCTCTTCGGCGACGGCATCGAGGACGACAGGCTCGACTTCCCGTTCGGCACACGAGCCGAGGTCACGGCAGCCGCCGAGACGCTGCGGCTCGTGCGCGAAGGGTGACACACGAGGTCATCGCCGATGCCGCGGGGCATCGGCAGGACGGGCCGCTTACGGCGCGTCCTTCTTCGGCTGCCTGAGTTGGGCAGCGAGCTTGTTCAAGTCCTCGACGCTGATCTTGTCGTCGTAGATCCCGGCGCCGACCCGAATATCGGACTTGAAGGAGACCTGCGCGCTGTGGACGAAGGAGACCTTGCGGGAGGCCTTGGCGTCGCCCGGTTTCGGCCACCAGTACTCGACCCAACCACCGTCGCGGCTCGAGCCGGTCTTGCACATCTCCTGGAACAGCGGCTTATCCTTGTCGTCTCTCATCTGCAGGATAGGTTTGCCCACCATATCTGGCCGCAGCGGATGGGCGATCATCACGTTATCCCGGCAGCTGTAGACGAATACGTAGCTGTCCTTCCACACCCAGCGGGCGTCCTTGTTGTTGTTGAAGTCCGAGAAACCCGCCAAGCCCTTGTCGCTCAGGTACTGGACGGCCTCGTAAACCTTGCTGATCACTTCGTTGGGAGTGGCGGCGTTGGGATCGGCGGCCAGGATGACCGCCGGTGTGACACCCAGGGCCAGGGTCAGGATGGCCGGCGCAAGCATTGTCTTTCGCATCTCGAAGATCCTTCCAGCACTCCGGCGGTGAGTATGGGCCATTCAGGAAACCCAGGGCTTGCCCGCGGGCAGGATCTCTCTCCCGTACGCATCATTCAGGATGACCCGAGCCATCATGTACCAGGCCGCCAGCGCGCAGACCATCAATTCGTAGCCCGCCACCACGGTCAGGGCGGGATAACCGAAATGCGCCAGATCGAGCAGGATGAAGCCAATGAGCAGCGTGGTGAAGGTGACTGCCATCGCGCCGTGAATGCGCAACGAGCCGATCCACAGGATCACGGTGAACAGGGTCCAGGCCACCAGGAACCAGCCGACATCCTCGGTTCCGGCCTTGAAGAGCTCGTATTTGTTACCGAGCAGCATCAGGCACAGGGAAATCCAGAAGGCGCCGTACGACGTGAAGGCGCAGTAACCGAAATTGTTGCCGGTCTTCATCTCCTGAAGGCCTGCGAAGAGCTGCGCGGCCCCCCCGAACATCAAGCCCAGCCAGACCACCGGGCCGATGCTGGGCATCCAGCCGACGTTGTGGAATTGCAGGACCAAGGTGGTCATGCCGAAGCCGGCCAAGCCGACGACCGCCGGATTGCCGAGTTTCTGTTCCGCCATGGTTGTGCCCTTTCAACCTGATTCGTATGGACTGAAGCCGATGAGCTATAGTTGATGCCGAAGACGGCACTTCCCCAAAGCGGGGCATGGCATCCTGGGCCTCGCGATCGCGCTGCTGCGGCACCGCGGTACCGCGCCGGCGCGGCGTCAGAAGACGATCGAGTCGCCGTTGCCGACGTAGCGATTGCTCTTGCTGCCGAAGTTCGCGCTCCCCGACACCATCGGGAAGTTCCTCGCCAGCATCTTCTCGACCGCGGCGATGCCCGTGCAATGGTTGCTCGCGATCTTCCTGAACTGGGCAGCTTCGATCGCGTCGAGCATCTGGTCCGCCGCCGGGCTCCATACCTCGAGCGCCGAGATGTGCAGGCCACCGAACAGCCCGTAGAACTTCCCAGTCTGCGTGACGATGTTCTTCCGGGCGAAGTCGATCGCAGACTGGATCCCGCAGTGCCCGCAGCCCGTGACGACGACGATGCCCTTGTCCTTCACGTTGAAGAAGAGGATCTGCTCGCCGCGGACGCCGAGGATGATCGGGATGTCGATCACCGTCGAGGCGAAGCCAGGGAAGTGCTGGTGGATGCTCCCCGGCACGACCTCCGTCATGGGGCCCTGGTGCTTGCTCTTCTTCAGGAATTCGCGGCCCCGCTCGCTCAGCGTCGACGGCGCGTAGAGCGGGATCTTGCGGTCGAGGGCGGTGAGGGCGGGCAGCCCCCAGAAGTGGTCCAGGTGCTCGTGCGAGAGAACAGCCCGGTCGACACGGCGGTTCTCTAGCCTCTCGGCGACGCCTTCGCGCTTGAAGACCCAGCTCATGTACGCGGGGTCCCAGCCCGTGTCGAGCAGGACGGTGCGGACGGTGCCGTCGCAGTCCTCCGCCTCGATGAGCGCGGAGTAGCCACCCCCGTTCTTCGGATGGAACGGGATCTCCCACTGGCTCGTGCTCATGCCGCCGGCGGCGTTGACGTCCCCGAGGAACTGGGGAGTCGACCACCACCCGACCTCGCTCAGGCAGGTGATCTTCAGGCTCTTGAGCTCACCGATCGCAACGGGAGCACCGAGCTTGACTGCCTTGTCCTGTGTTCCTCCGTCGCCCGGGCATGCCCGGGCGATCTCTGGCCGGGCGAGGACGGTGCCGGCGGTGAGCGCGGCAGCGCCACCGAGGGCCAGGTCCCGGATGAATCCCCTCCGATCCAAGGTCCGGGGTCCGCGCTCGACGTTCCCGTTCTGGTTCGGATGGTCGCTCTTGGTCGTCGTCATGATCTTCTCTCGTCGTTCGTTGATTCGCGCGTTCAGCGCTGCGATGCGGGCGCCGGGGAAACTGCAGGGCAGGAGCGCTCGAGATTCCTGGGTCGCGATTCGCGCTTCCGGCGCCGCTGACTACGCGCTCGGAGCCGTTGACGCGCTCATTCCGAGCCTCTTGAGGATGACGTCGGCTAGGCAGAAGCCGGTGATGCCGGCCTGGATCTGGTTGACGCCCTCGAACACGGTCAGCCAGAGGAACTTCTCGTTCACGAAGATCGGGCTGCCTGGCATCCCCAGACCCACGGTGACGAGGGTGAAGACGCCGGCCATGATGCGGACGCCGCGTTCGATGGTCATTTGAACCCCCACGGCGCACCTGCGTGATGCAACGGCGGTTGGAGCCGCCGCGAGGCGTAAGGATTCACTGTACGGGTGCGTCATTCTGCCGCGCCTCCGCGCCGGCGCGGCGCGAGCACTTCGCTATAAGTGACAGGTCGCCATGGTGGGATCGCGCGCCGTGGCGACGTACAGGCTCGAGTTCTACGAGGACGAGCGGGGGGACGCGCCGGTGCGGCGGCGGTTCTGGCGCGCTTGATGGAGGCCTTCAGCATCGTCGCCCAGGAAGCGGGCGCGCTCATCGGGCGGCGCCACTCGAGATCGGGATCATCGGCGCCGGCAAGATCGGCGGGACGAGCGTCGCCTTCACAGGCCCCGGCTCGTTGACGGAAACCAACTGCCCGATAGGGGTACGCGCCCGAGGAACGGGTTGCATGCGCAGCGTCTTCTGAGTCGGGCACTCGGCACTGCCGCCGAAACACCCGACGTAGGCACGCGGTCCGCCGCATTGCTACGATCCGTCCGTGATGCTCACGAGGCAGTACGGCCCACGGAAGTGGGTCCGAATGGCTGCGGGCGTCACCGCGGCGTGGGCGATCTTGACCGGGCTGATTCTGCTGGAGGTCTTCCCGTACAGACCGAGGACGACGTGCGGATGGGTCGCGTTTCTCGTGGGCGGCCCGCCAGCGTACATGGCCGCCGCGTGGGTGGGCGAGCGGGTACTCGGGCCTCGACTCCCACGCTTCTCGCCGAAACGTTTCTCTCTCGGTTGGTTCGCGATGATGGCGATCGCCGTCACCATTGGGTCGACCGTGCTCGCGTGTAGCGTCTGGATCGCGTTGCGCTTCGGCCTGTGAGCGCGTCAGTAAGAGTGCCTGACATATTCCCGCACGGCTCAAGTCTTCTTACGTGAGCGGAACGGCGCAGCCAGTAGATACAGGAGCAGGTAGCAAGCTGCACTGAGTACGGGCCACGCAAGGACCCTCGCTAGTCTAGCATCCGCTGTGGAGTCACGACTGTGCTCGATCCGCGCGGCAGGGGTGCGTCTGCACACAACAGCGGACCTCCTTGCAACACCGAGCATGGAGTCAGCGGGACGGGGTCGGTTCAGCGTAACGGCCCTCGCGCCGACGGACCGGCGGCTCGTATCGGAGATGCGCCGCGCAGACGCCGGGCAGTAGGGCACAGAACCATGAGATGCTGCGCGTCACCATGGGGCACCGTGAGCTTGGAGTTCCACTCCGGCATCATCGCCTGCCCCAACGGCGACCACAGGCCGGCCAGGTTCTGCCCCGTCCTGCCCGACGACGACGCTGCCGCCCCTACTTCACTTCTTCGGCAGCGGCTTGCCCTTCTCGAAAGTCACGTTCTCGCCGTACTTGGCGACGATCTTCTTCTTCGTATCGAGACCGCCGGTCATCTCGATCACGAACTTTGGCACCCGCCGGGCGCTCCTGTCGGTCACCCACTTCGTGATGTCCTGCCGGGCCGCGCGAGCACCCCGAGAAGGGCCACGATGCGGCTTGGCCTCGCCCTCGACGCCCAGGCGCTTCTCGAGCTCCTCTGCGGCCAGCGCGGCGATGTGACGTTGGATGGCGGGTGCGATCGTCTGCATCGCGTGCGAGACTGCGTTCCTCAGGATCTCTTCAATAGGCTGGGTCAGGCGGGGCATGGACACTCCTCTGATGGTCTTCTCGACGTCAATGCGGTCGAGGCTGAGATGGAGGGGACTCGTCGGGCCTACGCCGGCATTCGTCGGAAACTGCCTGCACTCCATCTCGCGCGCGCCTAGGGTGGTTCGCGTAGCGGCTGAAGACAGGAATACCCTGGAGAACCCCTATGGCCTTCGATCCCTCTTCGAACCCGACTCCCCCCTCGCCCATGTCGCCGCGCGAGCGGTGGGACCGGGGCCGTCCCTTCGCCTGCGGCCATCACCGCCGCGGCCGCAGCATCATCCCGGGGCTCGTCCTCGTCGCCTGGGGGGCGCTGCTCCTCCTCCGTGAGCTGGGCGTCCTCGATCCCGCGTTGCGGGCGATGGACTTCTGGCCCCTGGTGATCATCGGCGTCGGCCTCACGATCGCGCTGGGGAGGCGCTTCTTCAGCGTGCTGGTCGGCCTCGCGGTCACGTTGCTCGGCGCGGGCATGCTGGCTCAGCGGCTCGGCTACGCCGTGGGGGTGGCCCACCTCTGGCCGATCCTGCTTATCGGGGTTGGGATCGGCGTCATCTTGAACGGCTTCACCCGGCGCCCACCCGTCT
>WNGL01013254.1_pt1 | contig 11331 bp, 9 predicted proteins | sample 5400591 | NCBI WGS metagenome assembly WNGL01 (sample SAMN13153377, study PRJNA577476) | soil metagenome | isolation source: 80 cm soil or saprolite under Garry oak tree replicate 1 | place: USA:California | collected 2016-06-15
GCCCAGATGGTTTCACCACTCGCCAAGCATCTCATCGCCGGAGCTATCGGGTCGAGCGGCTCCTTGCTAGGGACGCTCTCCCCCATACCGCTCGCCAAAGCAGAACAAAACGGAATGGTGTTCGCCACCAGCATTGGGGCGACCTCGCTTGCGGCGCTGCGCGCTCTGCCAGCCTCGCACCTCTTGGAAGCAACGGCGAATGACCCTTTTGGACAGTTCCCGCCTACCCTCGACGGCTCTTTCCTGCCGCATCCCCCGGCGGCGATCTTCGCCGCTGGCCAGCAGGCGCATGTTCCGCTCCTGGCTGGCTGGAATTCCGAGGAGATGAGTTATCCCTGGCTCATGGGGACCGAGGCGCCAACGCCGGAGAATTTTGCGAAGGTCCTGCGCACACGATACGGTGAGCGAGCCGATGAGGCACTGCGCCTGTACCCTGCTGCGACAGACGAGCAAGCCCTCCAATCCGCCACGGATCTTGCCGGCGACAGCTTCGTCGGCTACAGCACCTGGAAATGGTGCGATCTCCACAGCCAGACCGGTGAAGCCGCGGTGTATCGCTACCTCTACACCCATCCACGGCCACCGATGACCCCCGAGATGGGGAATGCCGTCGCCGGTCTGGCTGGTGGTGTGATAAGAGGGCCCGAGGCGCAGCGCCTTCCGGCTCCCCGGGGCGCCGTACACTCAGCTGAGATTGAGTATGCGATGGGTAATCTTGGGACCAACAGGGTCTATGCGTGGACGCCGGACGACTATCAGCTTTCTGAGCTGATGCAGGCGTACTATGCCAACTTCGTGAAAACCGGGGACCCCAACGGCCCCGGCCTTCCCCTGTGGCCACCAGCCAACCGTGGTGAGACCATCCAGGTGATGCAGCTCAATCTCGATGCGCATGTGGAGCCGGAAGAGCATCGGGAACGCTATCTGTTCCTGGATCAATTCTCGGCATGAACACCCATGAGCTGAGAGGAGAGCGCCAACCATCTGTCATCTCTCGTCAGATTTACATCTCTCTGGTTCATCGGCCAGCGCGATCCTGCGCCGCTTCCCGCAGCCGGTGCATGTCGCGCATGGGTGGGACGCCGAAGAGGCTTTTGTACTCCCGATTGAAGTGGGAGGCGTCGTGGTAGCCCACGCGATAGGCCGCACTGGCTGCGTCGAGGTCTTCGCCCAGCATCAGACGGCGGGCCTCTTGCAGCCGCAACTGCTTCTGGAATTGCGAGGGACTCATCGCCGTGACGGCCTTGAAGTGCTGGCGCAACCCTGAGACGCTCATGCCCAGCTCACGCGCCATCTGCTCGATGCGCAGTGGCTGGTCGAAGTCGCGACGGAGTCGCCCGACCGCTCGGGCGATGTGGGGAGTGTAGCCTCCCAGGATCGCCAGGTGACGGAGCCGGCCACCCTGCTCTCCCATCAAGAGACGGTAGACAATTTCCCGCGTGATCAGCGGCAGGAGCACCGGCGCTTCGGCAGGAGCATCCAGGAGCCTCGTGAGCCGCACGAAGGCGTCCAGCAGGTGCGCATCCAACGGGCTAACATCGATGGCCCTCACATCAGCGTGGTCTGGAGGCGAGGCGTGACCGGCCTCAACCATGACCTCACCGACGAGGGTGGGAGCGAGTTCCAGGCGCAGACTGAGGTAGGGCCGCTCCTGCGAGGCTTCGAGAACTCGGCGGATGGTGGGCAACTCGACGGTGGCCAGCAGATACTGTGAGGGGCCGTACCGGTAGCGGTTCTCGCCCAGAAGGACTTCCTTGCTGCCCTGGGCAATCACGGCCACGGATGGCTCGCTCACACCGTGAAGCAGTTGCAGAGGCGAGGAGCGGCGATACAGGTGAAGCCCAGGGAACGGCTGGGTGGTCCCATCTTCGCGCATAGCCCGCCCGATGCGCTCCACCAGTTCCTCGCGGTTGGCTTGCATCAGCTGGGCCTCGCGTGCTGCAGGCTTGTGGATCATCACATTCATCGGAACCTCTTCTCTGGTTTCTCCAACATCCATCTGCAAGATGTGCAGAATCAGACAATCATTTTCGCTAATTATTCTATCACCCAGGGCTTCGGTGCGTCTATAATGACCACCAGACAGAGAACATGCCTCTCTGCTTTTGTAGGCATGGTGGAGGAATGCAGCAAATGGACATCACAAGAAGTGGCTCACAGCCTTCCGGGAAAGGACCGTCCGAGTACTTTACCGGCGCGATACGCCTTGACCCCCTGTGACGGCTGGCTGCGGCCTGGCCCAGTGCTGGGGAGGCCCGATCGAGCAAATTCGGCCAGGGGACGTGATCTGGTTCCCGCCGGGTGAGAAACATTGGCACGGCGCCACGGCAACCACGGCCATGACGCACATCGCCATTCAGGAGCAGCTCGACGGTAAGACCGCCGACTGGATGGAACAGGTCAGCGACGAACAATACCAGGCCTGATGAAGGGCCGAATAAGGGGGACATCAATGGCAACCATTCTGATTGACAAGAACGTCATGGTGCCGATGCGCGATGGGGTGCGGCTCGCGACCGACGTGTATCGGTTGGACGGCGCAACGCCCGCGCCAGTGCTCCTCACGCGCACGCCCTATGACAAGGAACACGCTGTAGTAGGCAGCAATACGTTCGACATTTTGCACGCCGTGCAGGCCGGCTACGCCGTTGTGATCCAGGATGTGCGCGGGCGGTATGCCTCCGAGGGCGAGTTCGACCCCATGATCCATGAGACCCTCGACGGCGTTGACACGTTCGCGTGGGCGGCTGCTCAGCCGTGGTCGCGTGGCGTCGTGGGCACCTTCGGTGGTTCGTACCTCGGCGCCACTCAGTGGCTGCCGGCGCGGGAGCAACCCCCTGCGCTACAGGCGATGGCGCCGTCGGTCACCTTCTCGGACATGTACGAGGGTTCGGCGTATCAGGGCGGCGCGAAGGTGCTCCATGACCTGCGGTGGGTGGTCGAGGACATCATTCCCGGCGAGATCCGGCGCCGCGTGGCGCGTGGCGGGAAGCAGCCGGAGGGCGGAGTCCGTCTGGACTTGGACGCCGTATTGGCCGACCTGCCGCTCGCCGACCATCCGCTGATCCGGGATGCTGCGGCCTTCTACCTTGACAGGCTGGCCCACCCGACAGCGGACGCGTACTGGCGCCCGATGTCCCCCTGTGCCGGCTACGAGCAGATCACTGCTCCGGCGCTCAACATCAGCGGGTGGTACGACATCTTCCTGTGGGGCACGTTCCAGAACTACCAGGGCATGCGAAAGCTTGGAGGCACCGAACACGCGCGCCGGAACCAGCGCGTGCTCATCGGCCCCTGGAGCCACACGAACTTCACCGGCAGTTTCCCGGAGCGCGAGTTCGGCGCGGCCGCCAGCAGCGAGGCGCTTGACCTGACCGGCCTCCAACTCCGCTGGTTCGACCGCTGGCTGAAGGAGGCGGACAACGGCGTGGACCAGGAGCCGCCGGTCACGCTCTTTGTGATGGGCATTGACCGCTGGCGTGCGGAGGCCGATTGGCCGCTCCCCGACACGCAGTACCGCCCCTATTATCTGCACAGCGCTGGACAGGCCAACACCCTCCATGGCGACGGCGCGTTGTCGGCCGAGCCGCCGGGCGACGAGCCGCCGGATGTGTACCTGTACAACCCGTTGCGCCCGGTCCCTACCGTTGGTGGCCAGGTCCTCTTTCCTGGTGGCAACGCCATCGGGCCGCGCGACCAGCGCGCGGTCGAGACGCGCGACGATGTGCTGGTGTATAGCACCCCTGTGCTGGACCGGCCGGTCGAAGTGATCGGCCCGATCGAGTTGCGCCTGTTCGTGGCGTCGGCGGCGCGTGACACGGATTTTACGGGCAAGCTGGTGGATGTGTACCCGGATGGGCGGGCGATGATCCTGACCGAGGGCATCCTGCGCGCGCGCTACCGCACGTCGATGACCGAGCCCGAACTCCTGGAACCTGATGCGATCTACGAGCTGCGCCTCGACCTGTGGGCTACGGCCAACGTGTTTCTGCCGGGCCACCGCATCCGGCTGGAGGTCGCCAGCAGCAACTTCCCGCGGTTTGGCCGTAACAGTAACACGGGCGGGGAGATCGCCAGCGAAGCTGCCAGCCAATACCGACCGGTGAGCAACCGCATCTTCCATGACGCGGCGCACCCGTCTCGTCTGATTCTCCCAATCATCGAACGGTGAATACGCCATCGTGATGAATACGCCCGAGCACGGTAATCTCATGGACAGTTTGAACGCAGGTAATGGAAAGAGAGGAAGATCACATGGAATACACGAAGCTAGGAAACACCGGGATGGATGTGTCTCGAATCTGCCTCGGTTGCATGGGGTTCGGGGACGCGGAACGTTGGATTCACAAATGGGTGCTTAACGAAGAAAACAGCCGACCGATCATCAAGAAAGCCCTCGAGCTGGGGATCAATTTCTTCGATACCGCCAACGTCTATTCCATTGGGAAGAGTGAGGAGATCCTCGGACGCGCTTTGAAGGACTTCGCGAATCGGGACGAGGTCGTCATCGCCACCAAGGTGCACGGCAAAATGCATGACGGACCCAATGGCGCCGGGCTATCGCGCAAGGCGATCCTGAGCGAGATCGACAAAAGCCTCAAGCGGCTTGGGACGGATTACGTGGACCTCTACCAGATCCATCGCTGGGATTACCAAACCCCAATCGAGGAGACGATGGAAGCGCTGCATGACGTGGTGAGGGCCGACAAGGCCCGCTATATCGGTGCCTCCGCCATGTTCGCGTGGCAGTTCCAGAAGGCGCTGTACGTCTCCGAGAAGCATGGGTGGACCCGCTTCGTCTCGATGCAGGATCACCTGAACCTCATCTACCGCGAAGAGGAGCGGGAGATGCTGCCGCTCTGCCGCGAGGAGAAGATCGGGGTGATCCCGTATAGTCCACTCGCATCCGGAAGATTGACGCGTGACTGGTCGTCGGAAAGCACGCTTCGTTCCGAAACCGATCAAATCGCGAAAAGCAAGTACGATGCGACAGCCGAAACCGATCGACAGGTCGTGAAGCGGGTCGCGGAAATCGCGGAAAAGCATGGGGTTGCGCGCGTTCATATCGCGCTGGCCTGGCTGTTACAGAAGAAGCCGGTGACGGCGCCTATCATCGGGGCAACGAAGATCACGCATCTGGAAGATGCCGTCGGCGCTCTGTCCGTGAAACTGACCCAGGAAGAGGTGGCATACCTGGAAGAGCCGTATGTGCCGCATCCCATCGTCGGTCATCAGTAAAGAAGATGACAGCCGTCAAATGAACGTATGCCGCGGACCGGCTAACTGGGCCCCGGCCGGAGTTGGCAGGCCACCCCCAAGCAGCACTGGAATCCATTACCGCACGTCATTGACGGTGCCGGAGCTCCTCGAACCTGATGTAGTCTACGAGCTCCGACTCGACCTGTGGGCTACGGCCAACGTGTTTCTGCCGGGCCACCGCAGCCGGCTGGAGGTCGCCAGCAGCAACTTCCCGCGGTTTGGCCGTAACAGTAACACGGGCGGGGAGATCGCCAGCGAAGCTGCCAGCCAATACCGACCGGTGAGCAACCGCATCTTCCATGACGCGGCGCATCCGTCGCGTCTGATTCTGCCGATCATCGAACGGTGAACACGCCAACGGTCGGACGTGCAAAGGAAGTGGCTCTTGTCCAGAATCTCCTGCGGCGTGAAGAGGTACGGCTGCTCACGCTCACTGGTCCTGGGGGCATAGGCAAAACCCGCCTGGGCTTGCAAGTCGCAGCGGAACTAAGTGACTGCTTCGCCGATGGCGTCTTTTTCGTGAACCTGGCCCCCATCAGCGATTCCACGTTCGTTGTGCCCGCCATCGCCCAGACGCTTGACCTCAAAGAGACCGGAGAGCAACCGCTGCATGACCTGCTGCAAGCGTCTCTGCAAGACAGGCAGCTCTTGCTGCTGTTAGACAGTTTCGAGCAGGTGCTGGGCGCCGCCTCACACGTGGCTGATCTGCTGGCCGCCTGTCCCAGGCTCAAAGTGCTGGTGACCAGTCGGTTCGTCCTGCACGTGCGAGGGGAGCAGGAGTTTGCGGTCCCACCATTGAGGGACCAATATGCTTTTTTTATTTCTGCATCAATTGATCCCGCAGCGTATGATCCAGCGCCAGGTCGATGGTCGTCCAGGCCATCGCAAGTGCGCCATCAAGCACAGCTTTATCGGCCTCTGGCGTGACACAGGCGGCGGCAAATTCCGGCTGGTGGTTGATGGCGGGCAGGCAATTGATCCCTATGTGCGGCTGGATAGAAGGAATCACCAGCGAGATGTTCCCCATATCGGTCCCCGCTCCGCTTCTTGGGCCATCCTGGACAACGCGGCCCAATGCCTCCGCATTCCGCCGGTACAGCTCAGCCATGGCAGCGTTCTGTACCATGTGAGCATATGGCTTGTCCCCTCCGACGATCTCCACGTGAGCACCGGTTGCCAGTGCACCTGCTTCAAAGCAGCGGGTTACTCTCGCACGCAGATCTAGGAGTTCGTCGAACGTTGGCGCGCGCAGGTTATAGCGGGCAGACGTATGGCTCGGAATGATATTGGGAGCCTCGCCCCCATCGGTGACGATGCCGCTGATGCGAATTGTTGAGGGAAGCTGCTGGCGCAGAAGGCCGATGGCGACCTGGGCAATGGTCATGGCATCGGCGACATTGATGCCTTGCTCGGGTGCGACCCCCGCGTGCGAGGCTTTGCCGGTATAGTGAACATCAAAGAGAGCAACGGCAAGCGTGCCTTCGCCGATAGCATCGAAGGGCATGGGGGTGGGATGGACCAGCATTGCTGCGTGTATGCCTTCAAAGGCACCTCGTTCAAGGAGGCGGATGTCTCACCGCACACCGCACTACACAACCCCCCATCGGGGGACATCACATGGCCAAGGCCATCAAATGATGTCCCATCATAGCCCCATAGACGAACCTGAGTGTTTATGATAGCTCAGCGTGAGGAGGCTCTGCCGGTGCCCGGGCGTCGAAGGCATGGGCATTGATGAGGTGAGAGGCCACCGGCTCAACACCCGGCTGCTGGAATGAGAAGGCGCGGGCTTCGATCGCCTGGTCCTCCACCGTTACGCGAGCATGCTGGCGCATGTGCTCGGCCCACGTGAGGACGATGAAGGTTTCCACGTAGTGGTCGGGGTCGGCCGCATCACGGAAGAGGCCCCAGCTTACAGCCCCCTCCCTGCGGCGGAAGCGGCGCATCGCATCCATAGCCTCGATGAAATCGCTCGCCCGCTCGGCGGGAACCCGGTATTCGACTGTTATGAGCACCGGCCCGTCCTCCGGATCGGGTGTAATCGCCAGCTTGGGCTCAGGCCAGTGCATGGAGGGAGTCAGGTCGAGGCCCTGCACCACACGCAGCGGCCAGCGCCAGGTCGCCGCCAGCCCGCAGACCAGTGCCAACCCGGCACCTGAAAGCGCGACTCCATTGCCGAATTGTTGGGCCAGAGCGCCCCAGGCGAGGCTGCCCACGGCCAGCAGGCCCTGGAAAACCAGTATGTAGAGGCTCACAGCCCGCGCTCTCACCCAGGCCGGGGCTGCCGTCTGCGCGGCGACGTTCAGGCTGGACGTCATTGCCATCCAGGCTATCCCGCCCGCTCCCATGCTCGCCACCACCAGCGGCACGAAGCGCAGGTAGGCGAGGGCGAGCGTGGCACCGGCGAAAACGAGAGTTGCCGCCCCGGTCAACCTGTCGATCGGCAGAGAGCGCCTCAGACGAGGCAGGAGCAGGGCGCCAGCCACGGCGCCAAAACCAAGGCCGCCCAGGACTATACCATATCCGGTTGCGTCAAGGCCCAACTCGTGCCTCGCCACAACAGGCAACAAGGCCCAAAGGGCGCTGGCGCCGAAGATGAAGACGCCGGTGCGAACGAGGACGGCCTGCAAAGCGGGGGCATGGCGCACGTAGCGCATACCTGCGGTGGTGGCCCCTAGCATATCTTCCGGAGGGGCATCACCCGGGATCTGGGTGCCCTGAGTGCGCCGCCAGCGGTAGATGACCACCAACACGGCGAGGAAGGACGCAGCGTTCAGCAGGAAGACGGCTGCAGGGCCAGCCGCGGCTACCACGAGGCCGCCGAGGGCAGGTCCAACGGCCCGGCCTACATTGAACCCCACGATGTTGAGAGCAACCGCGGATGGGAGCTCCTGGCGTTCGACGAGATCGGAGACAATGGCCTGCCAGGCTGGGCCGTCGAGCGCGGCACCCAATCCCATGAGGCAGGTAAGGGACAGCAGGGTCCAGACTGACATAGTTCCTGCCAGGGTGAGCAAGCCCAGGGCCAGAGCCGTGAGGAGCAGCCATGACTCGGTGACGAGCAGCAGCTTACGCCGGTCAACGACATCGGCAAGCGCTCCTGCGGGGAGGCCGACAAGGAAGATGGGCAGGCTGGTGGCCGTCTGCATAAGAGCCACCAGCAGCGGAGAAGGCGTGAGCGTGGTCATCAGCCAGGCCGCGCCTACGCTCTGCATCCAGGTGCCGATGTTGGATGCGACCAGGGCGATCCAAATCGAGCGAAAGACCGCCCGCTGGAGCGGGCTCCAGATAGAAGCGCCGGGCTCGGGATGGGAACCGGGGCTTGCGGCTTCGCTTTGCCTGTTCATATGCATATTACCTCGCTCTACCCAACGCCGGTTGATTGGGCATTCCTCTTCACTCCCTGTTATGGCTACATAATATATCCGTGTCTCGTACCGCCCATTTGTGATCGTGGCGCAACCTGCCGAGAATCGGGAGTCCGCTAAGAGCTTGTTGAGCGCGGCACGAGTCTGAGCGTCGCGGATCGCGCCTCAGCGCTCATCATGGGGCTGACGTAGGTTGTGGCGTAGCGGCGGTACTTGCTGCGGTACGCGGCATCGATCTGGTCGTGGATGTCGTGGTCTGCCTCAACGACATCCACAAAGGTGACGTCTTTCTCGATGCCACCGGCCCAGATGCGACCCTCGTGGCGTACCTTCGTGCCGCGGTACCACGCGGCAGTGCGCCCGCGCCAGGATCGGACGTAGAGGTCGTCGCCCACGCAGACGACCCAAATCGTCACCGGGTTTCGCAGCGTGCCGTCGCGCCGGAGCGATGCGATCCGCAGTTCTTCTGCTGCCCCGATCTTGTTGAGCTCATCGCTCGTCCACGCGGTCATTGGTGCGTCTCCTTCGTGATGCCAGTTGCCATGACCGCCTTCCTTGCGACAAGAGCGGCCTTGGCGATATTTTTCCCTATTCCACGGCCTGCGCCTAAGATAAACCAAACTTTGCTCATGATTGTTTCGTTTTATTCGGCCCTTCATCCGGCCTGGTATTGGTCGTCGCTGACCTGCTCCATCCACTGGACGGTCTTGCGGTTTTCCGTGACGTGAGAGCCGTAGACATGGCGAAAGGCCTTTGCCTTCCTGCCCGTATGCTTGTGAAAGCCGATGAGGGCTGGACAGACCAACAACTGAGTGCAGCGTTGTCCCTTCTTGAAGAAAAGTCCAGCTTGCCTACAAAAGCAGAGAGGAATGATCTCTGTCTGGAGGTATTCTACCACCCTGGAGCACAGGGTGGTAGAATAATTAGCGCAAATGATTGTCTGATTCTGCACATCTTGCAGAGGGATGATGGAGAAACCAGAGAAGAGGTCCCTATGGATGTGAGAAACCACCAGCAGGCAGAACGCGAGGCCGAGCTGATGCAAGCCAAGCCAAGAGATCATGCTGAGGTAGACGAGCACCGCTCTAAGGGATGCCTCATGAGATCGCGAGCGATTGATGTACCTGAGGTCGCGGGGCATACACGGCTGGAAACCACCCGTCGCTACCGTTTGCCCTCGACTTTAGGATCGTGAAAGCGCCATGGAAGGCTTACACGTCGAGTCCTGAGGGTGTGCGTCTTCTGACCAGAGACAAGGAGGTTCTGTATGCATCACCTCCCGAGGGGAACCGTCACGTTGCTCTTCACCGACATGGAGGGGTCCACTCGTCTGCTTCAGCAGTTGGGCGAGCGCTACACCCACCTGTTGGAGGAGTACCGCCAACTCCTACGTGCAGCATTCCAACGGTGGAACGGGAACGTCGTGGACACACAAGGAGATGCCTTCTTCGTGGCTTTTGCGCGCGCCACCGATGCCGTAGCAGCGGCAGTGGCAGCACAACGTGCCCTCGCCTCGCATGTCTGGCCCGAAGGAGTGGTCGTGCGTGTCCGTATGGGGCTCCATACAGGCGAACCAAGGCTTTCCTCCCAGGGCTACACTGGTTTGGACGTGCATCTTGCCGCACGCATTATGAGTGCTGGGCACGGAGGGCAGGTGCTGCTTTCTCAAACCACTCGTGACCTCGTCGAGCATGATCTGCCGGCCGGCGTGAGCCTACGGGACTTGGGAGCACATCGCCTCAAGGACTTGCAGCAGAAGAGCCACCTCTCTCAGCTCGTCATTGCGGATTTCCAGGCTTCCTTTCCGCCTCTCAACACACTCGACACGCACCCCAATAACTTGCCTGTCCAGCTCACACCGTTCATTGGGCGCGAGCAGGAACTGACAGCCGTTCAACAACTGCTGCGCCGCGAGGATGTGCGCCTGCTCACCCTGACAGGTCCTGGTGGCGTGGGCAAGACTCGCTTAGGCTTGCAGGTGGCAGCTGAGTTGAGTCACCGCTTCGCCGATGGCGTCTTTTTCGTGAACCTGGCCCCAGTTAGTGAGCCCGCTTTGGTTGTGCCCACCATTGCTCAGACGCTTGACATCCGCGAAGTAACCGGCCAGCCCTTGCTTGAGCACGTGAAGCAAGAGTTGCAGCACAAGCACATGTTACTCCTCCTGGACAACTTTGAGCAGGTGGTTACCGCAGGCGTACAGATAGTAGACTTACTGGCTGCCTGTCCACAACTCAAGATCCTGGTGATGAGTCGCGAGGTTTTGCATGTGCATGCCGAGCATGAGTTCCCGGTATCTCCGCTGGCGCTACCTGATCCCGGACACCTGCCGGATCTCGCAGCATTGTCATACTATGCAGCGGTGGCGCTCTTCCTCCAGCGTGCCCAGGCCGTGAAGCCCGACTTCCAGATGACCCAGGCCAACGCCAGGGCCATCGCCGAAATCTGTGTGCGCCTGGATGGACTGCCATTGGCGATCGAATTGGCAGCGGCTCGCATGAAACTGTTCCCGCCAAAGGCGTTGCTCGCGCGACTGGATCAACGGTTGTCTGTGTTGACAGGCACCTGGCGTGACGTACCGACACGGCAGCAGACGCTGCGCAACACGATTTCATGGAGCTATAACCTGCTCGATGCCGCGGAGCAGCGACTCTTCAGGCGGCTCTCCGTCTTCGTTGGTGGTTGTACTCTGGAGGCGGTAGAGGCA
>WNGL01010456.1_pt1 | contig 11330 bp, 12 predicted proteins | sample 5400591 | NCBI WGS metagenome assembly WNGL01 (sample SAMN13153377, study PRJNA577476) | soil metagenome | isolation source: 80 cm soil or saprolite under Garry oak tree replicate 1 | place: USA:California | collected 2016-06-15
CCTGGAGTCCGCTTTCCTCGGGATGTTCCTCTTCGGCGAGAAGCGCCTCGGGCCGCGGCTGCACTGGCTCTCGGGCGTGGCGGTCTTCCTCGGGTCGTGGCTGTCGGGCTTCTTCATCGTCGCGACGAACGCCTGGATGCAGCACCCGGTCGCCTATGCGCGGCTGCCCGACGGCTCGTTCCAGGTGACGAGCTTCGCGGGGGTGCTGCTGAACCCGTGGACGCTCCTGCAATACGCGCACACGATGAGCGGCGCCGTCATCACCGGGGCGTTCGCGATGGCGGCGGTAGGCGCCTTCTACCTGCTCAGCGACACGCACCGGGAGCACGCGGCGACGTTCGTGCGGCTGGGAGTGGTCGCGGGCCTGATCGCCTCGGTCCTGCAGATCTTCCCCACCGGCGACCTGCACGGGCGCTACCTCGCGCGACACCAGCCGGCGACCACCGCGGCGATGGAAGGACTCTTCAAGAGCGAGGCAGGCGCGCCGCTGGTCCTCATCGGCCAGCCGGATCCCGAGCACGAGACCATCGAGAACCCGATCGCCGTGAGACCCGTGCTCAGCTACCTGATCTATGGCACCTCGCGCGCCGAGGTGAAAGGGTTGGACGCGTTCCCGCGGGAGGACTGGCCGGACTCCCGCTCCTCTTCTTCGCGTACCACATCATGGCGGGGCTGGGGACGCTGTTCGCCGCCCTCATGGTCGTCTGCGCGTTCCTGCTCTGGCGGGGGCGGCTGCTCCGAGCGCGGCCCGCGCTCTGGGCGCTCATGCTCGCCTTCCCCTTCCCGTACATCGCCAACACCGCCGGCTGGCTGGCGGCCGAGCTCGGACGGCAGCCCTGGGTGGTCTACGGCCTCCTGCGTACCAAGGACGGCTACTCGAACCTCGTCTCCTCGGGCAGCACCTGGTTCACGCTTCTCGGCTACATGGGCATGTACACCGTGCTGGGGATCTCGTTCGTGCTCCTCGTCCAGCGCTTGATCCTGGAAGGTCCTTCCCGGCGGCGCCCCGCGAACGCAGCGCCGGCAGTCAGCTCCGCCTGAGGGGAAACGCATGCCGACCGTCTGGTTCGTGCTGGTCGCGTTCATGCTCGTCGCCTACGTCGTCCTCGACGGGTTCGACCTGGGCGCGGGCGCGGCCCATCTGTTCATCGCCCGCACCGACGACGAGCGCAGGACCGTCCTGCGCAGCATCGGACCGGTGTGGGACGGCAACGAGGTGTGGCTGATCGCCGCCGGCGGGACGCTGTTCTTCGCCTTCCCCGCCCTCTACGCGTCGAGCTTCAGCGGTTTCTACCTGCCGCTCAACATGGTGCTGTGGCTGCTCATGCTGCGCGCCGTCGGCATCGAGTTCCGCACGCACATCCAGTCGCCGGTCTGGCGGGGCTTCTTCGACGGCGCGTTCTGCCTGAGCAGCGCGCTGCTGGCGGTCTTCTTCGGGGCGGCGCTCGGCAACGTGATCCGGGGCGTCCCGCTGCGGCCCGACTGGTCCTTCTTCCAGCCTCTCTGCACGGACTTCCGGGTCGGCGCCGACAACGGCATCCTCGACTGGTACACGGTGCTCTGCGGCGTGCTGGCGCTGGTGGCGCTGACCGTGCACGGCGCGCTGTGGGTGAGCTACAAGACGGACGGCTCCGTCCCGGTGCGCGCGCGGAAGGTGGCGTCGTCCCTGCTCGCGCCCCTGCTGGTCCTCGCTGCCGCCGCGCTCGTGGCCAGTCTCGCGGTGCGCCCGCAACTGCTCGACAACTACCGCCGCTACTGGCTGGCCGGCGCGCTCATCCCCGCGGTGGTCATCGCCAGCTACGCCGGCCTGGTGTGGTTCTCGCGCCGCGGCCGCGACCGCGCCGCGTTCCTCAGCTCGTGCGCGTTCCTGGCAGGCATGCTGGGGGGCGTAGCGTTCGGGCTGCACCCCCGGGTGCTCCCCGCCAGCACCTCGGACGCGTACAGCCTGACGATCTACAACACGGCGGCGGGTCAGTACTCCCTGCGCTACGGGGTGTACTGGTGGTCGGCCGGGATGCTCGTCGCCATCGGTTACTTCGTGCTCGTGTACCGGATGTTCCGCGGCAAGGTCCGCCTGGACGCCGGCGACCACGGATATTGATACGATGGTGCCTCCCTTCTGCGCGGGAGGTCCTCGTGCGTCGCTTCCTCGGTGTCCTCGTCGTTTCGCTGTCCCTCTGCGTCTCCATCGCCTGGGCGCAAGCGCTTCCTTCGGCGCGCCCGGAGGAGGTCGGGCTCTCGGCCGACCGGCTGGCGCGGATCGGGAAGGTCCTCCAGGGCGAGATCCAGGCGAAGAAGTTTCCCGGCGCGGTCGCGGCCGTGGCGCGCAAGGGCCGCTTGGTCTACTTCGAGGCGTTCGGCGCGCGAGACCCCGCCACCGGGGCGCCGATGACCAAGGACGCCATCTTCCGCATCTACTCGATGACCAAGCCGCTGGCCTCGGTGGCCGCGATGGTCCTCGCGGAAGAAGGCAAGATCGTGCTCACCGATCCGGTCTCCAAGTACCTGCCGGCGTTCGCGAAGATGCAGGTGAGCGTCCCGAAGGTCGACGCGACCGGAAGGCTCACCTACGAGACCGTGCCCGCGGCGCGAGAGATGACCGTCCAGGACCTCTTGCGCCACACCTCGGGGCTCGCGTACGGCGAGATCACCGCGAACGCGCCCGTCAAGGACGCCTACGCGAAGGCCGGCGTCTTCCAGGCCGACTTCCCTTACGAGTCGCGGGGCGTCACGCCAGCCGAGGAAGTCGAGAGGCTCTCCAAGGCGCCGCTTGCGCACAATCCCGGGGAGGTCTGGGAGTACAGCCTGTCGGTGGACGTCCTCGGCCGCGTGGTCGAGGCCGTCGCAGGCACGCGGCTGTCGGAGTTCCTCGATGCGCGCCTGTTCAAGCCGCTGAAGATGGCCGACTCGGCATTCTCGCTGCCGAAGGAGAAGATGGGCCGTCTCGCGCAACCTTTCCCGACCGATCCGGCGACGGGAAGCCCGAACCGGGTCCTCGACGTGGGCGCGCAGCCCAAGAACGACGCCGGCGGGGTCGGCGCCGTCGCGACCGCGGCCGACTACCTGCGCTTCGCGCAGATGCTGCTCAACGGCGGCCAGCTCGACGGGGCGCGGATCCTGAGCCGCACCACCGTCACGCTCATGACCTCCGACCAGCTGGGGAAGATCAAGGACTCCGGAATCACTCCGGGCGAGCTGCTGCTCGGCACGCGCGGGTACACCTTCGGCCTCGGTTTCGCCGTGCGTCTCGAGGACGGGCTGGCGGCGGTCCCGGGGCGGGCCGGCGAGTTCATGTGGGCGGGCGCGGCGGGGACCTACTTCTGGGTCGATCCGAAGGAGCAGCTCGTCGCGGTGCTGATGACGCAGGCCCCGGGGCCCTCGCGCGCCTACTACCGCAAGCTGTTCAAGCAGCTCGTCTACCAGGCCATCTCCGACGAGGTGGCGTCGACAGTGGCCGCCGCGCAGCCCTAGGACGCATCGGCGGTCGCGCTACGCGGAGGCGCCGGCGTCCAAGGCCGCGTTGATCTGCAGGGCCTCCTCTTCGCTCAGGTCGAATAGATCCCCGCGTGGATCCGTGCGTTGAGGGGACGGAGTGTCTCCTCAAACCCGAGGCCCGCCATGCGAATCGTCTTCCCCACCTTCAAAGCCGCGCTGTTCGGAGCGGCGCTTCTCTCGATCCCCATCATCCCCGCTTCCAGCACTGAGGCGCTGCCCGCGGCCGGTCCCCGCGTCCAGCTCGTGGGATCGGCGTCGTCCGGCCAGACCGACCCCGACCTGAAGCGGCCGCTCGCGTGGCTCATCGCGGCACAGAACCCGGATGGGAGTTGGGGCGAGGAAGCTCGGTCGCAGCACCCAGACGTCGCGACCACCGCGGTCGCCGGCATCGCTTTGCTGCGCATGGGCCATACGGGCTCGCGCGGCGAGTTCCAGGCGAGCACGCGGCGCGCCGTCGAATACGTCGTCTCCGCGGTCGAGCGCGCTCCGGCCGAGCAGGTAGCGGTGCAAGCACCGGGCACGCTGCCGCAGCGCAAGCTCGGCCGCAACATCGATACCTACGTCGCAGCGCAATTTCTCGCCGAGGCGCTGCCCACGCTTCCGCGCGAACAGCGCGGCCGTGCCGAGGCCGCGCTGGCGAACTGCGTTCGCCGCATCGAGCGCGCCCAAGCCGCCGATGGCAGCTTCGCCAAGGATGGCTGGGCCCCGCTGCTCTCCAGTGCGTTTGCGGCCAGCGCGCTACACGCCGCCGCGACCGCCGGCGCGCCCGTGGACGCGAAGAAGCTCGCCCGCGCCGACGCCAACCTGATGGACAAATACGACGACGAAACGAAGAGCTTCGACAATCGCGAAAGCGCTGGCGTGGACCTCTATTCCGCGGCGGCAAGCGCGATCGCTGCGGCGCGCGTGCGGCACGCCAAGCCGGGCTCGGAGGAGGCGGACGGCAAGATGCAGCGCAAGGCGCAAGCGGTTGCCGAGGGCGCGCGCACGCGGCTCTCAGACGAGCAGACGCTGCGCGGCTTCGGCACCTACGGCGGCGAAGAGCACGTCTCGTACATGATGGCGGCGGAGGCCAAGGCCGCTGTCGGTGGCGCCGAATTCGAGACGTGGAGCAAGCAGATGCGCGTCCGGCTGGCGCAGATCCAGCGCCAGGACGGCACCTGGCGCGGCGATCACTGCATCACCAGCACCACGTTCTGCACCGCCGCCTCGCTCATCACGCTGGCGATCCGGCCACCGAGCAGCGGACGCGCTTCCTAGATTCGGATCCGGCGATCCCACGATGGTCCAGGAAACCTACCAGACGCATCCGGCGATCCGCGCAGCGTGCGACAAACACATCAGCGCGCATGCCGCGGCCGTGGCGCGCGACATCGCCGAAGCCAAGAAGCGCTACGCCCCGAAAGCGCCCTGGAGCGCGGCAAGCCTCGCAGCTTTTACCCAGGCCGCGATCCAAGGCGCGTTCGTTCTCGCCAAGGCCAGGCACGGACCCGAAATCGCCGCCGAGTGCCTGGGTCACCTGCGCCGATATGTGGAGACGCAGTTCAACCGGACCCGCAAGAAAGGAGCATGACCAATGCCAGGGAAACAGAAGATCACGACGTTCTTGTGGTTCGATGGAAATGCCGAGGAGGCGGTCAACCACTACATTTCGATCTTCAAGAGCTCGAAGATCCTGAACGTGGCCCGGTATGGAGAAGCGGGACCTGGACCCAAGGGAAGCGTCATGACCGTCCAGTTCCAACTCGAGGGTCAGGAATTCATCGCGCTCAATGGCGGCCCGCAGTTCAAGTTCACGGAAGCCATCTCGCTGCTCGTCAATTGCGACACGCAGGCGGAAGTCGACGAGTTGTGGAGCAAGCTGAGCGCGGGCGGAGAGGAAGGACCGTGCGGCTGGCTGAAGGACAAGTTCGGCTTGTCCTGGCAGATCGTCCCTTCCACTCTGGGCAAGATGATGCAAGACAAGGATCCGAAGAAGTCGAAGCGGGTCATGGAAGCGATGCTCCAGATGAAGAAGATGGACATCGCCCGCCTGGAGCACGCATACGGCAAGCAGTAGAGCCTCCCCCAGAAACTCGGCGACCTGACGGTGCGATATCCGACCACCTGATCGCCGTCGTTCAGCCCGCGGGCCTCGGTCCCGACGTCCCTCCAGGCGGCGCCATCCCAGAAGAGCCCTTCTGGAAGGGACCGAATCCTGCATTCGCCACCGCGTGCAGACGCTTGTTGACTCCCTTGGACGCCCTCGTTCGCTCACGAACCGAGTAGATCAAGGAACGCGCGAGGCGTCACGATCTCCACGCCTGCATGCTCCTGGAGAGAAAGAAATGCCCGATCGCCGGTGACGACGTAGGCGGCGCGTCCTTCGAGAGCCGCGGCGACGTACTTGTCGTCGTCGGGGTCTTCGCAGACGCCGGAGAGTTGCTGCGCGCCAGCAACCAGGTCCGCCAGCACGACGATGTCCTCGAACCAGAGCCGCGCGTCGGCGCTACGGAGGAGCTTGCTCACCTTGGGGTAGGCCAAGGCGCGCAACACCTCGTCCACGATGGCAGGCGAGAGTACGACCTCGAAGCTCGCATCGCGCAGGAATCCCTCGACGAGCCGGCCCGGCGTCCCACCCGGGTGGATGATCGCGCTGACGTAGACGTTCGCGTCGAGGACGGCGCGGAGCAATGGTTTACTTGGCCCTGCGCCGCGGCTTGCGGGCCTGCTTTCGCGCCGAGCGCTGCGCCTCGAGCGCGATCTCGAGCGCTTGTTCCTCGCTCACGGTGCTCTGCTTCTGCTTCTCGAGGAGCTCCAGCGCGTGCCGCCGTGCGAAGCGCCGCATTTGCTCCAGCCGTTCGATCGGCACGAGCGCCGCTAGTGGCTTGCCCTTCCGCTCGATGACGAACTCGTCGTGGCGGAGGGCGACCCGGTTGAGCAGGTCACCGATCCGCTGGCGGACATCGATGGTGGACACCTTCTCGGTCATGGTTGGACGCTCACGCAACTAGTATAGTTGCGCTAGATGCAAGTGGCAAGCCTCGAGCGGTTGCCGAGGGGCGAGCAGCCCCTAGGCCCTCTTTGTCGCTGCTCGCAAGGACGGGCGGTAGCGCGCCGGCCTCGGTGAAGCCGACGTACGCGGTGGTGGGTCCTTCCCCGGTCTCGATGGGGCCGAGCTTGATCGGCGTAGAGCATGAGCACGTCTAACATGCCGGCTCGGGTCCGAGCATTGCTTGCGCAATTGCACCGATGTCGCCAATGGCGATGTGTGTATCGGTGCGTAGCAGCAAACGTGACTTGCTATTATGCACTGAAACAGCTACTCTGAATGGTAGCATCGACCCAAATAGGCAAACCATGAAGCCGCTCGCCTTCTTCGACCAGCATGCCATTTTCACGCACCGCGAGTTCGCCTTGGCGCACTCTGGGGGCGGCCGTCGAAGCAGTCAGACGACGAACAACATCCTAGCGCAGCATGTCGCGGGCGGTCGATTGCTCCGCGTCCATCGGGGCCTGTATGCGACCGTGCCGCCCGCCGTCGATCCGAAATCATTCGAGCCGGATCCGTACCTGATCGCGACGAAGGCCGCGGATGACGCGATCGTGGCCTATCACGCGGCGCTCCAGTTTTACGGCAAGGCCTACTCGGTTTCGAGCCGGTTCACCTACCTCACGCGGCATCGCCTGCGGCCCTTCGAGTTCCGAGGCGCGGAGTTCGTCGCTGTACTGCTGCCTGCAAGGCTGCGGGCTTCGCGGCGTCCGGCCGGCGGTCTCCTGGAGCAACGTCATGCCGGCGGATTCGTTCGCGTGACCTCGTTGGAGCGAACGCTCGTCGACGTGCTCAACGCACCCGAGCACGGCGGCGGCTGGGAGGAGATCTGGCGCTCGCTGGAGTCCGTCGAGTTCTTCGATCTCGACGTAGTCATCGACTACGCCCTCAAGCTGGGCTCGGCTCTGACGGTGGCGCGAGTGGGCTTCTACCTCGAGCAGCACCGCGAGCAGCTCATGGTCGAGGATCGCCATCTCAAGGCGCTGCGCGCGCGGTCGCCGGCACAGCCGCGCTACTTCGACGGCGACCGCGGGCCGGGGAAGTTCGTGCGGCCGTGGAACCTGGTCGTGCCGGAGCACGTGCTCTCGCGCTCGTGGGCGGAGGTGCCTTGAACCTCTCGCTCCAGGATCTGCACCGAGAGGCGGCGGCGACAGGCTTTCCTGCCGAAACGCTGGAGAAATGCATCCGGCTCGTGAGCCTGCTGAATGCGCTGCGCAGCCATCCATTTCTGAAGACGCGCATTGCCCTGAAGGGCGGGACGGCGCTCAACCTCTTCATCTTCGATGTGCCGCGCCTCTCGGTCGACATCGACCTGAACTACATCGGCGCGCCTGACCGCGATGTGATGCTCGCCGAGCGGCCGAAGCTCGAGCAAGCCTTGCAAGCCGTTTGTGGTCGCGAGGGGCTGACGGTGAGGAGCCTCCCGTCCGATCACGCAGGCGGCAAGTGGCGGCTGACGTACACCGCGGCGTCTGGGCGGAGCGGCAACCTGGAGCTCGACGTGAACTACCTGCTCAGGACGCCGCTGTGGCCCGCCGAGCTTGCGGACTCCCACCCGGTCGGCTCGTTCCAGGCGACGCAAGTGCGGCTGCTGGATCTTCACGAGCTCGCTGCCGGCAAGCTCGCGGCCCTGCTATCCCGCAACGCAAGCCGGGACGTGTTCGACGGGGTCGAGCTGCTGCGTCGCGAGGACCTCGATCGCGCGAAGCTGCGCCTGGGCTTCGTCGTCTACGGCGGCGCCAACCGGAAGGACTGGCGCGCCGTCTCCGCCAAGGACGTGAAGCTCGATGCCGCAGAACTGAAGAGCCAGCTCCTTCCGACGGTGCGGCCGGGAGCGCTGCCGAAGGCGAAAGTGAAAACGCTCGTGTCCGACTGCCGCGACCTGCTCTCGGCACTCCTGCCCCTGACACGCGAGGAGCACGAGTTCATCGAGCGCCTGAATGAGCGCGGCGAGATCGCGCCGAACTTGCTCACGGACGATGCTGCGATGGGGAGCGCGATCCAGCAGCACCCAGCCCTTCGCTGGAAGGCGATCAACGTGCGCAAGCATCGGGGGTTGCCGACTGCAGAGCAAGCGGAGTGAGGTGCGCAAGACGCTTCGTCCACGTGGACGCGCCTGCCTTCGAGGGTGCCTCGCGGACGTGTTCGGAAAGCGCATCATCGAAACGCGCCTCCATCGAAACGTCACCGTGCGGGAGGAGAACTCCGTCGCTGCGCTGGAGGCGATGAGCCGGTTTGCGGCGAACCCGCGCTGGCTCGTGTATCTCCCGCCGACCATGTCGCCGCCGGAGACTTCGCGCCGGCCGGGGCTGCTGGAGCACCCCGACGAGGCATTCGCGTACTTCCGGCGAGAGGGCGTCGTGCGCGTCGTGTGCGAGGAGAAGCACATGGGCTCGCGCGCGGTGGTCGTCGCCTGCCGCGACGCGGCCGTGGCGAAGACTCGCTTCGGGGTCGCTACTGGCGAGGCCGGAGTGGTGGTGACGCGCACAGGCCGCCGCTTCTTCACCGACGCGAAGATCGAGATGGAGTTCCTCGACCGCTTGCGCGCGGCGCTGGGCGAGAGCGGCTTCTGGGACGAGCACAAGACCGACTGGGCCGTCCTTGACTGCGAGCTGATGCCTTGGTCGGTGAAGGCGCAGGACTTGATCCGCGACCAGTACGCGGCCGTGGGCGCGGCATCTCGGGCCGCGCTGGCGGAAGCGATGCCCGCGCTGGACGCGGCTGTGGCGCGGGGCGTCGACGTAGGCGACCTGGTCCCGCGCACCCGGGAGCGGACGCACTTGGTTGGGCGCTACGTGGAAGCGTACCGCCGCTACTGCTGGCCGGTGCGGTCGCTGGACGATCTCAAGCTCGCGCCGTTCCACGTACTCGCGACCGAGGGCGCTGTCCACACCAACAAGAACCACGACTGGCACATGCAGGTGCTGGCGGAGGTCTGCGCAGCGGACCCGAAGATGCTACTCGCCACGCCGTACCGTGTAGTGGCTCTCGACGAGCCCGACGCGGTGAACGACGCCGTGCGCTGGTGGGAAGACCTCACCGCCAGAGGTGGCGAAGGCATGGTGATGAAGCCGCTCGAGTTTGTCGTGCGCGGCTCCCGCGGGCTCGTGCAGCCAGCCGTGAAGTGCCGGGGCACCGAGTACCTGCGCATCATCTACGGCCCGGAGTACAGCGTGCCGGCGAACCTGGACCGGCTGCGCTCGCGCGGACTCGGGGCCAAGCGGTCACTCGCGCTGCGCGAGTTCGCTCTCGGCGTCGAGGCACTGGAGCGGTTCGTGCGACGAGAGCCCCTCCGTTGTGTCCACGAGTGCGTCTTCGGCGTGCTCGCGCTCGAAAGCGAGCCAGTCGATCCGCGCCTGTAGCGCGCGACGTCGTGAGCGGCCCGACTGCCTTTCCCTGGCCAGATCGCCGACTGGGTTGGACTGAAATGTGCGAGGAGCTACATCCCGAACCCGCCACCGAGAGCGCATCGACCTGATAGAGTGCGGACGGAAGGGAGAGGGATGAGAGCCAGCCCCGCCGAATGGAACCGCCTCGATCTCCGCGTGCACGCCCTCCTCGCCGGTGTTCCCCTGCACGATGTCTGGTCCGTCGATCTTCCGGGCGGGCGGAGCGGGCTAACGTTGTCCGACCTGCGAACCATCTTCGCCGAGCGACTCGCCATGTCGAACGCGGCGGTTCGGTTTCTGTTCTCGCTGCGCCGTGCGATCGGACGAGTCTTCGGGTGGGAGCGCGCGCGCGAGCACAGCGACCCGCCTCCGATCTTCCGTGATCGGCTCACGGCGGCGACTCGGAGCGCTTCGCTCGTCCCGACCGGCACTGCGGAGGGACCTTTCCGCGTTCTCTACGTTCTTCCGCGTGAGTCCGCGAGCGAGACCTGGAACGCCACCGTGCACGCGGTTTCGAGCTACGCGCTCGTGGAGCACGCGGCCGGCTACCGCCTCTACTGGGCGATCTACGTTCGTTCCGTAGGCCGCATGACCGCGCCGTACATGCGCCTCATCGATCCGTTTCGACGCTTCATCGTGTACCCCGCGCTGCTCCGTTCCATCCGCACCGCCTGGATGCGCGACTTCGCGGGCGCCAGGTGAATCGGCGTGGTCGGGCAGGCTGTACACCGTAGCCCTGCTGCTCAGCCCAGGCCGTCCCGGCGCGCGCAGCCCCAGAGCGTGTCCCAGCCGTAGCCAAGCCGGGCGCGCTCACCAGCGCGCAGCCCCTCTCTGCCAACGTGCGTGACACGGGTCCGGCGACCCAATTACGGCCGGTTCTGCACCACCGCCACACCATTGGTGAGCGTGATGTAGAGCGAAGTGCCGCTGACGGCCGACCCTCGTGGAAACACCAGCCCCCCGGGCAACTTCCCTGCCACAAAGCCCACCTGCCCCGCCACTCCCACCACGGTGGTCACTCCACCCACGGCAGTGATCTTGCGGATGGTGTGGTTGCCGGAATCGGCCACATAGACATTGCCCGCACCGTCGGTGGCGACGCCGTCCGGCAAGTTGAAGCTCGCCGCCGCCCCGGTCGCGTCAGTGCTGCCGAGCATGCCCGCCGTACCAGCGAGCGTGCTCACCACCCCCGCGGGCGTAATCTTGCGGACCGTGCAGTTGTTGGTATCGGCCACATAGACATTGCCTGCGCCGTCGGTGGCGACGCCGTTCGGCGAGTTGAAGCTCGCCGCCGTCCCGGCCGCGTCGGTGTTGCCGCTCAAGCCCGCCGTACCGGCGAGCGTGCTCACCACTCCCGCGGGCGTGACCTTGCGGATGGTGTGGTTGGAGTGATCGGCCACATAGACATTGCCCGC
>WNGL01012588.1_pt1 | contig 11329 bp, 15 predicted proteins | sample 5400591 | NCBI WGS metagenome assembly WNGL01 (sample SAMN13153377, study PRJNA577476) | soil metagenome | isolation source: 80 cm soil or saprolite under Garry oak tree replicate 1 | place: USA:California | collected 2016-06-15
CCGGATGCGTGGGAAAGAACCTGTTGCATTAACTTCTTCCAAATCTGAAGGTTCAGCATCTTCAGAGCAGGTGTGAGGTCAAATGTCTCTGCCGACTTTTAGGCTGGAGTTGTTCCTACTTGACAACCGTAATTTACACTGGCCTCAGCGGTAGAATTTGTTGAGGCGTTTACCCTTGTCCTGGTGGCTGGGATCACGGTGAACTGGCGCAGTGCCATAGTGGGAGCCTTAGCTGCCGTCGCGACGCTCGCGGTGATCGTTGCCACCCTGGGCGTCGCCTTGGTCACTTTGATCCCCCTGAAGGTCTTACGCTTCGTGATTAGCTTCTTGCTCTTGTTGTTTGGCCTCAAATGGCTCAAGAATGCCATTCAACGCTACAGTGGGCTCAAGTTCCTGCACGACGAAGAGGCCATTTATACCGCCAACCTGGCACAGGCACGCGCACGAGGGGAACCCGTCAAGACCGGCCTCGATACGTTCGGGGTGCTCCTCTCCTACAAGTCGGTGTTACTGGAAGGGCTTGAAGTCGCCTTCATCGTCATTTCCTTTGGCGGCAGCGGTGCGGGTGGCCTTGGCCTGGCTGCCCTGGGTGCGGCGGCAGCCGGACTGCTGGTGATCGGGGTCGGTGCCCTGGTGCAGGCCCCTCTCCAACGCATCCCGGAGAACACCTTGAAGTTTATCGTCGGTATCATGCTCACCACCTTTGGCACCTTCTGGTCGGGGGAGAGCTTCGGCATCACCTGGCCCTTCTCCGACCTGTTTCTGCTCCTGCTGGCTGCCCTCTACCTGGTCGCATCGGTACTGCTGATCACGGCTATCAAGCGGCGAAAGCCGCGTGAGGCATTGGCAACCACGACATCGCAGGCTAGCATGCTCTCTCAAAAGAAGGAGGTTCGATCATGAACATCATCCTGAAAGTTATCCTGGCCGTCTACAATTTTTTCGTCGGCGACCTGGTGATCCTGCTTGGCGTGACCCTCTTGATGGCCGTCCTCGCCCTGATCCACTTCCTGGGCGTGTTGGCCCCGCTGCGAGGAGGATCAGGCATGATCCTGATCGTCGGCGTGCTGGCGACGCTTGTGGCCACCCTGGGCCGTGAGGTCATGAGGCCCGAGAACAAGCAAAAGGCGTAACCTTTCCCTCTTGTGGGTCTTGCGAAACCGAGCATTTTCGTGTACGCTCGTATCGTCCACCTGCACAGAGCATTGATGAGTGAAATGTAACACGTTTTCCTCTCGAGGAATCAACAGAAAGAAGAAAGGGACACAACCATGGGATTTGACCAGTACCACGAACCGCCGAACGAACTGCCACAAGAGACACGTACCTTTGCACGCATGATGGTTTCGCTCACCGAATAAGCCGAAGCCATCGGCTGGTACGAGCAGCGCTTAGCCGTGGAGCCAAACGCCCAGGCGCGAGCCATCATGGCCAATGCCCAGGGGGAAGAATTCAAGCACTAGATATTCTGACAACCTGATACACCATTCTAGAAAGGACACTCAGCATGACAATTTACTCAGTACTTTTTCTCGTTTTGGTCTTCACGACCTTTTTCCTCAACGGCATCCAGGCGTACATCCATCTGGAAGCGTATCCACTTTTCGCCTTCGTCGGGACTGAAGAGTTCCCAGCTTATCTCAAGGAATATGAGCGACGTTTATCATTGCCACTCATCTTGCCATCCGGTGCGCAGGTGTTAAGCAACCTCGTTCTCCTTTTTATACGACCCGCCCAACTGTCCCTTGTCTGGCTCATTGTCGCTCTTGTTTTCAATATAGCCGTGACGGTTGTGACCGTTGTGCTGGCGACACCCGTGTATAATCGATACAAACAAGCAGGCAAAATCACCTCGGATGGTATGCGTGAACTTTTGCGCATAAACTTCCTGCGCCTGGCTTTGTCAACGTTGAGCAGCATCGTCGTCCTCTACCTGAGATTTCGCTAGCAAAATGGCTGATCCCACGGGATGCGCAACGAGCTGCACTTTGAGCTCAAATGACTCCATTGACGGTTTTTTCCGTCTCTTCCCACCCGTCATCGCCTTCACCTTTGCCAGGTGAAGAGCAGGTCAGTTGGCGGGTCAGCCAGCGCCTCCTGCAAGTTGCAGCCCAGCAAGCCCTGCAACTGCTCTCCCAGCCAGTGAGCAAAGGGAGACTGGGAACTCGCCAGCGCCTGGAGGGTCTGCTGCGGCTCCTGCATCTGCACGGTGAGAAGCAGGAGTTCACCGTGGAGCAGCTGCAGCAGTCGGACCTGCACCTGGGTGATCCCCGCTTGCTGGCAGGTTGCGGCAAACAGTGGTCAGAAGATACTGTTGGCGAACCTCCCGGCGCGGCTTGCTAAAGGAGTGCGCAGAGAACGAGCCGAAATTGCCCGAACGGGAAGAAAGCCAGGCTTCGTTGTGTCCCTGCAATTTCTGCACGGTAACACATCTTCGCCCAACTGTTCGAGCCAGAAAAACGGCCTCCCTGGAGTTCACATCGAAGCTGCACTTTGTGCGCTGCGTCGTTTCTTCGTTTTCGAGGGTTTGCCAGCAGTATCTTCTGACCACCTTTTACCGTGGTCATACGGAGTGGTGCGCTTGCAGCGCATGACGTTTCAATTTTGGTGAATTAGGTATTGCAGAGCTATAGACACGCATCAAGAAATCGCTGCTGGAGGGGATGAATGTATCCTGAATGCCATCCTGATGAGTTTGAATCACCAAAATTGAGGAAGACCTGATTATTCATGAGGCATCCTCTTCTGTCAAGGTAAGATTCTCCCTTGAGGCAATGCGGGTCCTAAATAGTTGACATTTAACGCTGGTCATCCGTTTTGATTGGGGCTATATTTTCTGCCATTTCATCAAAAGGTAAAGAAGAGTAAACAAGAGCAAATAGCGATGAACACAGACACTCAACATCCTGAGCCAGAATCTACACAAGGAGAAACATTGGCACGTCATAACTGGTGAGAGTTAGTCAACGGTCCTTCTAGGGGGAAGGCAAGCGGATGAAGAAGAGAGTGGCCCAGACTACTTCATGGGATTAGCTCAGATAAAGCTCGGCGAGCAGGGTAGGCCGTGGAGATGGCGACGGAGGCTCATCGCCTCTGGTGGCGCCGCGCTCCGCTGAGATGGCCTGCCAGCTGGGCACCTCATAGAGACCAATCCACAAGATGATTAGGGAAACCACCGATAGGACTTTCATGAGGCCAATACACCAGGCAAAGGGGGCAGCTTCTGCCAATGCAGCTCGCACTGAACAACAGGGAATTGCTCCTGTTCATGAGCACATGCGTTCCTCCGCTGCTTGAAGAACAACGATCTCTGGCTTCCAGGTATGCTTGGAGCCATCCAGATTCAGCTCAGCCTGCTAATGGCTCCGGTAAGGCGTTTTAACGGAAATGGCTGGCTCAGAATGTCCTGGACGCCTAAAACATTTGGATCTGGGTGGCGGCAATGTGGAGTGATAAGGATGAGAGGAGGCAGGGAGATCTCCCAGTCGATAAACAGACCCTTCAATCGCTGCCTGATGTCGCCCCCTGCTTCATTTCCTCGAAGTACTATATGATCCAAAATAATGGCGACGGGGGCAATCCCTGACGGGAGGACCATACATAGCCAGTTCAGCGCATCGGAGCCTTTAGGGACTGCAATTGGGCAGTAGCCCTCAAGCTCAAGAGCCAACCTGTGTAGCTCCCGGAGACCATCCTTCTCCTCTATTAGAAGCACAAAGCATTCTTTTCCCCTGCTCTCCGGCAGTGGGAGTGTTCTCATCTCATGCAGCTGATCCTTTGATAGACGTCTGTCTGGCATTGGTACCTTCCCTTTCCAGGCCTATTCGACAACCTGCCTGGTCTCTTGCTTCGCCTCCTGCTGACCGCCCAGAGCAACACGTGTGAGTGCGAAGCTGAACGTGCTCCCCTCTCCGCTACCTGCGCTCTGCATCCAGATCTGACCTCCCATAGCCTCTACCAGCCGTTTGCTGATGTAGAGACCCAACCCCGCCCCCCGTACCGGGCTATTCAAATCACGATCCAGGCGTACAAAACGTTCAAATAACCTGGTTTGATCCTCCTTTGCGATTCCCAGGCCATAATCGCGAATGTGGATAGTAGCCCGATCATGTTCCCAGATGCAAGAAATGTCGACTCTGGTATCAGGCGGCGAATACTTGAGGGCATTGCCGACCAGGTTCAGCAATACCTGGCGCAGACGCAGTTCATCAGCCATGACATAGATGTGCGCGGCAATGTCAATGCGTATGGTACGCTTCTGTTTCCGCGTCACCCCTTCAAGGATCTCGCTGACATGCCGGACCGCTTCCACCAGGTGTACCTGTTGGAGATTGATGGAGTCGGCGTCGACCTGTACGCGACTGGCATCCATAATGTTCTCTATCAGCAGGACCAGTTCGTCACAGCCGCGCTCCGCCTTCGTGATAAATTCAGCCCGCCTCTCTGGAGAGAGGGTCTCCCCGTAGCCAGCCAGCAATTCGATATAGCCATGAATGGCGGTCAGCGGGGTGCGCAGTTCGTGCGAGGCGGTCATGATGAACTGGTCTTTCAACCGGTCCAGTGCTTGCTGCCGCTCTACAGCGGCCCGCAGCTCTCTGTTGATCCGTTCCTGTTGCTGTTGTTCCTGCTGGTGCAAACGTGCCACCTCCAGCACTGGTGAAAAACGGTCGATGACCAGTTGAATGACCTCGAAATCGGTGCCAGCATACCGCTGTCCTTCACCCCTCTCGCCTAAAATCATCATGCCTAGAAGCTTGCCCTGGAAATGCAATGGGGCTACCAATGGATCATATTGCCCTTGTGGGGACGTTGTGGCTATGAATCGGGCCATGGCGCCAGGAGTCTGCCGGTTGAGTTCACTGAGGTAGCAAGGCCGCGAGGTAGAGGACAGGACATGTATCCTATCCTGGTCCACTTCCAACCAGTATATCCGTTCCGCTTCATCATCTTGCTTCAAGTCTGCTTGATGCACAGCAATCAGGGTGTTTTCGCTTTGCTTCAGGCGTTCTAACAGCAGTCGTCGCGGAGTATTATCTGGTTGACCATCATCAATGAGAGGTGGGTAGAGACGGTAACGTCCGGACTCGTCGAGCACGAACAGGCAAGCCTCCTCAGTTTCGAGTATATCGATGACCGCTACAGTGATCAGCCGAGCTGACCTGTTGACATCCAATGACTCACGCGTCAGGAGGGCTGGCCGTTCGATGAGCCGGCGATAGTGCGCGATCTCGCTAAAAAAGAGACGTTCCGTCGACCGTTGCGCTCCCCGCCAGACCAGCGGTCCCAAAACGACCAGGGCAGTGGTGATGGCGAGGGCAAAGGCAACTGTATGACTGGACAACAAGACGCTGCCAACTGCAAGGACCAGGTAGCCTAGCACGGCAAGCCCTGTGCAGCCCACCAACCAGGCTGCTGCCTTTTGCACGTAGCGGTCGAATACCAGGATCTGGTAGCGCAGGATGGAATACCCCAACCCGATGGGTATGAGCACCAGGGTCACAGCGCTGATCTGGCTGTCGACGACAAAAGGGGAATTGAGCGTTAATGGCACTACTGTGAAGACGAGGAATGGGCAAAGGGCAAGAATAACCCCACCCATGAGAATACGCCGCTGCTGGCGTATGCGCAAGGAGGTCGCCCGCCGGTAGGAGATGCCAACGGTAGTCAGGCAACCGAGCAACGCTAGCACGTAGTAACCATCTTGCAGCGTATGCAACCAGGTTGCAAATTTGCCATGATAGGCGAAATCCAGCAAGGCATATGCAACGATCAAGATACTTGAAAAGAGTAGGACAGCCAGGTATCCGCGCAACAGAAGGCGGGTATTCCGACTTCGGCCTGTCGACAGGAGAAGGTTGTAGGGGAAGACCAGCAGGAGTATGGCAAGGAGCGTCAGGGACAAAGCTGAACTGGCGTGGCTGAAAGCAGAGATCAGTGAGGTATCATTCACGTCGGAAGCCGCCATGGTTTGCACGGCAAAGATCGACATCATGAAATAACAAAATCCAAAGAGGGTTCGTGCCACCAGACGATCGCGCGCGTAGAGCCAGACCAGGGTGCCGACAGCGAGAAATAAGAGGGCCACGAACTCGCTGAACCCGAAGCGAGCCCAGGGAAGGATGCCAGGGCGTTGCGTTGGGAAAAAGAGTACCCCATCCACGATTAACAGTCCAAGGTAGCTAGTAACAGCGATCAGGATGGTAAGGAGGCGCCCCGGTTTGACATTCAGCCGGTAGAGCTGTTTCATCTGCACATAGTGATGCGGGTGCTGTTCGTGCTTATCCACAGGAACAACTTGCATCCCCTCCTTTCCCAATGTAGATATGCCAGGAATGCCTTGCCCTTCCCTGATGGCTTCCATCTGTGAAGGCAAAGGCAAACAAGAGCTGACATAGGCATCTGGATACAGAAGGTACAGACCGGACTGGCAGAAAGCTGGCCGCTTTCCCACCAGAAAAAGTCGGGTAAGGCTACTCGCCATCCAGTTCCCCGGCACACGCTTGTGCGAATAAATACGCAAGAGCAGGCCCAAGAGGCCTGGTGAGCGCTTCAAACTCCTGCAGGCGTTCACGAAAGCGTTCGCGATAGAGTAGACACAGACCCGAGGTTACGGCTATACCTTCGTGCAAGGAACGAAGATATTCCCCCTTCTCCTGCTCGACTGGCAGCGTTTCTCCCTGGAACGATGCTCCATAGATGTCCGCTGCGAGCACGATGGGTAGCGTTTTCTTTCCTCGTGCCAGGTCTGATTTCACCCCCCCTGTGGGTATAGGAGAAGAGACAGTGTCTTGTAAGAGATCATACAGGTCGTGTGCGTCATTGTCAAGTTGGTGGGCGATGCCCAGCAATTCCCCTAGCTCGGCGACCCTGTTACATATCTCCTCGGGAGCTCCAGCGGCCAGGGCGCCCAGCAAGCACGCCAGGCGCATGAGGGCGCCCGATTTGGCGGTGAGAATCTCCAGACAGTCTTGGGGGGTGAGCGAAGCGACGGCTTGCTGTTCGGTCAGCAGATCGCGGTGCTGCCCGCACATAGCGGTCAGTGAGGTGTCATTCAAGGCGGCAAGCAGCCGGAGCGTGCCGGCCCCCTCGAGGTGGGCAGCCGTGTCGAGTAAGGCCTGGTTCGCCAGGGACAGCAGGGTTGTCGCCACCGGCAGGGCACGTGCCACCCCGAGCGCCTGGATCGTCGGGGTGACATCGCCATCCTCGACATCGTCGAACAGGTCCAGTGCGCAGATGTAGCACTCGGTCGCGACCGCGACATTTGTTGCAACAAGCAGGTTCATGTCCGGAGAGATCTGCTGCGCGATGAGGAAGGTAAGCAATGGCCACACACCTGCAGGAAGCACTGAATGCACTCCACTTCCGTCTAAGGACTGGTCGGACAGCAGCTTGCCTCGACTATGCAAAGCCTGTGTCACATCAGGCGCTAGATCTTGCGAGACCCCTGTGAGCAAACGAGCTAGCTGTTCGCGCAAGAGTTGCTGAGCTTCGTGTAATGCGGGGTTTAACAATGCGTGGTGTCCCTCACATAGGTGTGTTCGAGATGCAGTAGAGCACGTTGTACAATTTGGGGAAATAGAGATGGGCGCTCCCTATAGTGTGCAGAAGTTTTTCATGAGAGCCTGCTTCCCCAGCAGGCTCCTCTACTTGAAGGCAAGGCGGGATCACCTTTGTCAGGTCTGACTCACTTCCGCTGCTCCCAAATGCCTTTACCACCAGGTGAACGCCGGGGGCTGGGGCTCACCGAACGCCAGTTGGGGTACCATCCGCCTTATGACGCGGACAACGCGCGGCGTAAAGTTCTCACGCGCAATGGTGCTTTCGGGATCAGTGGCCAGTCCCTTACGCAACTGCTCGTCTCTCCAGACACGATGAATAAAATCCCGAATCAGATCTTCTTCCATGAAAATGTTCTTCCTTCCCTGATCTCTGGTTGTATAACCTATGCACTCACAAACACTACGGAAACATGTTACACAAGCTAACTACGATCTTCCCTCCTGCAAGACTTTTTTGTGCAGAAGCAATTTGAGGAGGCTTTCCCTAGAGTAAACGGAGACGATACAACAATTTCGGCATGCAGAAGGTGCGTGGAATAGGCACCTACGGGGAAACCTGGCGACATTACCGCACTACTATTTCAACTTGTGTCTATCAAGCGATACAAATGTACTGGAAACTATGATGTAATTGCAAAAGATATAAGGGACTGCGGGATAGCTTGCTGGAACATGTGTTTAAAGAATGCCTGGTACAGCCATTGGATATGGTGGATAATTCGATCAGCCCCTGCGAACTCATTCCAGACTGGTTTTACCCTCATTCGACTCTACAGATAGGGTACTTCATCCTGTAGACCCATGCGCCAGTACCTGCTTTTCGCTTCATCATGCCGCCTCCTGCCATTTCACGTGGCGCCTCCTCACTTCATTCACACTCAACATGTGAAGTGTGGCACCGGTGGCAAGGGAGAACAGAGCACATCCCGCGCTGTCCATCGTCGATTGGTTCTTCCCGCTGCCATGGCTGGGGTGCGCTGTCGGTAGCATTGCGCCATCAGCTTGCCACCTCGCGCTCGTGGTTGCACGAGTGCCACTCGGAGCGATGCATGGGGACGCACACAGTGTTAGTAGGCTCGCCACCATTCCAGGTGGACTAAGAGGTGTGGAGCGAGCTTCGCCGTGGCCCAGGTGCGGCGTGCCAACGCTGCCAATTCATGACGGACGGTCAGATTCACTCGCTCGATGAAAGCGGTGTTCAGCCGTCCAGAGAAGCCCAGTCCCTGCAAAACGACCTTGAGAGCGGCCTCTGTCCCAAGGCGCATCATGTGTGTGACCCGCACCAGCTTGCGCCGCCGGTAGCTTTTTTACCTGGCCATAGATCAGGCCCGCCACCACCTGCCACTGGCGTACGTGCTGACCTCGACTTCCCACTTCTCGCCACTGGCCAAAATGGGCCGTGAGGGCATAAAAGTACACATGGAAGCCATCACTGGTGAAGAGTGGGAGACAGTCAGAGGCTAAGACCTGTCGCAAGGAGTGGATGAGCAGATGTGCCACGTTTTGCGTGCGGGGACTCAAATGGAGGACGGGAAGAATCTTCGCGCAGGGGTCGATAGCGAGCCACAGCCAAAGTACTTGTTGATAACTGCGTAGCCTGGTGCGCAGTTCGTCCAGCTGGAGATGTGGGAGCCGGAGATGGGAGAAGAAACGCTTATGCAAGATCTGTGCGTGCTCACCAGCACGAGTCAGCCAGGTAGTGATCGTGGAATCACGATAGCCGAAGACCTGCTCGGCGGCGGAAGCATCCAGCCCTGAGGCTCGCGCCGTCAGCACTACTGTGACCCGGCACGGAAGGGGGTTTTCAAACGGTACAAAGGGGTATGGCGCCGGGCACTGAACGTGGTGCGGCAGGCCTGAAAGCAGAACGTCTGGACGCGCTCAGTACGGCCATGTATGCCATCCCCAACGAAGGCATGAACCTGAGCGTCTGTGATCCCGGAGTACGGGCATTGCTGGTTGGGACAGGCGAAGCCCTCGGTGTTCACCCGCTTGGATGCTCCCCGCCGACTTTTCACCTCGCGCCAGGGGCGTACAGGCGTAGGGGCAGGTCTCACACCCGACGAGGGGGGCAGCAGAGGCGACAAGCGGGGCAATCAAGTGGAGTGCGTGGCTTGAGAAGGCGTTGGACCGTGGTGCGCATGGCCTCTGCTTTTGAGTGGGAAGGTGGATGATGGGTCCAGTACAGATGACTAAGCTGTGCCAGCAAGAGCATGAGGAAGGACAAAAGCAGGAGCAAAAACACATGAAGCGTCATAAGGATCCTCACTGCTTGAAATGAAGATCATGGGAAGTCTATAAGGAAGGATACGCAGGGTCGAGAGGGATTGTCAAACAGTGAGGAGAGCAGGCGCAATTATCCACCACCGAGAGGGGCAGTACCAGTAGTTCGGCGTGTCCGGCGTGAGCAATTTTCATGTCTTGACTCCCTCCTCGAGCATATGATGCACGTAGTACGGCATTTTCCTGGCTCTTCGTTTAGAGCCTGGCACTCCTGACTAGAATAGTGCGAATGATACATGTGGAGAGTAGCCTGATGCTCTCACATTACGTACCTCAAATTTAGTGGTGCATTCGCTAAATATGTTATAGAATAGAGAGAAAGGAGACAGAACCAAGGAAGGAGTCGGCGATGCGAGGTCCATTGCGCTTACGCCCTGTAACGTCAGAAGAAGAGCGGGTGATCAGCAAACTGGCACGTTCTCAGAGCGCCTCAAAACGGCTGGTGGAGCGGGCCAAGATTATTCAGTTGGGCCAAGAGGGACGGACGATCCCCCAGATTATGCAGCAGCTTCACCTGAGCGAACATATGGTGCGCAAGTGGTGGAAGCGCTTTGAGCAGCAGGGACTGGCCGGTTTAGAGGATGCGCCCAGGCCAGGAGCACCTTCGCGCTACACCCCCGACAACAAGGCCCGCGTGCTGGAAGCCGCACTCAGCCGACCCAGCGACCTGGACTTAGGGTTCAACTGTTGGACCTTTGAGCGGCTGGCGGCTTATGTCCATGAGCATCTGGGGATACACATGCAGAAGACGCGCATCTTCGAGATCCTCCACGAGGAAGGCTTGCGGTGGCGCAAGCAGGAGACCTGGTTTGGAAAGCGACTCGACCCCGAGTTCGCTGAAAAAAGGGGGCTATCGAAGCTCTCAGAAAAGAGTCTCCAGCCCACAGCGCGGTCCTAGACATTGATGAGATGGGTCCGGTCAGCGCCAAGAGCTATCCCGGCCAGCAGGCGATCAAGGTGAACGTCCGTCCGGCCCAGCGCGCCACCCAAGAGATCGATTATGGGCGCAGGGCCTTTGGCTATGTCTATGGGGCGTTGTGGGAGACCACAGGGCAGTGCTGGACGCAGTGCTACCTGAACCGCTGCGCCGTGCATTTTGTCGACTTCCTCTGCTCTGTGGACGAACAGATCCCAGAAGACACAGAGCGCATCTACGCCATCATGGACAATCTGGAGATGCATCATTGCCGCGACCTGCTGCTGTTCATGATCCATCATCCGCGCTGGGAGTTCGTCTATCAGCCGACGTATGCGGCCTACCTCAACCTCATCGAACCCTGGTGGAAGGTCTTGCGCTCGTTGGCGCTCAAAGGCAGGCGTTTTGAGACCTGGCAGCAGATCATCGAGGCCGTCGAGGCGGCCACGGCCTATTGGAATGCCCATAAACATCCCTTTGTGTGGGGGCGCCGCCGCCGGCATCAACCACCTCGGTGTTCCCAGAAGTTTTCCTTCAAGGTGAAGGTACTCCGTATTTAGCGAATGCACCA
>WNGL01019642.1_pt1 | contig 11329 bp, 6 predicted proteins | sample 5400591 | NCBI WGS metagenome assembly WNGL01 (sample SAMN13153377, study PRJNA577476) | soil metagenome | isolation source: 80 cm soil or saprolite under Garry oak tree replicate 1 | place: USA:California | collected 2016-06-15
TCCGAGTATGCCTCGACGGCCGCGGAGCGCGGCTTGGAAGTCATCATCGCCGCCGCGGGTGGGGCGGCCCACCTGGCCGGGGTCGCGGCGGCGAAAACGGTCTTGCCCGTGCTCGGTGTGCCAATGGAATCGAAATCTCTGCACGGGATCGATTCGCTTCTGTCGATGGTGCAGATGCCGGGCGGGGTGCCGGTCGGCACTTTGGCCATCGGCAAGCCGGGGGCCATCAATGCCGCCCTATTGGCCGCGGCGATCGTCGGGAACAAACACCCGGAACACCGCGCTGCGTACGAAGCATTCCGCCGGAAGCAAACCGATCGGGGTCTGGCCAATCGAATTCCGAAGCCGTGAGGTGGCAAACCGGGCCGCCGGAATGCCAGCCCAGCCTGTAAACCGCCGAAGTTGACCGTCAAGGCTCGACGAGATTTGCGACTGCTTATTGTCCCAAAAGGTGCTCGATCACCATCTGATCGAGGGCCTGGTAGTTGCGCTCGGCAATGAGTTCATTCGCCGCGGCTTCGTCGAAAGTGCGGGCCTTTTCGACCAGCCGCAGAAAGGTGCGCCGGCTGTTGAGCAAATGATCCATCCAATGCTCCGGCTTGGTAGTTCGAAAGGGGTGGACATCGAAGCAGACATATTCGCCGCGGCGACCATAGCCGTTGCGTTCCAGGGCGCGCACCTGGTCGAACGCGCTCCGCAGGTTGGTATTTCCGAAGGGCCGGTCCTGGTCGTATTTCAAACCGTTTTGATCGTTCAGATGGAGCGACCAGAGCTTGCCAAAGCTCATGGCGAAATCGATTTCGTCCGCGGGATCGAGTCCGGCCAGGATCGCGTGCGCGGATTCGATCAGGCAGCCGACCCGGTTCGGATCGCGCGTCAATTGGGCAATAGCCAGTGCGTGGCGTCGAACGCCTCGACCAGCCAGCCAATGCAGCGCCGCGCGTTTTTGGATTCGCGGATATAGCTGCCTTCGCGAGCCAGCCAGAGCACGAGGATGTCCGTGCCGAGGATCTTCGCGATGTCGATGGAGCGGAGCGAGCGGTCGATGGCGTATTGGCGATGTTTTGGGTCGTTGCTGGTGTACGCGCCATCGATCGTCATTGGGCTGAACCAAAGTCGCGGCGCGACCATTTCCGCGGCGAGCCCCTCGCCGTCGAGGCGTTTCCTAAGGGCTGTCGCCTCTTTGCGAATTTGCGCCTCGGATTTGCCGTCGATTTCGGGCACGGCGTCATCGTCGTGGAACATCATTGCCGCGAAGCCGTGCTTTTTGAGCTGGGCGAGCTTCCAGTCAAAAGATTGCGGCGGGCGCGTCGTCGGGCCGTAGGGATCGGCCCCTTCGCTGAGGTTCCAGGGACCGAAACAAAACTTGTAAGGAGCATGGTTGGGCATAGTTCGTGCGCCGGAAAACTTACGAGAGTTCGGAGCGGATGGAAAACGTAAAAAGCCACTCGCCGTTGCCGAACGGGCGGCGGTCAAGGGGTATCCACGGAGCGGTAAAAGCGCGGCGAGGCGTTGGTCGGGACCGAAACCGCGAAATCCATAACGCCGAAAATGTTCGTCACACCCATTTCGGGAATCCACGCCTGCAGGTCCGGCGAACTTTGAATCACGGAGCGAGTGCCCATCTCGGCTGTCAGGCGCATTCGTAAGTTGAGGTAATTGCTCTCCGGCTCCAAGCGCAACACCTGCAGCCTAGCTCGGCGCGTGAAGTTCGCCGTGACGACCTTGCTTCCGTCCAGCAATAGCGAAAGTGGGTTGGCCGCGCCGCTGGCGCCGCCAGTCCAACTTAGAAAACTCTGGCCTTCGTCGGGCATGGCCGCCAAGCTGACGGTTTGGCCTATGTCGTAGCTGTTTGCCAGCGGGTCAACTTTCACTTGCCCGCCGCCTTCCGGAATCACAGCCAAACTGGCTTGGCCCGCGTTCAGCGCGGCGAAGGAACATGAGACCATCGGCAGGGGATTGGTAATCACAAATAGTAGTGGATTGTTCATGCCGGAAGCCGCGTTGCTCCACGACACAAAATAGTTCCCCGGCAGTGGGACTGCGGTCAATCTTACGGACGTGCCGTAGGGATAGACTGCCGCCTGCGGGCTCTGGACTACGGAGCCGCTGCCGAGCACGGTGGCGCCCAGGCTCGTCCCAAAGACCGCGCCCACGCCACGGTCGCGGTTCATCACCAAGACGCCTATGCTGTTCGTGCCCTGCAGGTCGCCCAGCCATTGCAAGAATTCCCACCCTGGCGCGGCCTCCGCCGCGACCGTGACCAACGAATCCCGCAGGTAAAGACTCGCTGCCGGCAAGCGCCTGATGACGCCGCCACCGCCCGTTGTTTCGAGAAGAAAAGCCGTGATGAACGTGAAGTCGATGGGGGTGTTTTCCCAGGATGTGGAATAGTCTGCGCTGTAGGCAATCACTCGCAGCGTACCCGACCGGCCCAGGTTCAGCGAGGTGCCGTAGCGCAGCGACGAGCGTGAAGGAGCCGTGCCATCAAGAGTGAAAAAGATTTTTCCGTTCGGGAAGGAGGTAGAGAACTCAATCCGAACGGAACGCAGGCTGGTCAGGGCGCTGCCTGTGAACAACTGTCCGTTGACCAGGACCGCTGGCATGCCCATCGGGGCGATGCGAGACACGCCGCCGAAGCTTAGGGTCTCCACCGCGGTCGTGGGAGAGAAAATCGCCGTGTAGCTGTTGGCTGACCCAATACTGACAACGCGAGCTTCGTTGGTGCCACCGTCTCCCCATCCAGTGAAGGCGAACCAGGACGCTGGCGCTGCCGTCAAACTGACTCCTTCGCCGAGGGCGTAAAGCGGCTTGTCGGGTTGCCGGACCACGGTTCCCGACCCTTGCGTAGCGACTGATAACGAGGTGTTAGTGGTAGCCCTGCCTTGGTAAACAAACAGATCCGGGCCAAGGCCGCTGCCGTTGGTTCCGGTCGAGCTGCCGTTTAGCCACAGGACACCACCCAATCCGCCACTCGCTTGGTTGCCCGCAAATGTGACGTTGATGAAGCCAACGCTCCCACCCGTGACAAAAACCGCTCCGCCTACCCCACCGCCACCACCGCCGCCGCCGCCTGGCCCTCCGTTCCCACCGGCAATCCCGCCTTTACCTCCCGGCGAACCGCCACAGCAGAGCCCGTCGTCCACGCCACCGCCACCGCCACCTCCGAAGCCGCCCCCCGCTCCCGTCGTGTTGATACAGAAGCAGAGACGGCTTGGCCAAGGAGCGTCGGATCCCCCGCCGCCCCCTCCTCCAAATCCGCCGGGTGTGGCGTACACTCCACGGCTTCCACTTGCGCCGCCGTTCAGACCGCCCCCCTGCCCGGCACTGGTTGTGCTGCCTGAGGATCCTCCCCCATTGCCGCCGGTCGCACCGTTGCCGGAGAAGACGGTGTTGATGATCATCGCGCTGCCTCCACCTGTAAAGAGTGCGCCGCCGAGGCCAGCCCCACCGCCTCCGCCTGCGATTGGGCCGATCCCTGGATATGGAAAGGAATTCGTCACAGACCCGGCATCACCGCCGCCCTCGCCGATGACCTCGTTGTTGGCGAGGGTTGAAGCGGCGATAACGAGATCCCCTGTGTTATAGATCCCGCCTCCGAAGCCGCCCAGGTTCTGGTTACTCACCACGGCGCAGTTTGAGACCATCAATGTTCCTGCGTTAAAGATGCCCGCTCCGTTGAGGTAGTTCGTCACGCGGCCGTTGGCGATGGTAAGACCTGAAATCGTGTTTGTGGTTCCGTTCGCAAAAACCAAGACGCCGAAGCTGTTGTTACCGCTGATCGTCAGCCGATTTGGCCCAGGTCCGGTGATCGAAGTGTTCACCGCGATGCCGGGCAATGCTGATCCAAGAGAGATCGTGCCTGATACGTTGGAAAAGAGGATGTCTCCGGCGCACCGGCACCGGCATCCCTCGCATTGCTGACCAGATACCGCGGCCAGATGGAGAGGGTGGCCGCAGCGCTGGTCACGGCGCCCAATGGGTTGCTCACGATCACGGCATAGGCGCCAACGTTGGCCGTTTGGACATTCGTGATCGAAAGCTGCGGCGAGGTTGCGCCCGCGATGGGCACGTCGTTGAAGAGCCATTGATAGCTCAAGGGCGGTGCGCCGAGTCCCAGGGCTGTAAAGCTGGCCGTGCTTCCTTGGGGCAGCGACGTGCTCTGCGGCTGCAGGGCGATGGCCGGTTGGAACCCGATCGTGATCATCGCCGCGCTGCTTTCGTTTGTGCCGACGTAGTTCCAGATGCTTACTGAGTACGCACTCGCATCGCGGACTTGGAGGTTGGTCAAAGCCAATGATGTGCTGGTAGTACCGGGGAGGTTCGTGGCGTCTTTCCGCCACTGGTAACTCAACGGCAGGGTCCCGGAAGCGACGACCTGCAAGCTCACGTTGCCTCCAAAAGGAACTTCCTGGCTCGCCGAGAAGCCCTCGATGACCGGCGCAAACGGAACCATCTCGATGGAACCAATGTCCACTCCCAAGCCCAGAGGGCGAGGCACGCCGCGCTGGTCAAATCGAGGCGCCCCAAGCACAGTGCCGGCGTCAATGGCGGGACTGTCGAGTTGCAACGCGTAGGCCGGCGTGGGTCCTCCATAGTTGTCCAGGGGCAAGAGCTTGGGGTCAATCCCGAAGAAGTCGGAAGCGGCCCAAGTCACCGAGGTGTTGGGGTCCTGGTTGGTATTCTGAACCAAATTGTAGCCGAGACTGATCAGACCACCGGAGAGATCAACCGGCCCGTTAGAGGCAATGAGCGTGTTGCGCAGACTCACACTTGCTGTGTAGTACCGGCAAATGGCAAAGCCTGACGCAGAGCCATTAACGAGACAGGCGCCACTGCCAGCGGTGCCGCAGTTGCAACAAATGGTATCGTTTTGAAGGAGCACGACCCCGGCATCAACATAGAGGCCGCTCCCGCAGGCATTGCCACCATATCCGGAATCGTAGCAGTGCAGTCCGGCACCGCCGCTCCCTCCGTACGTGTAATTGCCCGAGATCGTCGTGTTGACGATGGAGGAAGTGCCACCCGCGACATAAATCGCTCCCCCGCTTGCAGACCCGCCGCTGCCGCCTCCGCCGCCTTGGACGAAGCTATAGGCACCAGAGCCGCCTGAAGCCGCGTTCCCGAGGAAGGAACAATTCACAACCGAGGCCAGCCCCCCGCTCAACCACAACGCGCCCCCTCGCGCGTTACCGCCAGACCCGCTGGCACAGGCCAGGAGACAGTTGGTCGCGACTCTTCCGTGGCCGCCCGCGGCCCAATTCTTGGCGAAGACACAATTCGAGAGCGTCATTGTGCCGAGCGCAACGATTGCGCCGCCTTGACCATCCCCACCATAGACGGGATTGACTGGACTCGATGGCACGGGCGAGCCCATGGCGACATTACTCTCGAGGGTTGATCCAATAACCTGCAAGTCGCCCACGCTATAGATGGCGCCGCCTCCCAACGAAGTCGAGATATTGCCCGACAGCGTCGAGTTGATGACTTTGAGACTGCCCGCATTGGAGATTGCCCCGCCTGCGGCGCCGGAGTTGGTGCTCAAGCGGCAGTCTCGCAAAGTGAGCGTGCCCGCGTTGACTACCGCGCTGGCGCTTGCCCCGGAGATTCCCAATCCGGAGAGGCTGGACGCCGTTCCCGTTCGCGCGATGAAAATGGAGGTTGGATTCGTCGTGCCGACGGAAACCAAAAGGAGCGAACTTCCCGGGCCGACCACCGCAACATTGCCTGTTATTTCCGGCAGCGCCGACTGCAAAAGTATCGTTCCTGTCGCCGAAATCTGGATGGTATCTGCCCCCGGTGCGGCGTTCGCGTCCAGGATCGCCTTGCGCAGCGATCCAGGGCCGGCGTCCAAGAGGTTCGTGACCAGAAAAGTGGCCGACTTGAGTTGGGAGACGGCGACGAAGTTCCACAGCAGGAACACGGCGCACGGCGTGCGCAACAGTCCGTTTCCGGCGGCAGAGAGAAGCCGCCTCGATGGTTTCTGCGTTTTCAAGCAGACCAATTCCCCCCAGCAAACCGATTCCTGGCTTCGGGCAGCGATTAATTAAGGTTAGCCCGTTCCGCGAGATTTGTCGATACCAATGATTTCCGGGGGCTGCATTTGGCCAGGATCATCCCGTTGCCGCCCCCCTTGCGGAGCGGTCGAAAAATAATCTGGCGCCCTTGGGGATGTTTTGCTACGCTCCGGTCAGAACGCGCTCTATGGTAAGCATTGACGTACCTGAACAGCTCAAGCGATTTGAAATCCCCGGCCGCGTGACGTTTCTCGAAGGCAACGGGGAGATGACCAAAATCGAAGTCATCACCGACTGGAGCACGGCGGAAATTTACCTGCATGGGGCGCACGTGACCGATTTCCAGAAGAAGGGTGAAGCGCCGCTTTTGTTTACCAGCCAGTTCAGCCGCTTCGCGAGGGGCCAACCCATCCGCGGCGGCATTCCCGTGATCTTCCCCTGGTTCGGTCCGCGCGAAGGGGAACCGGCGCATGGGTTCGCGCGTCTTTCGGAATGGGAGTTGCACGAGGCGATCGCGGTGCCCGATGGCGGTGTCAGCCTGCGGTTTCGCCTGCCGGAGACCGGCGAAGCGGCCACGTGGCCGCCCTTCAGCGCGAACTACGTCGTGACCGTCACCCGCACGCTCACCTTGGAACTGATCATCACCAACGCGTCGGCGGACCAAAGTTTTTGCTTTGAATCTTGCCTCCACACTTATTTGGCGGTCGGTGATATCGATTCGGTCGGCATCAGCGGTCTTAAGGGGGCGGCCTATCTGGACAAAGTGGAAAATGTTTGGGACAAGGTCGATACGACGGACGCGCTCAAGATTTCAGGCGAGGTGGACCGGGTTTATCACGACACCACCGCCGCGGTGGAAATCCTCGATTCCCTCCTTCGCCGCAAGCTGCGAGTCGAGAAGAGCGGGTCGGCTTCGACCGTCGTGTGGAACCCAGGTCCCGCCAAGGCGCAACAGATGCCCGACTTCGGCAACGAAGAATACCGGCAGATGGTCTGCGTGGAATCCGGCAACGTGGCCAAGAACAAGACCGTCCTGCCCCCGGGAAGCTCCTCGGTGCTGAAGGTCACTCTCAGCAGCGCAGCGCTATAGCCTTGGAGGCAGGGGAAGCGGCGCCGCCCTCCTCCCGTTCAACGCCCGTTGCCTTTGCGCAGCACTAACAGCCGGTCGGTTGCCCCGCCTGGAAAATCTTCCTCCTTCCCCTCCGGCCAGAGGACCTGAATGGAATCCACAGCGATCGCGTTTCCCAGGCCGAAGTGGACGCGAGGATCGTTGCTGCACAGATAGCTGTAGCTGGGATTGAGCAATCGCCACCAGCGCCGCCCGCCGGCTTGCACGATCACTTCCGCCCCGTAAGCGTCGCGCCCACCCAGCGCCGGGTCGATCGCGCGGACCAGCAGCCAATGGCCACGATGGGGCGCGACATTGCGAAAGAGCTGCGCCGGACCGCCCGCGCTGGTCACCAGCAAGTCAACCGCCCCATCGTTGTCCAAATCGCCACAGGCCAGCCCGCGGCCCACGACCGCCCGGCCACTGAACGGTGGGTTCTGAGGCGAGACATCGTGGAAATGGCCCTGGCCATCATTGGCGAACAACTGGCTCCGCTGGGCGTAGCGCGCCCAGAACGGATCCAGTCCGGCTGCGGCCGGCGCCGTCTCCTGGCCGCGTTTAATCCGGCCATTCACCAGGGCAAGGTCGAGCGCGCCGTCGTGGTCAAAGTCAACCAACACCGCGCCAAAGCCTGTCCCGCGCCACCCCTGCTTAATCAAGCCGGCGGCGGCCGCCCGATCCTGAAAAATCCCGCGCGGTCCTTGCCGCCAGAGCGCATCGGTTTCTTCGGCCAGGTGGGTCACGAAAATGTCGAAGAGCAAGTCGCCATCGACGTCCCCGACCGCGATGCCCATATTGCCCGCAGTCTGGCCCATCGCGTTATAGGCGAGGCCGCGCACGGCGGCTTCCTCGGAAAAAGTCCCGTCGTGGCGATTGATAAAAAGCCGGTTCGGCTGCCCGTCATCGGCAATAAAAATATCCGGCCACCGGTCGCCATCGAAGTCGGCGCAGAGGACCCCAAGGCCCGGACCGGGTACTCGGGCCAAGCCAGATTTGACGGTGACATCCTCAAACCGAATCGGGCTAACGGTCCCCTCCCCTGCCCCAGTTATGGGGGCCGCTGCGCCATGCTGATCCCCGGCGACGCCTCCCAGATTGTGAAACAGTCTCGTAACTGTGCCGGGAAAGCCCTGCGGCCCGCAAAACTCCGGCTGGCCCTGCGCATCCAAACACTTCTGGGTCGGGTCATAATCCAAATAACTCACCACCACCAGGTCCAGCCAGCCGTCCCGATCATAATCAAAGAAAGCCGCGGCGGTCGCCCAACGCGGGTTGTCCAATCCTGCCACCCCGGTGCGGTCGGTGAAAGTGCCGTTGCGATTATTCACAAACAAATGGATCGCTCCGTACTCCGTGAGCAGCAGATCCGGCCAGCCGTCGTTGTTCACGTCGCCGACCGCCACGCCCATGCCGTAACCCGCCACGTCCAACCCCGAACCGGCGCTTGCGTCTTTGAACCGGCCATCCGGTTCCTGGTGGAAGAGCCGATTGGTCGAGCGCGAATTCGGCCCGCCGTTCTGCACCAGATAAATATCCAGCCGGCCGTCATTGTCATAGTCGAACAGCGCTGCGCCCGACCCCATCTGGTATGGCATGAAGTATCGGTCACTCGATCCCGCATCATGGATAAACCTCAGGCCGGAGCGTTCCGTGATATCTTCAAACCACGCCCCAGCCCGGGCTGCTTCCGGCGCCGGCGCGACTGGGTTGGAGGGTTTTTGACAACCCAGGAAAAAAGCCACCAGCGCGATGTTGAACAGCAAGCGGCAAGGAACTCGCATTCGCGCAAAAGCGTAGCCTCGGCTGCGCAAAAATGCCGCAAGAATTCGCCGCGGTCGATCCCCTCGCCACCGATTCCGCTCTTGGAATTGCCTCGGAAACCAGCCATCTTTAGATTGAATCATCGCGAAACCAAGCCGCTGATTGGATGACGAACCAAAAGCCCCTCACTGGCCGCCCAGCCTCGGATCCACGCCTCTGGCCGCTCGATCCGAAGATTGTCTTTCTCAACCACGGTTCCTTCGGCAGTTGCCCGCGCCCGGTCCTTGAGGCCCAGCAGGAGCTCCGCGAACGAATCGAGCGGCAACCGGTCCAGTTTTTCGTCTCCGCGCTGGAGGGCTTGCTCGATCAAGCCAGAGAAACCTTGGCTCGCTTCCTGGGAGCCGCTCCCGAAGAACTGGTGTTCGTCCCGAACGCGACGGGCGGGGTCAACACCGTCCTGCGTTCGCTCCAATTCCGGCGCGGCGACGAGCTTTTGGTCACCAACCACGAGTACAATGCCTGCAACAACGCCGTGAGCTTCGTGGCCGAACAATCGAGCGCCCGAGTCGTCGTCGCCGACGTTCCTTTTCCGTTCCGAACGGCCGATCAGATCTTCGAAGCAGTCTTGGGCCAGGTGACTCGCCGGACGCGGCTGGCGCTTTTGGATCATGTCACAAGCCAGACCGGAGTGATTTTCCCCATCGACCGGCTGGTGAAGGAACTGGCTCACCGCGGTGTTGACACGCTCGTCGATGGGGCGCACGCGCCCGGAATGGTGCCCCTGAATTTGAAGGAACTCGGCGCCGCCTACTATACGGGCAACTGTCACAAGTGGCTTTGCGCCCCCAAAGGAGCGGCATTTCTCCAGGTGCGGGGCGACCGGCAAAAATTGATTCGTCCACTCGCCATCAGTCATGGGGCCAATTCACCGCGGTCCGACCGTTCCAGATTCTTGATCGAGTTCGGCTGGACCGGCACGTGGGACCCATCGGCCTGCTTGAGCGTACCGGCAGCCTTGAGATTTGTCGGCTCGGCCTTGCCCGGCGGATGGCCGCGGGTCATGAAGCGCAACCGCGAACTGGCTTTGGCCGCGAGAGGAATCCTGTGCCGAACATTGCGGGTCGAGTCTCCTTGCCCGGACAAGTTCATCGGTTCGCTCGCCTCGGTCCCCATTCCCGATGCCGCCAACTCGCAGCCGCCGGCTTCGCCGCTCTATTCGGATCCGCTTCAGAACCAGCTTTACACCCAATATGGCATTGAAGTGCCGGTCATTCCCTGGCCGGCGCCACCGCAGCGACTCCTGCGCCTCTCCGCCCAGCTTTACAACTCCCTGCCTCAATATGAGTTGCTCGCGAAGGCCCTGCGCCAGAGCTTGGATATGCCGCGAAGTCCCAGGCGACCGCCGCCTCAATCGACCAGGGACTAACGGTTATGCGGCCTCTATTTTGCCGGCTTTTCTTCCGGTCCCTTCTCCGGCTTGCCGGTTTTGCCCACGCGCAACGTGTTCAGCTCCAGTTTGCCCTCCTTCTCATGGTAGGTGCCTCTGGCGGTCTCGCCCACAGCCACCTCGTCCAGAGTGGCCGGTTTGCCGTCCTTGTGAATTCTGGTCGCCGAAGTGACCTGGAAAGCGCGGTTCTTTTCCTTCTCTTCGAGGGTGATGGTCTTGGCGCTCTTGTCAATGGCGCTAACCGTGCCATGGAAAGGAAGCCGGCCGCCGGCCTTGGTTTTGGGCGGCGTCTCCTCGGCAGGCTTCTCCGCCGCTTGACTGCCGGGAAGGATGCTCAGCAGGCAACTGGCGAGGATGCCGGTGATCAATAGTGTTTTCATCGAATCTTAACGTTGGTGCTTTATTTTGTTATTCTCTGTCGGCGCGGCATGAGCGCCGCGCAGAGGTTTTTCAGCGATCACTTTGCCCAATCGGGGCCACCGAAGCGCTGGCTTCGATCCTCCGGCAAGAAAATCTGGCGGCAACCTACTCTCGCGGAAGCTAGACAACCACTACCATCGGCAAGGCTGCGTTTGACGGCCGAGTTCGGGATGGGATCGGGTCGGACCACAGCTTTATGGCCACCAAAAATGATAAAAGAACAACCGACGCCGGCCGGCTCGGGTTCCCCGAAAACTATACACAAACACTATTGGGCAAATTCATTCGCGAGTTAAAATCACTTTTCGTTGAAGAAAAGCGATCAAGCCGCACGACCGATTAGTATTAGTCCGCTGAACGCCTTGCGGCGCTTACACGCCTAACCTATCAACCCGGTGGTCTGCCGGGGGTCTTTAGGGACTTGCGTCCGGGAAACAATATCTTGGGAGGAGCTTGGCACTTAGATGCTTTCAGCGCTTATCTCTTCCGCACATGGCTACGCAGCGATGCCCCTGACGGAACAACTGCCACACCAGAAGTGCGTCTTTCTCGGTCCTCTCGTACTAAAGAAAGAAC
>WNGL01016229.1_pt1 | contig 11327 bp, 4 predicted proteins | sample 5400591 | NCBI WGS metagenome assembly WNGL01 (sample SAMN13153377, study PRJNA577476) | soil metagenome | isolation source: 80 cm soil or saprolite under Garry oak tree replicate 1 | place: USA:California | collected 2016-06-15
CTCGGCAAGGCGGGGCTTTCGATTCCCGAGGCCGATGACTCGTCCGGCTCGCCGAAGCCGATCGGAGCGGTCACGGCAAAAGCACAGCGGGCGGAGTCGGGCACGGACTCGGGGAAGGCCCGCGCCGACGAGGGTTTCTGGGTCGCCGTGCTTCCGTTCAAGTCCAGCGGCGCCAACGCCGAGCTCACGGCTCTGTCAGAGGGGCTGACGGAGGAAATCGTGACTGGCCTGTCGCGATTCTCTTATCTCAGGGTGATCGCGCGCAGCTCAACTTCGCGCTACGCCAATGAGTCGGTTGATGTGCGATCCGCCGGTAAGGAACTGGGCGCGCGCTATGTGATGGAAGGCAGCCTGCGTCAGGCCGGGACCAAGCTGCGGCTCGCAGTTCAGCTCGTCGATGCGTTGAGCGGCGCTCATCTCTGGGCTGAAAACTTCGAGCGCACATTTAGTCCCGAGACGGTCTTCGAGCTACAGGACGATCTGGTTCCGCGGATCGTCTCGACGGTTGCCGACATGTACGGCGTTCTGCCCCGCAGCATGAGCGAGGCGCTCCGCGGCAAGGCCGATGAAGAGTTGAGTCCTCACGAAGCGGTGCTGAGCGCCTTTGGCTACATGGAACGAGTCACGCCGGAGGAACATGCGCGCGTGAGACGGATTTTGGAACGGGCCGTCCGCATTGCGCCCAATCAGAGCGATGCCTGGGCCATGCTGGCGAACCTGTACTGGGAAGAGCATGCGCACGGATTGAACCCACAGCCCGACCCGCTGGGGCGTGCGCTTGCGGCCGCGCGGCGCGCCGTGGAGGCGGCGCCCTCGAACAACCTTGCCCATTACGCCCTCGCTAGCACGCTGTTTTTCCAAAAGGACTTTCTGGCTTTTCGTTCAGCGGCGGAGCGGGCGATCGAGCTGAACCGCATGGATGCGTCCGTTGCGGCGTACATCGGAAATCTGATCGCCTATGCCGGTGACTGGGAACGCGGCAGCGCGGTGGTGGAATCCGCCATGCAACTCAATCCCCGCCATCCGGGCTGGTACTGGTTTGCCAACTTCAACGACGCGTATCGCCGGCGCGATTACCGCGGCGCCCTTGGTTTCGCCCTCAAGATCAACCAGCCGGGAAATTTCTATACCCACGCCGTGACTGCGGCGGCTTACGGGCAGCTTGGCATGCGCGAGGAAGCCCGGAAGGCACTGCAAGAACTGCTTGCGATCCGGCCCGACTTTGCCAAAACGGCGCGCGAAGAATTTGGGAGATGGAACGACCTGGCATTCGTCGAACACATACTCGACGGCCTCCGCAAGGCGGGACTGGAGATTGCTCCGGAAGAAGAATCCGCAGCATTCCCGGCACAGGGCAATCTTCCCCACTCCGAGGCAAAGACCGAATCAGGCGCCGCCCGCGCCGAGGAGGGATTCTGGGTCGCGGTGCTGCCGTTCCGCTCTAGCGGCCCCAACGCCGACCTCACCGCGCTCGCCGAGGGCCTGACCGAAGACGTCGTCACCGGCTTGTCGCGCTTTTCGTACCTTCGCGTGATCGCGCGCGGCTCCCCGACGCTGCGCTATACGGACAAGGCGAGAGATCTGCGCATCGTGGGCAAGGAGCTTGGCGCTCGCTATGTGATGGAAGGCAATTTGCGGCAAGCGGGAGCAAAGCTGCGCCTGGCGGTGCAGCTCATGGACGCGGCCACGGGTGCGCATCTCTGGGCCGAGAACTACGAGCGCGCCTTCAGCCCGGAGGCGGTGTTCGAGCTGCAGGACGATCTGGTTCCGCGGATTGTTTCGACGGTTGCCGATATGAACGGGGTTCTGCCCCGCAGCATGAGTGAGGCGGTGCGCAACCGCGCTCCCGAAGAGTTGAGCCCCTACGAGGCAGTGCTGCGTAGCTTCGGCTACTTGGACCGAGTCACCCCCGAAGAGCTCGCCGCGGCGCGATCCGGTCTGGAGTCGGCGGTCGAGAAGGCGCCGGCTTATGCCGATGCCTGGGCCATGCTGGCGTTCCTGTGCGTCCAGGAGTACGGGCAGGGATTCCAACTTCAGGCGGATCCCCTGACGAGCGGGTCAATCGCCGCGCGGCGTGCCGTCGAGGCGAATCCCTCCAATGCTCTGGCCTATTTCAGCCTGGCCCAGGCGCTCTTCTTCCAGAAGGAGTTCGAGAGCTTCCGAAATGCGGCGGAGCGGGCCGTCACCTTGAACCCCATGGACGGCAACTCGATCGCTCTTCTCGGTGAGCTGCTGACCTATGCGGGCGACGAGGAGCGTGGCCTCGCGCTCGCGGGACGCGCCAAGCAGCTCAATCCGCACCATCCTGGATGGTACTGGTACGCCGACTTCTACAACGCGTACCGCCGGGGCGACTACCGCGGTGCATTGAGTTTCGTGCTCAAGAGCAATCTGCCGGGCCACTGGGGTATGCACGCGGCGATGGCCGCCGCTTACGGGCAGCTCGGAGAGCGTGACGCCGCCGCGAAAGCCATGCGGGATCTGCTCAAACTGCGGCCGGACTTCGCTGCCAAGGTCCGGTCGGAATTCGAGAAGTGGTGGGAGCCGGCGTACGTGGAGTCCTTCCTTGACGGGTTGCGCAAGGCGGGGCTGGACGTGCCCGCACCGGCGCAAGCCGATCCCCCGGCACCCTCATGACCATCGCGACAGGAAGCCGTCTTGGGCCTTATGAGGTGTTGAGCCCCCTGGGGGCCGGGGGGATGGGGGAGGTGTACCGGGCGCGGGATGAGCGGCTGAAGCGCGACGTCGCGATCAAGGTGCTGCCCGCGTCTTTCTCCGCCGATCCGGATCGTCTGCGGCGCTTCGAGCAGGAGGCCGGCTCCGCCTCAGCCTTGAATCATCCCAACATCATCACGATCTACGAGGTTGGCTCGGCGGGCTCCACATCCTTCATCGCGATGGAGCTGGTGGACGGAAAGACGCTGCGCGAGGTTCTTCTCTCCGGGCCCTTGCCGGTGAAGAGGGTTGCTGGTCTCGCCGCGCAGATCGCCGACGGCCTGGCCAAGGCGCACGCAGCGAGGATCGTCCATAGGGATCTGAAGCCCGAGAACCTGATGGTTTCCAAAGACGGCTTCGTCAAGATCCTAGATTTCGGCTTGGCCAAGTTCGCGCAACCCGACAGCAGCGCGCTTTCACGCTCGCCGACAGTAACGAAGGCGCAGACGGAGGAGGGGACGGTCCTGGGGACGGTTGGGTACATGTCCCCGGAGCAGGCGCGAGGGGAGACGGTGGATTTCCGGTCGGACCAGTTCTCGTTCGGAGTGATCCTCTACGAGATGCTGACGGGCAAGAATCCCTTCCGACTTCGCACCCAGGCGGAGACGGTCTCGGCGATTCTGCGCGACGAGCCGGCGCCGCTCGCCGAGGCGGCGCCCGCAAGCCCGGAGGCGCTGCGCTGGATCATCGAGCGCTGTCTGTCCAAAGAGCCGGAGGAACGCTACGGCTCGACTCGGGACCTGGCGCGCGACCTGCGCCGCGTCGGCGAGCAGCTTTCGGGCCCCCGGGCCTCCGCGACGCCTGTCGCTCCGAAGAGGCTCTCCGATCGTCTACGTTTCGCCGGTCTCGCTCTCGCCGCTGCCGCCGCCGTCTCGGTGGCGGTTTTCTTTCTCGCCCGCGCCCGCTCGCCTTCGGCCGAGATGAATTCGCTCGCCGTCCTCCCGTTCGTCAATGCGACCCCCGCGCCCGACACGGAGTATCTGAGTGACGGGATCACGGACACCCTGATCGACAGCCTCTCCCGATTGCCGCGGATGAAGGTCATTTCGCATGCCTCGGTCTTTCGCTACAAGGGCAAGCAGTCCGACCCGCAGCAGGTTGGCCGAGAGTTGAACGTCCGGGCCGTGCTGACGGGCTCGGTTCTGCGCCAGGGCGACGACCTCACGATCGGTGCCGAACTGGTGGATGCCCGGGACGGTCGCCACATCTGGGGCGGGCGCTACGTTCGAAAGTTCGCCGACGTCATCGCCTTGCAAAGCGATATCGCCCGGGAGATTTCCGAGAAGCTGGCATTGCGCCTGAGCGGCCAGGAGAGGGAGCGGCTGGCCGGGCATGAGACGAAAGACCCGGAGGCCTACCAGCTCTGCCTCCAGGGCCGGTATTTTTCGAACAGGAGAACCCCGGAGAACATCGCCAAGGCGATCGGGTTCTTTCAGAAGGCTCTCGAACGGGACCCGGCCTACGCCCTGGCCAGCGCGAATCTAGCCGAGTCCTATGCCCTTCTGGGCTCCTACGTGTACGGAGCGGCGCTTCCGAAGGAAGTGATCCCGAAGGCCCGGGCCGCCGCGCTCGACGCGCTCCGGATCGATGACGGCCTCGCCGAGGCCCGGACCACCCTGGCCCACATAGAGGAGAACTACGACTGGAACTGGTCCGCGGCCGAGAAAGACTACCGGCAAGCGATCGCGCTGAACCCAAACTACGCAACGGCGCACCACTGGTACTCGAGATGCCTATACGAGACGCGCCGCTTCGATGAGGCCCTTCTGGAAATCGAGCGGGCCAGGCGGTTGGATCCTCTTTCCCTGAGCATCAACGTCGGTACGGGATGGGCCCTCTATTACGCGCGCCGCTTCGACGAGGCGATCAGCGCATGCGAGAGGACGCTCGAGCTCGACCCGAACTACGGCGGCGCCTACTCGGGGATCGCGGTGGCCCGCGAGCAGAAACGTCAGTTCCCGGAGGCCATCGAAGCGGCGCGGAAGGCGATCGCCAACTCGCGAGAGAACCCTGGACCACGCGCGCAGCTGGCACACGCCCTTGCTCTATCAGGCCGCGTGCAGGAGGCGCGAGCGATCCTCGAAGACTTGAGAACCCTTTCCACTCGACGGTACATCCCGGCTTATTGGTTTGCCGTCGTCGAAGCGGGACTGGGCGAAAGGGACCTCGCATTTCGATGGCTGGAGAAATCGTTTGAGCAGCGCGAAAGCGCTCTGACTCTCCTCAACGTCGAGCCGATCCTCGACGGACTTCGTCCCGATCCCCGTTTCCAGGACCTGGTCCGCCGCGTCGGGCTACCACAGTAGGGGATTTATGAATTGTGAATTGAGATGACGATCCCGTGGGATATGCGATTTGTGATCGGTGATTGGTGATCGGCCCCGGCACGAAGCTCGGCCCGTACGAAGTGATCTCTCCTCTTGGTGCCGGCGGCATGGGGGAGGTGTATCGGGCGCGGGATGAGCGGTTGAAGCGCGACGTCGCGGTCAAGGTGCTGCCCGTCTCCCTATCGGCCGATCCGGATCGCCTGCGGCGCTTCGAGCAGGAGGCCCAGGCGGCGGGCGCGCTGAATCACCCCAACATCACCGCCGTCTACGACATCGGCCAGCATGACAACGCGCCCTATGTCGTCCAGGAATTGCTCGAGGGCGAGACCTTGCGCGTGGAGCTTTCGGCAGGCCGCTTCTCGCCGCGCAAGGCGATCGACTATGCGCTGCAGATCACCCAGGGCCTCGCGGCGGCGCACGAGAAGGGAATCGTCCATCGGGACTTGAAGCCCGAGAACCTTTTCGTCACGAAGGAAGGCCGCGTCAAGATCCTCGACTTCGGATTGGCGAAGCTGACGCAGGTCGGCCAGTCCGGCGCCGAGACGAATCTTCCGACCGGCACGCCCGGCACCGAGCCCGGCGTCGTGATGGGCACGCTCGGCTACATGTCGCCCGAGCAGGTCAAGGGCAGGCCGGCCGACGCGAGAAGCGACATCTTCTCCTTCGGGGCAATCCTCTACGAGATGCTCTCGGGCAAGCGCGCCTTCCACGCCGATTCGGCCGGCGAGACGATGGCCGCGATTCTGAGAGAGGATCCCCCGGACCTCTCCCTCACCAACGAGAACATCAGCCCGGGCCTCGAGCGCATCCTCCGCCACTGCCTCGAGAAGCGTGCGGAGGAGCGGTTCGACACGGCGCGCGATCTCGCCTTCGCGCTGGAGACTGTCATGGGCGGGCCGAGCGCGCCGCGGATCGTCGCGGCGCCAGAGAAGGTCGTCCGGCGCGGAAACACCCTTGCCGTTGCGTTCCTTCTTCTGGTCATGCTGGGCATCGGCGTCTGGCTCGGCGGCAGACTGCGTGCGCCGAAGGCTCGACCTCCGATCACCTGGCACCGGCTGACCTTCGATAGCGGAACAGTTCTCTCCGCCGGCTTTTCCGGCGACAAGATCGTTTACAGCGCGGCCTGGAACGGCGCTCCTCCCGCGGTGTACTCGACGCGGACCGACTTCTCCGAGTCACGAGAGCTCGTGCCCTCGCCCTCCAAACTTCTTTCGATTTCGAAGAACGGCGAGATGGCGGTGCTTCTTCGCGCCAAGCCGCTCGGATGGTTCGTCATGGAGGGGACCCTCGCCCGAGTCCCAGCCGACGGCGGTACGCCGCGCGAGCTGCTCGAGAAGATCCTCGACGCGGACTGGTCGCCCGATGGCTCCCAGCTCGCGATCGTCCGGCGGGCGGAGGAAAAGGTCCGGCTGGAATTCCCGCCGGGCCACGTCCTCTACGAGACGGTTGGCGGAATCACCTATCCGCGCTTCTCGCCGAAGGGGGACCGGATCGCCTTTCTAGATCACCCTGCAAAAGGGGGCCACTGGGGAACCGCCTCCGTGGTGGATCTGCAAGGCCATAAGACCGTCTGGTCCCCCGTGTACGAAGAGATCGAAGGTCTTCTCTGGTCTCCTTCTGGGCAAGAGCTCTGGTACGGGGCCGAGGGAGAACGCAATGCGATCCAGCTCTTCGCCGCCGCGCCCGGCAGAAAGCCGCGGCTCGTGACGGCTGCTCCCGGCGATCTCGCGCCCCTGGCCGTCGATCCGGTCGGCCGCGTGCTCGCCAACCGCCTCTCGGTGCGGGCGCGGATCGTGTGCGCGCTGCCGGCAGATTCGCGTCCCCGCGACCTCGCATATCTGGGCACGTCTCTCCTGGCGGATCTTTCATCCGACGGCAGGAGGATCTTATTTATCTACAAGGGACCCGGCGCGCAGGAGAACTACGACGTCTTGCTCCGCCCGACGGAAAGGGGCTCCTTCGTGCGGCTCGGGCGGGGCTGGGCCGAGGCTCTTTCTCCCGACGGGCAGTGGGCTGCCGCCGTCCTCTGGGGCAATGCCGCTTTTGGAGCGGGCTCCGCCGGCTCGAACGTTGCCGCGGACTCGATCGTTCTTCTGCCGACCGCCGCGGGGGAGCCCCGCACGATTCCTTTGCCGGAACTCTGGATCATCCGCGCCGTAGCCTTTCATCCGGATCGCCGCCGAGTGATCTTCGATGCGGCCGAAAGGGGAAAGCCCGAGCGGCTCTGGGTGCGGGAGATCGAAGGAAGCGCAGCTGCGCATCCCATCTCGCCGCCCGGATTCATGGCTTACACATCCGACTTCCTCTCTCCCGACGGACACTGGGCGGTCGTGTCAGACACGCAGGAGAGGCTCTGGCTCGTTCCGGTGGAGGGAGGCGAGCCGAAGCGAATCCCGGGCGCTGAGGACGGGGAAGCCTTCGCGGGATGGACGGGCGACGGCCGCGCGATCCACGTCTCCCGCTATGCGGAGAAGCTAGAGATCCATCGCGTGGATCTCTCGACGGGTACCCGGAAGCTATGGAAAGAAGCCTTTCTCCCCGATGCCGCAGGTGCCCAGCAGCCTTACGCGGTGATCGTCGCCCGAGACGCCGAGGCCTGGGCCGCCGGCTACCAGAGTCTCTTAGGCGAGCTCCATCTCGTGGACGGCCTCCGATGAGCCTCGCGGCCGGCTCACGCTTGGGCCCCTACGATCCTCCTTCGCCCCTCCTTCGCCAAGGCTTCGGAGGGCTTCGGAGGACTTCGGATCCTGGGGAACATTCATGACGATCGCAGCAGGAAGTCGTCTTGGTCCCTATGAAGTGCTCGGTCAGATCGGCGCGGGCGGGATGGGAGAGGTGTATCGGGCGAAGGATCCTCGCCTGGGCCGCGAGGTCGCGATCAAGGTGCTGCCGGCCTCTTTCTCGGCCGACCCGGATCGCCTGCGCCGTTTCGAGCAGGAGGCCCGGGCGGCAGGGATTCTGAATCATCCGAACATCACCGCGGTCCATGACATCGGGCGGAATGAAAGCGACGGCGCTCCGTACGTCGTGTCGGAGCTGCTCGAGGGGGAGACGCTGCGCACGGCGCTGTCGGGCGGGAAGCTGGCGCAGCGGAAGGCGATCGACTATGCGCTGCAGATTGCGCATGGCCTGGCGGCGGCGCACGAGAAGGGGATCGTGCATCGCGATCTGAAGCCCGAGAACCTGTTCGTCACCAGGGACGGGCGCGTGAAGATCCTGGACTTCGGCCTCGCGAAGCTCACGCATACCGAGGCAGGGCCCGAGGTCACGAGCCTGCCGACGGCGACCGGCGGCACGGAGCCGGGTGTGGTGCTCGGCCGGCCGAGACGATGTCGGCGATCCTCCGGGAAGAACCGCCGGACCTTTCCGTCACGAACCAGGGGATCTCGCCCGGTCTCGAGCGGACCGTCCGGCACTGCATCGAGAAGAATCCCGAGCAGCGGTTCCACTCTGCGCACGACGTCGCGTTCGCCCTCGAAGCGCTTTCGGGCCTCTCGCTTCCACGCCTCGAAGCTTCGTCACTCAAAGTTCGGGGCAAGTCCCCGTCGCTGGCGGCTGTGGCGGCGCTCGTCGTGGCGCTCGCGGCGGGACTCCTCGCCGGTCGGATGATCTGGAAGGCGAGTCCGGCCGCTCCCCCTTCGTTCAAAAGGCTCACGTATGGCCGGGGTCCGATCTTTTCCGCCCGCTTCGCTCCGGACGGGCAGATGATCGTCTACGCGGCATCCTGGGATGGCGCGCAGAAGCCTCAACTCTATTCCGTGCGCGTGGAGAGTCCCGAGTCGCTGCGGCTAGCACTTCCTTCGGGACGAGTCGAGTCGGTCTCGAAGAACGGCGAGATGCTCCTTCTAAATGTCCTCCAGTTCTCGACGGGATATGCGGCGATTGGCACGCTCTCCCAATCGCCCCTGTCCGGGAGTGCGCCCCGCGATCTGCTCGAGGACGTGGGAAACGCGACCTGGTCTCCGGACGGAAGCGCCATGGCGGTCGTGCGCGCGCCCCAGTGGCGTTATCGGCTGGAGTTTCCGGTTGGGAAGGTGCTCTACGAGACGACCGGCTGGATCAGTTACCCGCGGATCTCTCCGAAAGGAGACACGGTGGCGTTCCTCGACCACCCGCTCTTCGGCGATGACCGTGGCAGTGTCGCGGTCATGGATCGATCGGGAAAGAAGAAGACTCTCTCGACAGGATGGGAGAGCGCCCAGGGGGTTTCCTGGTCGGCCTCCGGCGAGGAGATCTGGTTCACGGCGACGCAGGCCGGCGCCTCCCGCGCCCTCTACGCCGTCACGCTGCCGGGACGGCAGCGCTCGGTTGCGACCACTCCCTCGGGGATGACTCTGCAAGACATCTCTCGCGACGGTCGCGTGCTCTTCGTCGAGAGCAATGCGAGGCTCGGATTCCTCGGCCTCCTTCCCGGAGAGGCGAAGGAGCGCGATCTGTCGGGTCTGGAGTGGTCCTATAACCCGATCCTGTCCGCGGATGGAAAGACGGTCGTCTTCACGGAGCAGGGTGAAGCGGGAGGTCCGGGCTACTCCGTGTACCTGCGGAGGCTGGACGGCTCGTCGCCAGTGCGGCTCGGCGAAGGCTTCGCGATGGCGATTTCCCCGGACGGAAAGTGGGTGCTGACCGATCTCATCCGCTCGACACCCACGCAGATCGTGCTGCTGCCGACAGGAGCGGGAGAGCCGAAGCCGTTCCCGAAGGACGAGATCGAGCATGGCAGCGGGCCGTTCGGGGCCTTCCACCCGGACGGCAAGCGCATCCTCTTCGTCGGGCACGAAACCGGACGGCCGTCGCGTGTCTTCGTTCAGGACCTCGCGGGGGGAGCGGCGAAGCCCGTCACCCCGGAGGGCGTCGTGGCCAGGCTCCTCTCACCGGATGGCAAGTCGACGCAAGGGGATTTCCCTCGCGAGTCTTCCGCATCGACGTCGCCACCGGCCGACGGGAAGTCTGGAAAGAGCTCATGCCCGGCGACCCGGCGGGGATCACCCTGCTTTCGCCCGGGGCCATCTCCGAGGACGGGAAGACAATCCTCTTCAACTACGCACGTTCCCTCTCCGACCTCTACCTGGCGGAAGGGCTGAAGTGAACGCTGGTGATTCGTGATCACCGCTGGCACACGTCTCGGCCCCTACCAAATCCTCGCGCCGATCGGCGCGGGGGGAATGGGGGAGGTCTACCGGGCGCGGGATACGCGGCTTCTGCGAGATGTTGCGATCAAGGTGCTTCCGGAGGCTCTCCAGCGGGACGACGAGGCCCTCTCCCGTTTCGAGCGTGAGGCGCGGGCGATCGCCGCGCTCTCGCATCCGAACATTCTGGCGATCCACGACTTCGGCCGCGAGGGGAACGTTTCGTACTCCATCACGGAACTTCTGGAAGGCGAGACGCTGCGCACGGCCCTCGCTCGCGGACCGCTCGCGTCCCGGCGAGCCTTCGAGATCGGGGCCGCAGTCGCGGAAGGGCTCTCGGCCGCACACTCTCGCGGCATCGTGCACCGCGACGTGAAACCGGAAAACATCTTCCTGACCTCCCACGGGGCCGTGAAGATCCTGGACTTCGGCTTGGCCCGTCACAGCGGCCTGGGACCCCAGCGGGCCGACACCGCATCCCCTACCGTCGGCGGCACGACACCAGGGGTCGTGCTCGGAACGGTCGGCTATATGTCCCCCGAACAGGTGCGGGGTGAGCCCGCGGACGTTCGAGCCGACATCTTTGCGCTCGGCTGCGTGCTCTACGAGATGTTGGCGGGAAGGCGCGCATTCCAGGGCACCACGGCTGCGGAAGTCTTCGCCGCGGTCCTGAGAGACGAACCCCCAGCGCTGACGGAGGCGTCCGGAGGGATTCCGGCGGAAGCGGTCCCGATTCTCCGCCATTGCCTCGAAAAGAATCCCGAGCAGCGGTACCAGACGGCGCGCGATCTCGCCTTCGGACTTCGTGAGCTCGGCTCCGGTGCGTTTCGAGCAGCCGCGCCGGCGGCGGCCTCGGCGGGCGCCATGGACTCCCTCGCCGTTCTCCCCTTCGAAAACGCGGGGCACGACGCGGAGCTGGAATATCTGAGCGAGGGAATTGCGGAAAGCCTGACGCGGGCATTCTCACGATTGCCGGGGCTGCGCGTGATCTCGCGCAGCGCGGTCGCCCGTTACCGGAGCCGCGAGGTCGATCCGGCCCGGGCCGGGCGGGAGCTCGCCGTGCGCGCGGTCTTGACCGGCCGGGTTCTTGCCCGCGGCAGTCGCCTCTCGGTCTCCGCCGAGCTCATCGACGTCCACGACGACAGGCAGATCTGGGGCC
>WNGL01011998.1_pt1 | contig 11325 bp, 7 predicted proteins | sample 5400591 | NCBI WGS metagenome assembly WNGL01 (sample SAMN13153377, study PRJNA577476) | soil metagenome | isolation source: 80 cm soil or saprolite under Garry oak tree replicate 1 | place: USA:California | collected 2016-06-15
TAGCGCTGGAATTGGCCGTCGCCACTGAGACGGTCGTGGTTACGGCGACCCGCACTCCAGCCCCACGTGACGAATCCGGAGCAGCTATTGCCACCCTCAGCAGCGGCGAGTTAGACACGATGCGTCCAGTCGCAGCAAATGACGGGTTGCGTTTCTTGCCCGGTGCCATCGTTTCCACAGCCGGTCAGCGTGGAGGCTTGGCCTCTTTATTCGTCCGCGGAGGCGATTCCCGGTACAACAAGGTGATTGTAGACGGAGTCAGCATCACAGAACCCGGCGGAACATTTGACTTCGGAACCCTGCCTTTCAACGAGGCCGATCGGGTGGAGTTTCTGCGGGGCACAGAGAGCACCCTTTACGGCTCTGATGCCATGACCAGTGTTGTCCAAGTTTGGACGCGAACCGGAAGCACTCCGGTCCCTGAGCTGCGCTTTGGGTCTGATGCCGGCAATTACGGAAGTGAGAATGGATATGCGTCGCTATCAGGTGCGAACGGACGTTTCGATTACAACGTCTTCGGAAACCAATTCAACCTGACCGGCTCAGGCCCCAATGATGATTACTCGAATTCCCTGGAGGGGGCGAACCTCGGCGTCAAGTTGAATGATTGGGCTTCGCTGCGTCTGAGAATGCGCCATGACAATAGCGTGAGCGGAGTGCAAAACGAGTGGAACTTCAATGGGAATCCGCTGCTCTCTCCTGATCTCGATCAACGCGCGCGGTTGAATAATTTCCTGGGTAGTCTGGATCTAGCGATCACGGGGCCGTCGCGCTGGCAACATCGTCTGAGGGCATTCGATTACACCCAGCATCGCACAAACGAAGATGCAATCAGCGAGCCAGGGCGATTCGATCCGAACTTTGGGTTCAATATTGATAGCCCGTTTCACTCCATAGACAACATCAACCGCGCCGGATTCGACTACCAGGCCGACTACGCCGAGCGAAGTTGGACAGCCAGCACTGTCGGTTACGAATTCGAAAATGAGACCGGGACTGTGGGCGACTTACTGTCCGGCACGCCGAATCCGGGACTTCGCCGGAATCACGCCGTTTTCGGACAGCAGGTGCTTACGCTCTCAAGGGCGTCACTTGTCGTTGGGGGACGTTTTGTTCACAACGAGAGTTTCGGAAACAAATTCGTCCCGCGTATTTCGCTCACGCTGCTTGCGTTGCGGGGAGGCCAGTTTTTCACTGGAACGCGCCTGCACCTCGGATACGCCACCGGAATCAAAGAGCCGGCGTTTTCCGAGTCCTTTGGCAACGGCGGGAGCTTTGTAGTCGAGAGCAATCCTTTCCTGAAGCCCGAGGAAACACGATCGTTTGAGGCGGGCTTCGAGCAGAAGTTCGGCCAGAAGTATTCCTTCGGCTCCACCTATTTCAATAATCTGTTCCGAAACAAGATTGATTTCAACTTTATTGGCTGCGATCCGGTCACGTTTGTTTGCAGTGGGCAGTTCATCAACATCAACGAGGCAATGGCGCATGGCGCTGAGCTCGAACTACAAGGGCGGCCCATCGCTCACCTCAAGGCAAGCCTGTCTTACACTTACACCTCCACCCAGATTCTGAAGCAGCCATTCGCTTTTGATCCCCTGTTGACGGCTGGCCAGCCTCTGCTGGGGAGCCGATGGGGGGCGGACCTGGGATGCAGTTTCGTTGGACCTCGTGCTGATTCCGATTTCCTGGGCTTCGGATTCACCCACGCACCTGGATACGTGCTTTTGAACGCAGGCGGCTGGTACGCGATTCGATCACGGATCACCGCATATATGAACGTCGAGAACCTACTGGACCGTTCGTATCAGGAAGTTGTGGGATATCCGGCTCTGGGAATTAATTTCCGCGCTGGAATGAGGTTCCGCGTCGGTGGTGAATAGTGTGGGGCCGGGTGGACTTGCTGCCGCCAACCGGCACTTCGACAGTACTGTCCTCGGGATATTGCACGGGCATCGGTGCAGCAGTACTGACCCCCAGGTAGCGGCTGCGAGCGGCAACTAATTTTTCTAGGTCTTCGCAGGCGAGCGGTTGCTGCTGCCCAAGCACATGGGTGACCAGCGCGATTTGCGCAAAGTGCTCTACCGTCTCCATTTTCATGTAGGCGGATTGCAGAGTTGCGCCATACGTCACGACGCCGTGGTTGGCCATCAGGATGGCGTCATATTGCGGGACCAGCGGTTCCAAGGTTCTCGCCAGTTCCGGTGTGCCTGGCGTTCCGTAAGGTGCGAGAGGAATCAGGCCTAACCCAATCACAACTTCGCAAACCAAAGGTTGGTTGAGCGCCATACCTGCGGCGGCAAAACCGGTAGCGGTCCGCGGATGGGCATGCACGATTCCGTGAATATCCGGACGCATGCGATAAATCAACAAGTGCATGCCGATTTCGCTGGTTACTTCTCGACGACCCTTTATTTTCTTACCTTGCATGTCCACGATGACCAGGTCGGAGGGCGCCATCATGCCTTTTGACATCCCGGTAGGCGTTACCAGGACGCGATTCTCATCCAGGCGTACCGACAGATTGCCGTCAGTAGCGGCTATGAAGCCGAGGTTGTGCAGCATCGCGCCAAAGCGCACAATTTCGCGGCGGTATTGATGATCGGTAACCATGCGCCGTGGCAATCGGCGTATAGTACCGCAGCTCGACAGCGGAAACAATCAGTATTTGGCTTCCTGCCTGAATTCCTGCATTGGTTTCTATAATCAAGCGTGCTGGTTTCAGAGTTCGACTATCGGCTTCCCGAGGAGCTCATCGCCCAGGAGCCCCTGGCTGACCGGGCTGCCTCGCACATGCTGCGGCTGGAGCGTGGAACCGGGCAGTTTGAAGACCTCTGTTTCCGGGATTTTCCGGAGCTGCTTCGGCCGGAGGATCTGGTCGTGTTTAACAACACCCGAGTTTTTCCAGCGCGGCTGTACGGGCGTCGGAGCGGGGCCACGGCGCAACACCTGAGTGCTCACAATCCTGCCTCTCGCGATTTCTTGAGAGGACGAATAGAGGTGTTGCTTACCAGGCAGGTTACTCACGAGCCGAATGTGTGGGAGTGCCTGGTGCGACCGGGACGCAAGATCGGAGTGGGAGAGCATCTGTTTTTCGGCGATGACGAATTAGTTGCTGAGGTCGTGGAAAGAGCGAGCTTCGGCGAACGGCGAATCCGGTTCGATCCAGTGGAAAATTTCTTCTCGCTGGTAGAGCGGTTGGGCCATGTTCCTCTGCCACCGTATATTTCAAGGGAAGACCGTTCCAGCGATCGTGACCGGTATCAGACGGTTTACGCGCGGGAGCGGGGATCGGTGGCAGCGCCCACCGCGGGACTGCACTTCACGCCGGAAATCCTGAGTCGCTTGCAGCAATGGGGAATTGAGACTGCGGAAATCACCTTACATGTGGGATTGGGGACGTTCCAGCCCGTGCGAACGGAAGAAGTCGAGAAGCACAAGCTGCACAGCGAACGCTACTCGGTTCCTCCCGCTGCGGCAGAAAAAATCAACCGGGCTCTCGCTGAAAAGCGGCGGGTGGTGGCGATCGGAACCACAACCGTCCGTACACTGGAGTACGCGGCCAGGAATTCGGGGCAGGTGAAGACGGGCAGCAGCGAGGCCGACCTATTTATCTATCCGGGGTTTCAGTTCCGCGTGGTTGGCGCGATGCTCACAAATTTTCATTTGCCACAATCCACGCTGTTGATGTTGGTTTGTGCATTTGGCGGGAAGCACAATGTGTTTGCCGCATATAGGCACGCGGTGGAGCAGCGGTACAGGTTTTATTCCTACGGCGATTGCATGTTGGTGGAATAGCACTTGGCGGCTAGCACTTAGCATTTGGCCCCACCTTCGTCTCCGCCAACGCCAACTGCCAAGTGCTAGACTTGCCTTGCAGGAGACGGCGCATGGACACTAAGGTCACCCCCGAACAGATTTCCATACAGGAGTTTATTTCGGAGTTGCACAAATTCCCTGCCGCCGCCTTCGACCACCCCAGCGAAATTCTTGCATTCCTTGAGCGCACCGCGGTTTCGCCAGACACTCTCGCGCCCTACATCACTTGGGACCGCCAGCACTACACACGCAATCTAATCGACAAGACTCCGCTCTATGAATTGATTGCCATTTGTTGGGAAGTAGGGCAGGTAAGTTCTGTGCACAACCATCGCGAGCAGAATTGTTGGATGGTTGTGCCGATAGGACGATTGCTGGTGGAAAATTTCCATCTACTCTCCCAGGACCTCGACCATGGCCGGTGTCAGCTCACGCCGACAGATACCGTCGAAATGAACCCCACTCATCCTTGTGCGGTCAATCCTGCCGACCCGGTGCACCGCGTGCTGAATCCACGGAAGTTTTCGGAGCGTGCTGTGAGTTTGCACATCTATTCGCGCCCATTTGATACGTGCGTTGTGTATTCGCCCGAGCAGGGCACGTGCGGCGTAATTAACCTGCATTACAGCACGGTTTATGGAAAGCCAGCAGCGACATAAACCACCAAGGACACGAAGGTTCACGAAGGAACCGCCGAACAAATATTACATGCTATGTAGGTGATTTCCTTCGTGAACCTTCGTGTCCTTGGTGGTTTATGCCTTGCGCTGGATGCTGATTGCCGCGAGTTTCCTTGCTAGACTTATTTCTTGGCTCCTAAAAGACAATCTTCTGCATTGGCCGAAACTACGGACCAGGTATCTGCCGCTGCTGCGAAGCCTGTGGCTGTATCACGTTCGCAGGAGGACGGCCAGCGCATATTCCTCATCGACACGATGTCCTTTATCTTCCGCGCCTATCACGCCATGGCGCGGCAGCGAGGTATGTCCACGCGGAAGGGGCTTCCGACCGCGGCGATTTATGTTTTTGTTAATATGCTCCGCAAATTACGGGATGACTTTTCCCCACAATATTTGGCTGCGGTGTTCGATGTGGCCGCGCCCACTTTCCGCGACCAGCAATTCAAAGCGTATAAAGCCAATCGCAGTGAAATGCCTGGTGACTTAGCCCAGCAGATTCCGTATATCCGACGGGCGCTAGAGGCCTACCGAATCCCCATCCTCGAAGTTTCGGGATACGAAGCAGACGATGTGATCGGAACATTGGCAACAAAGGCCACCGCGCAGGACCGTCATGTGTACGTCGTTTCCAGTGACAAAGACATGCTGCAACTGGTCAACGATCGCGTCCTGGTACTCAATCCGCCAAAGGACAATTTGATCTGCGACGCGGCGAAGGTGGAGGAGATTTTAGGCGTGCCTCCGGAGCGCGTGGTGGATGTGATGGCGCTGCGCGGGGACAGCATCGACAACATTCCTGGGGCCCCGGGGATCGGCGATAAGGGGTCGGTCGAGATCATTCAGCGATTTGGCAGCCTCGAAGCTGCGCTCGATCATGCCGCCGAGGTCGAGAGAAAAACCTATCGCGAATCGCTGCAAAACAATCGCGAGCAAATCCTGATGAGCAAGGACCTTGTAACCATCAAGTGCGATGTTGACATCGAGCTTGATGTCGAGAAGATGCATGCCGGCGAGCCGGATGTCGAGGCCCTTCGAACGCTCTTCACCGAACTTGAATTTACATCGCTCTTGAAGGAACTGTTGCCGGTGGTGGAGGCTCCAGCGGGAAATTACCGCGAGGCTGAGTCGGTTGCCGATGTCGAGTCCGCGCTAAGTGCGTTGGCTCCGGGCGCCTCCCTCGCAATCGCGATTGATTCCGTTCTTGCAGCTCCTAAGGTTGAGACAGAAGACGAGTCCGGCTACGGTTTTCTGCCGCTTGCTGCGGAAGTGAATTTGCCGCCGGCACATAAAATCGCCATTTCAGTCGAGGCTGGTTCTGCTCTGACAATTTCCTCCGAATCCCAGGCCATGCCTCCCTTAAAGTCGGTCATGGCTGACGAGAAACTTCCAAAATCCATTCACGACTGGAAGACCGCATCGCACGCACTGGGAGACATTAAGCTCGGCGGGATTCAGCACGATACCCGGCTCTACTCATACCTTCTCGATCCCACGTACTCCTCGCACACTCTGCCGGAAGTCGCTCTGCGGTATTTCAATCTGAAGCTTGGGGGATCGCTGGCCGAAGCCGCGGACCTGACTGGCCGTCTCGCAACCAAGCTGGGCAAAGAAGTCGAAGACGGGGGACTGCGGAAGCTCTACGAAGAGATTGATCTACCGCTGGTCCCGGTGCTCACGCGCATGGAGCAGGCCGGAGTCGCTATTGACCGCGCGGCACTAGACAAAATGTCAAAGAGGCTGGAAGGCGAGATTGACGCCAAAGCGAAAGAAATTTACGAGTGCTGCCACGAAGAATTCAACATCAATTCTCCGAAGCAACTCGGAGATGTGCTGTTCAACAAGCTCAATCTTCCCAAGCCGGTGAAGTATGGCAAAGGACGCACAATTTCCACTGCGGTTGATATTCTTGAGGGATTGGCAGCCGATCACCAAGCGCCGAAGCTGGTGCTGGAATACCGCCAGCTTTCAAAATTGAAGTCAACCTACGTGGACGCACTTCCTGCGCTGCTGAACCGCACCAGTGGCCGGCTTCATACTACGTTCGATCAGACCGGAACAGCGACTGGGCGGCTTTCTTCGGCGAATCCCAATTTGCAGAACATTCCCATCCGCACGGAACTCGGCCGCGAAATTCGGGCAGCATTTACAGCCGCGCCTGGGTGCCTTTTGCTCGCGGCTGACTACTCGCAGATCGAGCTTCGGCTATTGGCGCATTTTTCGAAAGATCCGCTGCTGGTTGAAGCATTTCGCCGTGGCGATGACATTCACACTTTGACCGCGTCGCAGGTCTTTGGAGTGCCTCCGCTGATGGTCACTCCCGATCATCGGCGGCAGGCAAAAGTTGTGAACTTCGGCATCGTCTATGGGCTGTCGGCGTTCGGCCTATCCCAGAACCTGGGAATTGAAACTTCCGAGGCTAAGAAGTTTATCGAAGCCTATTTCGAAAAATATCGCGGAGTGCGCGCGTTCATTGACAGAACTCTCGAAGAAACTCGCCGCGAGGGTCGGGTGAAGACCCTTTTCGGACGCGTCCGTCCAATTCCCGACATCAACAGCAAGAACTTCAATCTGCGCGGATTTGCTGAGCGCACGGCGGTGAACACACCCCTCCAGGGCACTGCTGCTGATCTGATAAAACTGGCAATGATCCGCATTGACGCGGCGATTCTCGAACGTGGGTTGAAATCACGGATGACGCTTCAGGTTCATGACGAACTGGTCTTCGAAGTCCCTGAAACCGAGGTCGATCCGATGCGCAGCCTGGTTCGAGAGCAAATGGAGAGCGTGCATTTGCTTGCCGTTCCTTTGATGGTGGAGATCGGGGTGGGGAAGAATTGGCGGGACTTGGAGTGACCCCAGACGAGGGCGTCTGGGCCTACACGAACCATGTAAGGTGCCCTCACCTGCCCGGACCGTGCGCTACATTCCGAAAGCGCTTCTAATCGCACCCGCAATCCCATCCGTCAGCGCATTCATCTTCTCTTCCGACTCCGCTTCCACCATCACCCGCGCCAGCGCCTCAGTTCCCGAATAGCGCACTACAACACGGCCATTGCCGTTTAGTTCCCGCTGAGCGGCGTCGATCGCGCGCTTCACATCCGGGACCTGGTCGAACGGGACCTTCTCGCGCACGCGTATATTTTGGATTCTTTGCGGGAAGACTTTTAGATCCGCGATCAGTTCCGCAAGTGACCGGTCACTCCGTGCCATGATTTCCATGACTCGCATTGAGGTCAGCAAGCCATCTCCAGTCGTAGCTTCGCCGTCGCGGAAGATAATGTGGCCGGACTGCTCTCCTCCGAGCGCTGCGCCAGTCTTCATCATCTCTTCCAGCACATATTTATCGCCCACGTTCGCTCGCAACATGCGGATTCCCGACCGGGTGAGCGCAATCTCGAGGCCCATGTTCGACATGGTGGTCGCCACAACTGTGGCGCCGGGCAACACACCCCGCGCCTGCATGTCGCGTGCAGCCAGCAGCAGCACGGCGTCTCCGTTTATCACCCGACCGGAGGCGTCGCTGAAGAGTGCGCGATCAGCATCGCCATCAAACGTAACCCCCAGGTCGAACGCGCCCTGCGCTTCTGCAATTCTCTTTGCCACAGTCTCCGGATGCAGCGCACCGCAGCCCTCATTGATATTTTTTCCATCGGGCGAGGCGTGAACAAAAGTCGCTTGCATTCGGCAGGCGCGAAACAGTTCCGGCGCCTCCGCGGTTGCCGCGCCATTGGCGCAATCCACCAGCACTCGCAACCCACTTAGGTCAGCCCGAATGCTTTTCGCAAGCCACTCGATGTAAGCGGCCCTTAATCCATGCTCTCCCGGCAGCGTTGGAGTTGGGACCGACTCTGGTTCGGGATGCGCTTCCGGCCTCTGCAGCAGTGAAAAGATTTCTTGCTCAATTCCCAATTCGTGCGAATCCGGCAACTTGAATCCATTGCCAGAAAAAACTTTGATTCCGTTGTCGGTCCAGGGATTGTGCGACGCCGAAATGACCACGCCAGCGTCGAACTTTCGTGACCGCGCAAGGAAGGCGATCCCAGGTGTGGTAATCACGCCCGCACTGTGGCTTTCCACGTTGCAGGATGCAAGCCCAAGTGCCACGCGGTCTGCGATCCAGCCGCTGGACTCGCGGGTGTCCTGCCCGATCACAACGCGCGCCTTCGGATTGGTCCGCAGCAAATCGTGGCCGAGAGCTCGTCCGATCATGAACGTGCTCTGAGTGGTGAGGGGAAATTCGCCAGCCACGCCGCGAATGCCGTCTGTCCCAAAAAGCTGTCGAGTTGGCGAACTCATTTTGATTATCTATCCGGAAATCGCGATATGAACGAAGCCTAGATGTTAACCATGACTAGCATTGATCTGGGAGTAACGACCTTGCCACATCAGCGCAATTTTCCGGTCGAGACTGCCAGCCAAAGCCCGAACGCCAGCGCCAAAGAGATGATCTTGAGCGCAAGGTTGTGGAGGACATAATGCCGGATGAAATCGGTCGCTTTCACCGCTCCCCTCCGGGCTTGGAGTGCGATTCTGACGACCGGATTGGCATCTCTTCTTCAGTTTGGTCCAAAATACTGGCTCCGTTTGTGATCGAGGTCGGCAGCGGAGTGGGAGGCACATACCGGCGAAGCAGCCGGCTCATGCGCTCACGAAGCTGGTCAACGGTTAGATCACGCTCAATGGTCCCTCCAACGGCAAGGCTGATACTGCCGGTTTCTTCGGAAACGATGACCGCGATAGCATCAGTCTCCTCCGTAATACCGATTCCGGCGCGATGCCGGGTCCCAAGCTGCGTCGATAGCACGGGATTCATCGAGAGCGGCAGAAAGCAGGCCGCGGCGGCAACTCGATCGCTGTGCACAATTACAGCTCCGTCGTGCAACGGAGCGCTGGGCCTAAAGATCGTTGCCAGCAAATCGTAAGAAAGATGTGCGTCTAGCGCCACCCCACTTTCGATATAAGTTCGCAGACCGATTTCACGTTCAATCACCATCAGCGCGCCGGTTTGATTCTGCGAAAACAAGTTCGCGGCCATCACGATGTCATCGTAGGCATCGGCTTCTGCTCCCGATGAACGTGCCATGGTCAGACGCTTGCCCAGTCTGGCCAACGCTTCGCGAATCTCAGGCGCAAACACCACGAATAAAGCAAAAACCGCGTAAGGCCGAAAGCCTGAGACCAGCCAATTGAGTGTGACCAGACCCTCTAATCGCAAGAAGTAAAACACCAGCGACAGGACAGAAACGCCAACCAGGATGAGCGCGGCGCGGGTGCCGCGGATCAGCGCCAGAAATTCGTAGATGAGGAACGCCACAACAAGAATGTCGATGACCGAGATCACGGTCATGTGCGGCCAGGCTCCGGCAGCGTGGATCAATTGGGCCCCTCTTCAGGAAATTGTGCGCGCTCGGACGAATCTTCAGGACAATTGTAAAGCAGTGGCTGGTGGTCAGTTGTCCAGTTATCAGTGTTTAACCCCATTGCGATGGACAATTGCTCTTCGTGACTGGCAACTGACCACTGACCACTGACCACTGACCACTCCAACCTACCTAGCTTTTCTTTTCTACCCGGGCGGTGAGCGTTCCCTGGGCGAGCCGTGCGGAGATCTCGTCCCCTGTCTCCACTTGCGCCGAATTTTTTACCAACTTCCCCTTGGAGTCGAACACCAGTGCATAGCCGCGTTCGAGAATTGCAACGGGAGAAAGGGCTTTGATCTGATGCTCAAGTTGGTCGAGGCGTGAGCGCTGGCGTTGCACCGCGGTTCGCATTGCCGTGGCCATAGCCGCCGTTTGCGAGGCAAGCTCTCGGCGAATTCCGGCGAGCACGCGGCGTACGTCGTAGTGGCGAACCGCGGCAGCGGCGCGCTCCCAGCGGCGGCGATGCTGCTCAATCATCTTGCGTTCCGATTTTTCCAGCCGAAAGCTAAGGTCGTCGAGCTTTTGTTGGCGCTGGTTAATACCGTCCATCATGCGTCCGAAAGCGCCATGCTGTGCCGCTTCGGTGAGAGCTTGTTTTGCCATTAGCAGGCGATAACGCATGGCGCGGGCAAGCCTCGAACGCAGGTCTTCGCTCTGGCTTTCGATTTCTTGGCGCGAGCGGATGACCAGTTCGGCGGCCGCAGATGGTGTCGGAGCACGCAAGTCCGCGACAAAATCAATGATCGTGAAATCGGTCTCGTGCCCTATGGCGGAGATCACGGGAATTGCAGAATTAGCAATGACGCGCGCTAGTCCTTCATGATTAAACGCGGCAAGGTCCTCGGCTGATCCGCCGCCGCGCGCCACAATAATAACTTCCACTGTCTTGGCGCGGTTGAAGTACTTAACGCCAGCGCTGACCTCGGCGGCGGCAGTCTCGCCTTGCACCTGCGCAGGATAGATCAGGGCATTTGCCGAATGGTGTCTTCTGCGCAAGATGTTCAGGATGTCGCTAAGCGCCGCTCCTTGGGGGGAGGTCACAATCCCAATACATCGCGGCAGCCCTGGAAGCGGTTTCTTGCGTGACGCATCAAAAAGTCCTTCAGCTTCCAGTTTGGCTTTCAGTTGTTCGAAGGCAACTTGCAGCGCTCCCGCGCCCTTTGGTTCCAGGTACTCGGCCGAAAGCTGCAACTCTCCGCGTCCTTCGAAAATCGTGACTCGCCCGCGAAGAACAACCTGCATCCCATTTTCGGGCCGAAACCTCAGCAACCGTGCCTGGGAGCGAAACATCACTGCGCGAATCTGCGACTCCTCGTCTTTCAAAGTGAAATAAAGATGGCCGGAGTCGTGCGCCCGGAAGTTCGAAACCTCGCCTTCAACCCAGATGTCCCCGTACTCACGTTCTAGAT
>WNGL01012489.1_pt1 | contig 11325 bp, 12 predicted proteins | sample 5400591 | NCBI WGS metagenome assembly WNGL01 (sample SAMN13153377, study PRJNA577476) | soil metagenome | isolation source: 80 cm soil or saprolite under Garry oak tree replicate 1 | place: USA:California | collected 2016-06-15
CTGGTTGACGCAGGAGTAGACGTGCTGGTCGTCGACACTGCACATGGCCACTCCGAAGGCGTGCTCGAGGCGACGTCGGTGGTTAGGGAGATGTTCCCGGACGTCCAGCTGGTCGCCGGCAATATCGCGACGCGCGAGGGAGCGAGAGCGCTGGTCGAGCGCGGAGTCGATGCAGTCAAGGTTGGCGTTGGCCCCGGCTCGATCTGCACGACGCGCGTCGTCACCGGTGTCGGAGTTCCGCAGCTCACCGCAATCTTCGATGCGGTCGAGGGGGCCGGCGACGTACCGGTTATCGCCGACGGCGGCATCAAGTACTCGGGCGACATAGTCAAGGCGCTCGCTGCCGGCGCGTCGAGCGTGATGATGGGATCCATGCTTGCCGGCACCGAGGAAAGTCCCGGCGAATCTCTTCTGCTCGAGGGTCGCCGCTTCAAGATGATTCGCGGCATGGGGAGTCTCGCCGCGATGCAGGACGGAAGCGCCGACAGATATTTTCAGGAAGGCGAGATGTCCGCAAAAAAATTCGTCCCGGAGGGAATCGAGGGGCGCGTTCCGTACAAAGGTCCGGTGAGCGATGTGCTCTTCCAGATGGTGGGCGGTCTGCGCAGTGGAATGGGCTACGTCGGCTGCTCTGACATCGAGCAACTTCGCACGGAGGCTGAGTTCGTCCGCATCACGGCGGCGGGACTGCGCGAGTCGCACCCGCACGACGTCACCATCACGCGAGAGGCGCCGAACTACTCTCTGTAGCAGAAGTTTCCTTGACATCCCTTTGGGCGTCATCACAACTTCTGGCGCCTCTGCAGTGTCGAACGTTTCAGAGTCCCGGCGTCACACTACCCACGCATTCGGAGCTTTCTAATGGGCTTATGGACGAAGAAAAGCATCGCTGTCCTGCAGGCTGAGGCGGCTGGTGAATCCACGGAACACACGCTCCGACGCGCGCTTGGCGCGCTGAACCTCACGACGCTGGGTATCGGCGCGATCATCGGCGCCGGAATCTTCGTGTTGACCGGAACTGCAGCGGCGCAGTACGCCGGACCCGCAATCGTCATCTCCTTCATTGTATCCGGATTGGGATGCCTTTTCGCTGGCCTCTGCTACGCCGAATTCGCGAGCATGATCCCGATCGCCGGCAGTGCGTATACCTACGGCTATGCGACCCTCGGCGAGTTCATCGCCTGGATCATCGGTTGGGACCTGATTCTCGAGTACCTGTTTGGCGCTTCGACAGTCGCCGTTGGTTGGTCCGGATACTTCTCGGCATTCATGGATCAGATCGGGCTGCACATGCCGACTGCGTTCACCAGCAGTCCGTACCAGTATTACGATGCGGCGGATTACGATAAGGTGACGAATGCTCTCATTCATCCTGCCGGTTTCTCGCACACTGGTGCGATAGTCAATCTGCCGGCAATGGCGCTTATTGCCCTGATGACGACGCTGCTCGTCATCGGCATCAAGGAGTCGGCCCGCTTCAACAACTTCATCGTGATCCTCAAGGTCACGATCGTTTTATTGGTTATCGGTTTCGGCTTCATGTACGTCAACCAGGCGAATTGGCATCCGTTCGTTCCCCCGAGTCAGGGGTTCGGACACTACGGTTGGAGCGGAATCGTGCGCGGTGCCGCAGTAGTGTTCTTCGCCTACATAGGATTCGACGCGGTCTCGACGGCGGCACAGGAAGCGAAGAACCCGCAGCGAGAGCTGGTGATGACCGGGCTCGCTAATTACACTGAGCTGAATGTCCCGCACCCGGTTTTCGTCGCGATCGAAAAAGCTGGTCCCGCTCTCGCCTGGCTCGGATCGATCATCAACATTGGTGCGATTGCGGGTCTCGCATCCGTTGTGCTCGTGATGTTGATGGGACAGCCGCGCATCTTCTTTTCGATGGCGCGTGACGGGCTCCTTCCTCCGGTCTTTGGAAAAGTTCACCCTCGTTTCAAGACACCGTACGTCACCACGATCCTGACAGGCATTGTTGCCGGTGTGGTCGCGGGCCTCTTCCCAATCGGAATCCTGGGAGAACTGGTTTCGATCGGGACTTTGCTGGCGTTCGTCATCGTCTGCGCGGGAATCATAGTCCTGCGCTACAAGTCGCCAAATCTTGCCAGACCATTCCGCACACCGCTGGTGCCGGTCGTTCCGATCCTTGGGATTCTCATCTGCGGCTACATGATGACAAGCCTGCCAGCGACAACGTGGGAGCGACTAATAATCTGGATGATCTTCGGGCTCGTGATCTACTTCTTCTACAGTAGGTCGCACTCGAAGCTGGCCCGCGCGGAAGGCAGTGCTTGATCTTCTAAGCGTTCCCCAGCAGCGACGGGAGTCGATCGGGCGTCTCGCGCAGGAGCTCCGCGCGGGACGCTCTGTCGCAATATCCACGCACATCAACGCCGATGGCGATGGCTGTGGGTCAGAGACGGCGCTCGCACGCTTGCTTGGCCAGGTAGGGATACGCTCGAGGATCGTCAATCCCACGCCGTGGCCCGACATGTACAAGTTTCTCCTTGGCGACGACGTGCGTGACGCTAGCGACATGGGTGCGAAGGCTCTCAAGGAAGCCGACGTACTCGTGGTCCTCGACATCTCCGATGTAAAACGGCTGGGCGTGCTAGCGGAGGCTGTACGCAAGCTCACCATTCCCAAGCTGGTGATCGATCATCACCTGCCGAGTGACGAGCCACCGAGCAAGCTGATGGTGGCCGACACGACGGCGTGTGCGACCGGCGAGCTGATTTACGATTTCGCCGCGTGCCTCCGTCTCAAGATCACGCCCGACATTGCGCGAGCACTTTACGTCGCGCTACTTACCGACACCGGCGGCTTCCGATTCAGCAACACGACGGCGCGATGCCTCAGTATCGCCGGCCAGTTGATCGCGTCGGGCGTCGAGCCGGAAGAGATGTACGGGCGGCTTTATGCATCGATGCCCGTGGGCAGGCTGCACCTGTTGCGTGACGCGCTGGCAACGCTCGAGGTGGATCCGGAGTACGGCATCTCGTGGATCTCGGTCGCGGCGGGTGCGGCAGAGCAGTACGGTCTGAGGTCTGAAGATCTCGAAGGAATCGCGGAGCATCCGCGCTCGATTGGGGGAACGCGCCTCGCGCTTTTCTTCCGCGATCTCGGCCACGACAAGGTGAAAGTTTCGTTTCGCAGCATCGGCGATGTCGATGTGAACAAGTTTGCGAAGAAGTTCGGCGGTGGCGGGCATGCTCGCGCGGCCGGCGCGCTCATTGAAGGAAATCTGGAGTCGGTGCGGCACAAGGTTGTAGCGGCAGCACGGGAATTCCTTGCCGCGGAGGATAAGGAGGGCGTGGCGTGAGCACGCAACCCGTAGAAAGTGCCCTCCCCGCCATCTAACTTGCGCTCATGAGTGTCCTTCGCCGCAAACGATCCCGCCCGCAGGCAGATGTGGAGCACCACATCCGCCACGAGCTCGCGGCGATTTTGCCAATCCTTAGAATCGAGCAGTGTGCAATAGAGCTGCAGGCGTTCGATCCGGCGACGGGAACTGCGGTCCTTTTTGTCAAAGGCGGTTGCCCTGATTGCGATTGCTCACCAGCCACCTTCATGCAGGGCATCGAGACGCAGCTCAAGCTGAGAGTGGCCGAGCTCAAAGCCGTTCTCGCCACCGAAGAATCGACAGGATGACGGCGAATCTCCAGGAGCGCGTAACGGATGCGCTCTCACGCATCCGCAACAATCGCATCGGCGCCAATATCCTCGAGGCGGAGATGGTTCGCGACATCGCGACGACTACTGACGGCAAGGTTCGCCTGAGCCTTTTCCTGTCCGCGGACGACGACGCCACTGTAGTGCGAGAAGTCAGGCAAACTCTGCAACAGGTTCCGGGCGTTACCGACGTCCGGGTCGACGTCAAGGACTCGTCGCGGCCGAAGAACGCCTCAGAGCCGAAGAACCCATCGGAGGCAAAGAACACCTCACGCACTCTGCCAGTGATGGGACAGGAGCCGCAGTCACGACGCGCCGCCGTTCCAGCGCCGACGCCAGTCGCGTACCCGCACCTGGGAAACATCATCGCAATCTCGAGCGGAAAGGGAGGCGTCGGAAAATCCACCGTCGCCGCGAATCTTGCGGTCGCCTTGGCGAAGCAGGGTGCGCGTGTCGGATTGATGGATGCCGACATCTACGGGCCGAACATCCCGCGCATGATGGGCATCAACGCGCCGCCGCCGGTCGAGAACGAGAAGATCATTCCGCTCCAGGCGTACGGAATCAAAATCATGAGTCTGGGATTCATGATCGAGCGCGATCAGCCGGCGATCTGGCGCGGACCGATCATCATGAAGATCATCACCCAGTTTCTGCGCGATGTGCAGTGGGGCGAGCTCGATTATTTCCTCGTTGACATGCCCCCCGGCACGGGCGACGCCCAGCTCTCTCTAGTGCAGGCGACGATGGTGCATGGAGCTATCATCGTGACCACGCCGCAGGAAATCGCATCGGGCGACGCACTTCGAGGCGCCAAGATGTTCCAGCGCGTTGCAGTTCCGGTGTTGGGGGTGGTCGAAAACATGAGCTATTTCGTTTGCCCGCACTGCAGCCACAGGCACGCAATCTTTGGCAGTGGAGGAGGGAAGCGACTCGCCGAGGAGCTCGATGTGCCGCTCATCGGCGAGATTCCGTTTTTCGCAGCGGTTCTGGAAGGCGGAGATCGCGGCGAGCCGATCGTTGTCAGTGACCCGCACTCGCCGGCGGGTGAGGAGCTATTCGAGCTTGCTGGACGGTTGAGCGGGCTGCTCTCCAGTCGCAATCCGGCCGGCGTAAACGCTGTGCTTCCCTGAAGCACCGAGTCCGTTCCGTGATGTAGCTCCGGCCGGCCACTACACTGCTTCTGCGTTCTTCTTGGGCCGGCTTCGCCACCAGGAGAGAATTACTGCACCGAAACCTGTTGCTACCGCGACAAGCGTCACCGAAAAAGCGAACATGCGAAGTATGGCGCCGAGAATCGGAAACCAGGTGAACGCCGCGGCGACGATCCACAAAGCGCTGAAGGCGAGGATTCCCGTGTAAAGGAACTGCAGCTCCTGTCCGGCGGGAGTCTCCGCTTCTCTTTTTCCGGCAATCGCAATTCCCGCGACCTGGGCAACGGCGAGGAATCCGAGAATCGCGATTCCAGACACCGCAATGAGGAATGCTGCGACACCGATCGGAATGAAGAAGATTCCAACAATCGTGATTGCCAGTCCGACGATGATTGCGATGAGAGCGGGAAGCGATGCAAGCCCGCCGAGCACTCCGGTGAGGAGGGAGCGGCCGGTTTCGTTGGTGACGACTTCGACGGCGCGCTTGAAGTAGTCGCGCGCGAAGAACAGAACAAAGGTGCCCACCAGAAGCAGTACGACGAGCCACAGGAAGGCAGCCACCAGTGACCCCAGCGTAGTGCGAGGTCGGCCGCCGAAACTGACAGTGGCGCGGCTGTAGGTTGTACCAACGTCCTTGATAACGCCAAGGATCGACCCGCCTTCGTTGCGGACGTGACCCATTAGAGCGACCGCACCGCCGCGAACCCGTCCACTCTCGTGCACAATCACGTCGCCAAAAATGGCGGTTGCCGCACCGTCGACGTTTCCATACACGTCGAGGTTGCCGCGAATCACCATCACAGAGCCCGATGTGGTCGTGCCGGCGGGAACGACGAGGTCACCAGTGGTCACCTGCGCGTACTTTCGCCATCCCGCGAATCGGACGTTGTCGCGCTGTTGAGCGTACGCATCCTGCGCGGCCGCGGCCGCCACCACTAGTGAGACACCGAGCAGGATCGATTTCATTTACGCTGCCTTGCGTTTCGCGATTTGAGCGGCGGTGCGGATCGCGCCATATCCAGCGATCAATCCGACCACGAGCGTGATGTACAGAATGACTGCCTGAACGGCGCCGGCCTGCAGATAGGTAATCGCAGAAGATCCCAGGACCAGCGCGCCTATTTGTGTGCCGACAGCTGCAATCGCGAATGCGTACTGAGTCACGGCGGCGCTGAGCATCGCGGTGAGGACGTCGATCTCGAAGAACATGAACGCCGCTGCTGCGATGAGGGTGACCCCGGCAACCGCTCTTCCCGTCGCCTGCATGACGCCCATGGGACGGCGCGGAGTGATCGCCTTCTGACCGCCCCGGTGCAGCTCGAGGTGCCTGGAGGCGCTCACGGCAGCTACGGTCCGAGGGGCCTGCAGTCGGTCTATTCCGGCGATTACGTGATCGGCAAAATCCGGCGATGGCGACAGGTAGGGAAGTCGCTGCAACTCGGCCGCAATAGGGACGAAGTCTTCATCGAAATCATGCTCGATCATGGGTTCCTCACGTGATAGCCTACGGGTTTGGTACGGGCGAAGTTTCAGGCTTTTTCGGCCTATTTTTGGTGACCAAAAAAGGAGTTCCAAAGGTCATCGCAGGTCCCCCAGATACTGCCTCAATTCCTGACGCGCGCGGTGGATGTAGGTCTTCACTGTCCCGAGCGGCAGCTTCACGATCTCGGCGATTTCGTCGTATGAATAGTCTTCAACGTGTCGCAGGATGATGCAGGCGCGGTACTCGGGTCTGAGCTTGGCGATTGCCTTTTCTATCTCGGCTCCCAGCTCGCGCGATTCGAGCTCCTCGAGAGGAGATTCCCCTCCACTGGTAACGGTCACCGCTGTCGCGCGCGCACGCTCGGCCGTTATCGCATCGGGTGATCCTTCGATGCTGATAGTGTCCACCTGACGGCGTCGGAGATGATCGATGGTGATGTTGTTTGCGATCTTGAACAGCCAGCTCGAGAACTTGAACTCGGGTCGGTAGCGATCGATGTTGTTCAGGACCTTGATGAAGGTCTCCTGCGCGAGGTCTTCCGCCGTCTCCTTGTCGCGGACCATCCGATAAATGAGCGAGAACACGGGCCGCTCATAGCGCTTGATCAGCTCGCGATAGGCGTCCTCGCGCCCTTCCTGGGCGAAGACGACCACTTGCTGGTCGGATACGTCGGTGTAGGACCTTGCTGGCATGGTAGGGAAGCGCGGGAAAGATAGCTTGCCCCGCGCACCAATGCCGGGCAACTTTCGGTGGATGCTGGCCACCGACATGGACAGGGCGACAGCCAGTGCCGCCGCTGCCGGTGGCGCCGAGAAACGCGCGTACGTAAAGCGGATATTCTCCGAGATCGCGCCGCGCTACGATCTCCTCAATCATGTGCTCAGTCTCAACATCGATCGACGGTGGCGGCGTAAAGCCATCGCGCGCCTCGGCGTTGAGCGAGATCAATCTGGTCGATATCTCGATCTGTGCGCGGGAACAATGGATGTGGCAGCACAGATTTCGATGCTGCCGCGGTTTCGCGGTCTCGTTATAGGCGCTGACTTCGCGGAACCGATGCTGAAAGCAGGAGCACAGAAGGTGAAAGGTGGGCGAATCGCGCCCGTGACGGCGGATGCAATGCAGCTCCCGCTAGCGTCGGGACAGCTGGCTGGTGCAATCGTCGCCTTCGGAATCAGAAATGTCGCTGGACTCGAAGAATCATTGAAGGAAGCATTTCGCGTCCTGGCGCCCGGCGGTCGCCTCGTCATATTGGAATTCTCAACGCCGCGAATCCGTGTGCTGCGCACACTGTACCAGCTCTACTTCCACCACGTACTTCCTCTCATCGGCCGATTGGTCAGCGGTCACCGCACCGCATACCAATATCTTCCGCGATCGGTGGCGAACTTTCCGGTCGAAGAGGAGCTGGCGAAAAAGATGGAGGACGCCGGCTTCAACAAGGTGAGCTGGTCGAGTCTCTCGTTCGGAGTTGCGGCCATTCATGTTGGTGAGCGACCTATCACCGCGGTCGGAGCCAAGTGAGCCTCGACAACATTTCGCAATTCCTTTCTGCGATCGATCGTGCCGGCGAGCTAACGCGTATCGCGGAGCCGGTGAAAGCCCGTCTGGAGTTGTGCGAGATCGCTGATCGTGCGATGAAACAGACCGGCGGCGGAAAGGCGCTCTACTTCGAAAACGTCGTTCTCGATTCCGGCGAGCGATCGCAGTTCCCAGTCGTCATCAACCTTTTCGGGTCGATGCGGCGGATCTCGCTCGCATTGGGCGTCGACGATCTGGACGAGATCGGTCAGCGAATAACCGAGATGCTGGATCTTAAAGTGCCCGAGGGAATCATTGGCAAGCTCGCGATGCTGCCGCGCTTGCTGGAGCTCGGAAAATTTCCGCCGCGTATCAAGAGTGGGAAGCCGGCGTGCCAGGAAATCGTGCTCAAGGGTGAGGAAGTGGATCTGTCTAAGCTGCCGATCATCACCTGCTGGCCCGAGGACGGCGGACCATACATCACGCTGCCGATGGTCATCTCGAAGGATCCCAAGCGCGGCATTCGCAACGTTGGAATGTACCGGGTGCAGGTCATGGGACCGCGTACGCTCGCGATGCACTGGCAGCGGCACAAAGTGGGCGCGGCGCACTGGCGCGAGATGGCGGAGAAGGGCGAGCGAATGCCGGTCGTCATAGCAATTGGAGCAGATCCGGCATCGGTATATTCAGCGTCAGCGCCGCTTCCGCCTACTATCGACGAGTTTTTGTTCGCTGGATTCCTGCGCAAGTCGCCAGTGAGTCTCGCCAAGGCCGTCACCTGCGAGCTCGAGGTTCCGGCCGAGGCCGAATTCGTGATCGAGGGTTACATCGATCCAGCGGAGCCGCTGGTGATTGAGGGGCCATTCGGAGATCACACCGGTTTCTATTCGGAAGCCGATCTTTATCCCCAGGTTCATGTTACTGCGCTAACGATGCGCCGGAAGCCTGTGTATGCGACGACGATCGTCGGCCGGCCCCCGATGGAAGACTATTACCTCGGACACGCTACAGAGAGAATTTTTCTGCCGCTGCTAAAGCTCACGATTCCGGAGATCGTGGATTATCACATGCCGGCCGAGGGAATCTTTCATAACCTCGTGTTCGTATCGATCGACAAACAGTATCCGGGTCAGGCGTACAAGGTGATGAATGCACTGTGGGGGCAGGGTCTCATGGCGCTGGCAAAGGTGATCGTGGTGCTGGATAAGGAGGTGGATGTGCGCAACGTACAGGAGGCATGGTGGGTCGCTCTCAACCACATCGATCCCGAGCGCGACGTCAGATTTTCAATGGGCCCGATCGACGTACTCGATCACTCTGCGCGGGCGTTCACCTATGGCTCGAAGATGGGCATCGACGCGACGCGCAAGTGGCCGGAGGAAGGGTTCACCCGAAATTGGCCGAAGCGGATCGAGATGGATGCCGACACGAAGAAGCGGGTGGATGCGATTTGGCCGAGCCTTGGGCTCGGTCCGAACGAGCGGTCGGAGCGATGGAAAGCGAATGACGCCCCTTAACGACGCGCAGCCGTCGACGGGAGCGCGGGAAGGGCAGACGTTTCGAGGTCAGGGCGTCTTCCTTCGTCACGCCAACCTCGTTCGACTTCCGCACACCGTTTTCGCTTTGCCGTTCGCGCTGGTGGGAGTCGTGCTGGCGAGTTATGTCGCGCCCATAACACTAGGCGACGTTATCTGGGTCGTCGTCGCGTTCACCACTGCGCGCTTTGCGGCGATGGGATTCAACCGCATCGTCGATCGGGAGATCGACGCGCGCAATCCGCGCACGCGGTCGAGGGAGATCCCTTCGGGGACGATGAGTGTGCGCGAGGCAGGGTTCGCCGTAATCATTGCGTCGGCGATGTTCTTCCTCGCGGCCTGGCAGCTCAATTTGCTTTGTCTCATGCTGGCACCGCTCGCGCTGGCGTGGGTTCTGTTCTACAGCTACACCAAGCGATTCACGCGCTGGTCGCATTTGGTGCTCGGCGTCGGACTGTCGATCGCTCCGGTCGGTGCCTATCTCGCCGTCACAGGTCATTGGAGCCGTCCCTGGTGGATGCTGATCGCGCTGGCGATCGCCGTTGCGACGTGGGTCGGCGGCTTCGATATCCTCTACGCACTGCAGGATGTCTCCTTTGACCGCGAGAACGGTCTCTATTCCATTCCGTCGACGTTCGGCGAGGCGAACGCGCTCGGCATCGCTCGGATCCTGCACCTGACGACCGTTGCGGCGTTGGCAATCGCGGGATTTGGCGCCGGCGCCGGGACTCTTTATTACGTCGGCGTTGCCGTCGCTGGGTTGTTGCTTCTATACGAGCACTCTCTGGTGAAGGCCGATGATTTCTCGCGGCTCGACGCGGCGTTCTTCACGATGAACGGCGTCATCAGCATCGTGTTCTTCGGATTCGTTTTCACCGAGCGGCTGCTGCGATGAGCGCGAGCCCGCCGATTGTGATGGGAATCACGGGGGCATCAGGCGCGCCCTACGCCGTGAGATTGCTGGAGCAGCTGGTTGCCGCGCACCGACCGGTGTCGCTGATCGTATCGAAGTACGGAATGCGATTGCTCGAGACTGAGTCCAGCATCGGCTCGATCGACGCTTTCCGCGACGCTGTAGGAAGGCATGACTGGGATTCGTGCGTGCAGACATTCTCCAACGAAGACCGCGGTGCGCCCCCAGCTTCGGGCTCGGCGCTCACGGCTGGGATGATCGTGTGTCCATGCTCGATGGGCACGTTGTCGGCAATTGCGGTAGGTGCATCGCGATCACTCATAGAGCGCGCCGCCGATGTCACCTTGAAGGAGAGACGAAAATTGATTCTCGTTCCGCGCGAGACTCCGTTGAGCGCGATCCACCTCGGCAACATGCTAAGGCTCGCGCGGGCAGGTGCCGTCGTGATGCCTGCCTCGCCGGGATTCTATCATCGGCCGAAACAGGTATCGGATCTGGTCGATTTTGTAGTCGCGAGGATGCTCGACCATCTTGAAGTCGAGCAAGTATTGGTCAAACGGTGGAAAGGGGAGGACCGGGGATGAAACCTTTTTTGTCTGCTATTGTGTTCGCACTGGCCGCCGCCATCGGGGGTTGTCGGAACCCTTTTGCGCCTGATCAATCGGTCGTGCTCGGCGTCACCCAGCTCGACGCTCCCGCGACTATCTCGACTGGAAGTCCCTTAACCGTTGTTTTGACCGTTGTTACCGGTGGCTGCAAGAGCTTCGACCACATCGAGGTGCAACGCCAAGCGGCTTCAGCATCATTGACCGCGTGGGGACGCGATGGGTCAAAAGGGCGGAAAGACATTATGTGCCCGGACAACATCGTATACGAGCCGCACCCATATCGGTTTGAGCCACCCTTCCAGAGTCCGTTCACGGTGACCGTCGATCGCGGCAGATTGTCGCCCCTGATTGCGACTGTGCAGGTACAGTAGCGTCGAGGCAAACAGATCAGCTGACCTGCTTGGTCCTCTTCATCTCCTGAGGAAATCTCCGG
>WNGL01032230.1_pt1 | contig 11325 bp, 9 predicted proteins | sample 5400591 | NCBI WGS metagenome assembly WNGL01 (sample SAMN13153377, study PRJNA577476) | soil metagenome | isolation source: 80 cm soil or saprolite under Garry oak tree replicate 1 | place: USA:California | collected 2016-06-15
GTGTTCGCAGTGACCAAAACCTTCTCACCACTGCCGGATAATCAAAAGACCCTGGGCCACGGCGTGCACGATATCTCCGCGACTGACAATACCAACCAACTTACCTGCGGTCACGACGGGGACGCGCTTGATTTTGCGCTCCGTTAGCAGGACAGCGATCTCGTTGACGGGCATCTCTTCATCAATCATGATGACCTCACGACTCATAATGTCGGAAACAATCAGCCCTTCGCGATCGACCTTACTGATAATGTCGGCTTCGGTGACGATACCAATGATGTTGCCATGCCCATCGACTACGGGCAATCCGCTAATGCGCTTCGAAGAAAGTAGCTGCGCAGCCTCTTGCGCTCTGGCGTCGGGGTGGGTAGTACAGACTGTGCGGGTCATAATGTCTCTTGCGATCATCTGCACGCTCCTTTGGGCGCTGGTGAAAGAACAACAGAGCAATATTGCTCGTTGTGTGTATAAATCATAACATAAAATGAGGGTTGGAGGCGATTGTTTTCAAGCCAATTCTTACGCCGGGTCGTACTATGGTTTATTTTCTAAAATCCCGCCGTATACCTTCACCAGGCGGGCGGCGTAGTGGCCCCAACCGCTTTGCGCATCCAGCGCCTCTTTATCGCGCTCCGTGAGGTGGTACTTGCGTTTGCGGATATCGAGTAGAGCGCGAGTCAATGACTCGCGGCTGGCCGGGTCATAGAGAACGCTGGCGCGAGGAGGAAGCATACCGCAAAAACGCGGCAGGTTGGGAGCGACTACCACACGCCCCGAAGAGAGCGCCAGTATAGCTGTTTCCAATGTGCCAGCAGTCTCTATGGCAAAATGGGGCAGCACCAGGGCATCAGCCGCACCCAGATATAGCGGCATGTCTTCCTTGCCGGGATTTGCCCTGTGCAGGTGCAGCGATGAGGTGAGCGCAGCCAGCTTCAAGATGCGCGTTGATTCACCTTTGTCTCCTGGAGCGCCGACAAGCAGCAATTGCAGTGCGGGGTGGTCTTCTCCGTCAGCTTCTTCTGTCTGCTTTGCCTTGCGGAATGCCTCGACCAGGTGGATGATCTCACGCTCGGTATGCTGTGAAGCCAGGCACAGGTAGGTGAACCCTGCATTGTCGGGGAAATCGAGCCGTTGACGCGCTTTCTCACGAGGTAGAGGAGGCGCGTAGTGGCCCGATTCATCGCGCCCGAAGAAGCCTGGATGCGGAAGGCAGCGCACCTTGCGGCGTAATTTTCTATCGGGGTACAACTGGTCGGGTTGGCGCGTATACCCGATGACGGCATGGCTGAAATACAACAACTGGCGTTCCAATGCCCGGCGTGGGAGAAAGCGCAGCCCATGCAGACCACGCGCGCTCTGCCACCATCCTCCCGCGTCGGTCGTGATGACGCGAATCCCCCAGCGATGCGCCAGCCAGACGCGAAATCCTAGCTGCTGCCGCTCCCGGTATGAGAGATCGAGCGCCCCAGGACGATAAAAGTGCAGCACGCCAATGGATTTGCCGCTATGCGCGCGGTGCTGCCAGAGCCAGGAGATGGGGATAGAAGGCGTGCTGGTCGTACAACGTATATCCTGCAAGCGCAACGCTTGTATCAACAGATCAGCGGTATCATCGCGTTCAGCCGAACGCACAAAGAGGACGGCGGGCGATGTCACATCATGTTCCATCAGCACGAGACTTTGCTGGAAGCGTCCCAGGTGGCGAGCCTGTTCCATCGCGGCTCGCAGGCGTTCATTCGTAGAGCGACCGGCCAGGCGCAGCAAGGGACGATGGATGAGGGCAAGCGAGAGCATTGCGCGCAGGTCTTGCAGAGCAGGGCGTATCATAGGCGGTGGGCTGCTGTGTTCACTGCTATCTCTATAGTGTGCCAGGATCTCTGAGCGTCCCTGCCAGTATGCTCGGCCCATGAAGAAAGGACGTACCAGGCGAGCCATTGGCGCACGGTGGGCGGCTACGGCCGTTGGTTCATACCAGAGAGTATATCCTGCCGTGCGCAGCTGCTGGCACATATCGCGCACTTCGATACTGGATGGTACATCGATGCGTTTGCTCAAGAAAGGCGAGAAGTAGCCGATAGCGCGGAGCGCCTCGACTTTGACCGAAAAACAACAACTGCTGAAACAGGTGAAAGTGTTGAGTGTGTCCAATTGGGTGCGTCTATCGGCTGGCTCAAAGTAGCCCAGCATGTCCAGCATATCATCGGTGAGCCAGTGCGGGCGCGCAGCCTCCCAGTGTATTTCGACCCGCCCGCCAATAGCATCCGCGCCGGTTTCCTGGTAGGCGCTCCACAGGTGTTCAAGGAAATGCGGTTCGACCGCGGCGTCATCGTCAAGAAATACCGCAATCTCGCCCGATGCAGCCAGCAGGCCAGTATTACGCGCATAGGCCAGTCCATTTTGTGGCTCAGTAAGACATTGGACCTTCCAGATATCGTCTGTCTTGTGCTTTTCCTGCCGCCCCGCGTTTACATAGGCGCGCACCGCATCAAGTGTGCCATCATTGGAGCCATTATCGATGACGATGACTTCAAAGGCATTATAGGGCAACGTTTGTCGCCGCAAGCTAGTTAATGCGCTCAGCGCCAGGTTGCACCGATTGTAGGTACAGAGGATGATGCTGAAGTGCAGCGGTGCGCTTGTCTTCGGCTGAGAGACAGCGGGTTCTCCTTTGCCTTTTCTTTTCACCATGCGGGATTTTTGACGGGTAGTCATAGAAACTTTCCTTCCCAACCAACCACCATACTCTCATCATCTACCATCTACATTTCAGTATGACACACCCAGGCCAATTCATGGTGATGGATGGGTTGTAACCTGGTAAAAAACGCTCCACTGGCGTGAAGAATTGAATTGCGAGAATATACTGTTTTCTCTACCAGATCATGTTGGTCTCAACCTGATCTTAACGCTTTCACCAGACATTCTTGAAGGGACAGCAGGTATCATATTGGAAGTGAAAAGTGGAGGATGTGGGGTTGAGTGGAATGACTGCGCAAATCTACGATGATTGTGTGTCTCTGGTGTATATCATAGCTTCGGATGAGCATGCTTCCCGCTTGCCGCGGGCTGCACAGCGTATTCGCCGGAATGTTCGTTGTACTGATACGGTGTTGTTATTGGGGCATACCTGCGCCATTATCTTACCCGAGACGCCCCTTCAGGGAGCTCAAGCTGTAGCCCGGCGCGTTGCCACTCTTCTGGTGGATATAGACTGTGAGCTACAGGCGTTTTATGGTCTATCCGCGCTTACCATCTGGCAGCGTCTACAATCTAAAAGAGCCATTGATGTGCACGCGGGAAGTTTGGAAAGTATGGGGAGCGCCGACGTAGGGATGTATTTTATCGCGTCCACCAGGAGCATAGAGAGTGTGGGGGATGAGGAGGAGGCGATGATGGAGCATCCTCATGCAGGTGCAGAAACCAATAGTGTGACGAATCAGTCCTCGCAAAGCATCCAGCCCGTGCCGTATCTAGCCGTCATCGCTGATTACCCGTCTCGTCGCCTGTTACACCTCTTTCCTTATGAGCTGGCCTGCCGCTATCAATGTGTTCCGGTAGGTATGGAACGCGATATGCTCACCATAGGAATCAGTCAGCCCCTGGACGATGCCATCATCGCACACTTTGAGCAAGTGACGCGTCACGGTATTTTTCAGGTACGCTGTGAAGCAGGTATGATTTATGATGTACTGCTCTACTGGCAACGGGTGGAGGAGGTGGAAAACGTCAATCATGACGGGAGAATGCTCACAGAGCCGCAAAGCGTCCGGCAATTGATTTAAGCCTTACTCTAGTATCTCTTCTTTTTCCTTACATTCTGCCTGAGCGGAGCCAGACGCGCCAGCGTCGTTGGCAGGACGGATAGGTGCCGCGACAACTTCGACTGTCTCCACTATTACGGGGACTTCTTCTTCGGCGTTGGGGAATTGTTCCGGGTGTGTCTCGCGCCAGTTCTGCCAGATGGCAATTAGTAACGCCTGTATTAATCCGGCCAGGGGCGCTGCCAGAACTGCGCCCCAGATGCCAAACAATTCGGCTCCGGCGATCAGCGCGACCAGGGAGAGTGCGGGATGAAGTCCAACCGCTTTACCAACAATACGAGGTCCGACAATATCGCCCTCGAAGACGTGTACCACGATAAAGTAAATGAGTACGCCCAGAGCAACTAACCAGCCTTCACTCAGAGCAATCAGTACACACACTGCGCCTGAGGTCAACGTACCAAGTACAGGAATAAACTCCAGGACAAAGGCCAGTACGCCGAGCAAGACAGCATAGGGCAAGCGGAAGATGGTCATCCCCACTCCTACAAGCAGGCCGATCAGAATAGAGAGGGTTAACTGCCCACGTATGTAGCCGCCCACTACACGTTCGAGAGTATGCATGACGAATTGGGCTCGTTCCCGTTGCGGTAACGGCGCGTTACGCTGTATCCATCGTTTGAGCCGTGCACCATCAATCAGCAGGTACACGCTCAGCACAGCCACGATAATGATATCGAGGGCAAAATCAAAGATGCCCGCGAGTAACGGTCCGATGCCGCCTACAAGACCCTGTGCCTGGTTGACCACTTGTTGCTCAAAACCATTAATCTGGGTATCAGTGATCCCAAAACTATTGAGGATTTTTATCAAAGGTGCGATGTGTTCACTACCGCTGGGTGTGAGTAAGGCGCTGATATTGTTTACCAGTGATGTGACCTGCAAGATCGTCGTATTGATAACGAAATAGAGAAGCAGGCTGAGACAGCTCAAAACAACCAGGTAGACAAAGATAATAGCCACAATGCGCGGCATGAAGCGATTGAGAAGTTTAACGCCAGGGGCAAGGGCATAGGCCAGCAGCGCTGCTACTACTATGACCAGTAGTGTGCGGATGATATATCCGGCGGCCCACAAAATGACCACGCCGAGTACGATCCAGGCGAGAATGGCGATAGGGATGTCGCGCCGCTGCGTCCATTTTGACGCGGCTTCGGGAGACACATTGACACGAAACTTGTTGAGGCTGTTCCTGTCTAATGGCATGGTGCGTAATTTTCTATCTTTATAACCGAAGGCGGCATATTCGGGTAGAACGACTCTTAATTTCATTGTCTATACATTATATAATACGCAGCGTCACGCATATTATCGCATGTATCTTTTTGAAAGCACCGGGTTGCAGGCGTAAAAAAAGAGAGGGATGACACCCCTCTCTACTGGCTGGGGTGCAGGGATTCGAACCCCAATTGGCCGATCCAGAGTCGGCAGTCCTACCGTTGAACGACACCCCAAAGTATCGTGTGGAGTATCATATCGTAACTCTTGCGGGTTGTCAAGCAATTTTTAGTGGGCTGCGCTTTGGCGGCTTTTCATGCATTCACCGTAATTCCAGCCCGCGTGAAATGTGTGCATGTTTTGCTCGGCAAAGCGCGGCAGGCGTTGGGCTATGGCCTGTTCGAGCAAGGAGCAAGGAAGCAAGTGCGTGTAACCGGCAAAGACACCCAGCATAATAATGTTGATGCGGCTATTATGCTGCTGGTCTTCGTTCGCCTCCGTCATCGATGCTGGCAGCAGTTCAGGCACAAAAACGCCGGTGACATGAAGGCCAGCGCGCCCTTGCGCGCCATTGGCAATGCGCGCAGCACCTCGCTCATTTCCAGGGCGATCAGGATATCCGCTTCGCCGACGGGAATAGCCGGACTTGCCGATGGCCCCAGGCGCATATGGCACATACCCGAACCGCCCAGCCGCGCCAGGCTGACGCGCGAGAGAACGCGCACCTCTTCGTTTGCTGCCTCAGCTGCTATTGCCAGCATTTCCATAAAGGTGAGGGTGCCTTGCCCGCCGATGCCAAGCATGATGATGTTGGTCGTTTGCATCTCGTTAATCCTGTAACATGTGCCGAAGTTGCAGCCCTGCGAATACTGTAGGGGCCCGATTTATCGTGCTCTCTTGCTCTTCGCGCGCAGCTATTGGTTGAATAGCATCAAAGGGACAGGCAGCGACGCACAGGCCGCAGGCGACACAGGTGGCGGTATCGATGGCAACGCGCGGTTTCACGTCATCCAGAGAAAGTAAAACGGAGGGGCAGCCAACTTTATGATAACAAGGAGTATCCTCACAGCCTCGTCCCGCCATACACGCGTCCTGATCCACCTGTACGGGTTCATGAATGAGGACACCCTGGGTAGTGCAGGGTGCCTCGGCAATCACGACGGATACGCCGGGGTGATGCACGGCATCTTGCAGGGTATCGATCATCTTTGGCAGGTCATAGGGATTCAAGCGTTTGACATACCCGACGCCGCAGCCACGCACGATCATAGCGATGTCAGCGCTCACGCTGGGACTGCCGTCGGCGCGTTTACCTGTACCTGGATCCGGCTGCATGCCCGTCATGGCGCTGCGACTGTTATCCAGGATAATGAGCGTGAGATTGACGCCCGATTGCACCGCGTTGAGCAGGCCCGCGATGCCGTTGTGATAAAACGTCCCATCGCCCATGGCCGCCAGCACTGGCCGCTCGATGCCTGCTTGCTTCAATCCTTGCGCGATGCCGATACTGGCCCCCATTGAGACTTCTGTCCAGCAGGTATCGAGCGGCGCGTTCATGCCGATGATGGTGCAGCCCACGTCACCCGTCGTGATAACATCATCCTGTGTATAGCCCAGTTGCTCAATAGCGCGGTTCAACGCGTAGTAGGTCATGCGGTGCGGACAGCCGGGGCAGAATTCGAGCGAGCGAGGGGGAGCAGTAACGGCCGGGGATGCCTTCTGTGCTGGAAGTGGAAGAAGGTTGCCATTCATACTTGCCTGTCTGGGCATCTCTTGCATGCCACCCGTCATACACACGTCGCGCACGCTCGTCCATGCCTGTGGCCGTCCCACCAGCTCGTCGACCTCTGCCAGTGTGGTTTGTACCAGCTCCTGCGAATAATCCCCCACGCGCGGCAGCAGACCATCGCGTTTGCCGTAGACCTTTACGTGCAGACCCGCTTCAGCAATCAGCGCTAATACCTGGGTTTCGATCAGTGGGTCTAACTCTTCCAGCACCAGTACGTGATCAACCCGCGCCAGGAAGTCACGTATTTCCTGTTGTGGCAGAGGATTGACTATCCCCAGTTTCAAAACAGGCACGTGCGCGAACCATGCGGGCGAACGCTGGCGCAATTCTTGAAGATACGTGAAGCTGACACCCGCGACAATGATTCCGAGGCGTTTGCCCTGTTCACTTTGCGCTGTCGCGGGCAAGGTAAATACCGGGCCGAGTTTGCCATTTGTCGCATTTGTCTCGTTCGTCCCCTTTGTTCCATATGCTCCATCTGCCGCCAGCTTTCTGCATAGTTCGCCAGCCTGATCGAGGCGCTTTATCGCGTCAGCGTGCTGGTCGCGGCACCACTGGGGAGCGGCTTTGGTAAATTTGGCGAGATCGCGTGGAAAATAGGCGGGGTGTTTGTATGTATCACGCTCAAGCTTACCGACCTTCATGGCGGTAATGGCATTGGCGACTGCGGTTGTTCCCAGGACGAAGACCGGCGCTCCGGTTTGTTGCGAGACATGAAAAGCCAGGTGCGTCATGCTGTAGGCTTCTTCGGGGCTGGCAGGCATAAATAGCGGCAGCGAGGTCAATTGGGCATAATAGCGAGTGTCCTGTTCGACCATACCGTAGTAGACGCCTACATCATCAACGGTGTAGATGACCATCGCGCCCAGCACGCCGCTGTGGGCGATGGAGAGCAGCGAATCCGCCATCACATTCACCCCGGACATCTTCATAGCCACAAAACTGCGCTTCCCTGCCCAGGCCGCGCCCGTCGCCACTTCTAGCGCTACTTTTTCATTGACGCTCCACTCCACCGCAATTCCATAGTGTTGAGCGATGGGAATAAGGCATCCCCGGTTAAAAAGAGCCGTTTCCCCGGCATGGTCAGAACGTTCACGAGCGGATCCTCTTCGCATATTGGAGTTCCAATACATTCTTTGCAGGCTGCATAAGATCATGTAGGAACATTTGGATATATCTTACATATAGTTAGTGTATGTTATACGTTTGCGGTCTGTCAAGAAGTGTTTCATCACAATGTTGTAACAAAAAGCCGGGGATTACGGTCAAATCCCCGGCTGGCGCTATGTTTCCGAATGATGCTTAATCAGCCAGCGCCTCCGAAGGCGTTTCGCCACCAGCGATAACCTGGCGGCGTTTGAAGCCGAACCAGTAGATGGCACCAACCACGAAAAGAATCGCCAGTGTGAGTTCAAAGAGTGGCATGCCACCAAGTACGGGTACATTAGCTAAATTTGGGAAGGCTACGCCTAGTGCCGAGTTGGTATAAATGCTGCGCAGCCCCCCAAACCACAGGAAGTTCACAATCATTAAACCACCGTAGACCAGCGCCAGTATGTTGATCAACATGCCCCAACGGCCCAGGCTAAAAGGAGCTTTCGTCCTGGGCCAACCTCTTAAACGAGCACCGAGCGAGGCGATGTTGTTCAAGAAGTATGAAGTGTAAATCAAACCCGTTGCGCCTATTACAATGACGCCAATTGCAGTAGGGAGATTAAGCAGAGCCAGGAGGGGGATGGCGGAGAGTATAGCAACAGCTATTCCCGCCCAGACTGGCGTGCGGAAGGTGTGATTGACAGTTCCCCAAGCTCTTCCAAAGGGAAGGCGGCCATCACGTCCCATGGAAAACATCAGGCGAATGGTAGCTGACTGGATAGCCAGCGTGCAGACGCACACGGCTATGAAGACAACTCCCAGATAGATGTTTCCCCAGGAAGTGCCGAGAGCATTCTGGATAATTGTTGGGAGCGCTTGCGTGAAGTTTGCGCCACTGGCTATAGTCTCGATATCCGAGAGCTTTTTAATCGAAAGGATGGTACCTCCGAGGAAGAGGATTCCGGCGATAGCCGAAAGCCCGATCGCCCACAGGACGCCACGTGGAGCATTCCTCTGCGGATCTTTTGTCTCCTCACCAAGCGTTCCTGCCGTGTCGAAGCCATAAATGACGAAGAGCGACATGAACATGGCTGCGGCGAAGGCTCCAATGTAGGTATCACCCAGGCCAGGTGTCCATGGTGCTCCCGGAACCCCGAGAGACTGGCTAAGAGATGAAGCTGAGATTGAGGAACCCGTGAAGAGGAAACTGAGTGGCTGGTGATTGAAGAAAATCAACAGCACAAGTGCGAAGCCAAACATGCCGATGATCTCAGCGGCGACACCAATGTTGTTAACGATCGATACCAGCCTTACTCCAGCGATATTGATGACCGTGCCGATAACAATTGACACGAGTGCGATAAAGACGGCGCTATTTAACCCAAGAATGGTTGCTGGGATGCCGGGGAAGATCCCAAGTAGCGGAATAGGAATGGTAAATGCGACCCCTGTGATCGTCAGGATACCTGCGAAGAAGTAAATCCAGCCGGTAAACCAGCCCAGGGTGTGACCTGATAGCCGCTTGCTCCACTGGTAGATCGAACCTGCAATCGGGAAATGAGATGCGAGTTCAGCGAAGTTCAGCGCGACGATGAACTGTCCAATTGCAACAATGAACCATGTCCAGAAAAATGCAGGGCCACCTGCCAGGATACCAAGATAAAACAGAGAAAACGTGCCGGTGGAGACAGAGATGTAGGAGAAAGCTACCGCGAAGTTGGAGAGGAAGCCCAGTGTGCGCCGCAGCTCCTGCTTGTAGCCAAATTTTTGCAGTAATGCCTCGTCCTGTTGTTGCTGGGAAAGGTTGGTTTCCGCCATGTGAGAACGCCTCCTTTGTGGTAGATGATACCAACGATAAGAAACGCACAAACGATATGAACGCCCGCTCGTCTGTAGCCATATAAACAGGCCAGTAAGCGAGCGAAAAAAGAGGATCATCATAGAACATACTAGAGTTTAACATATTAGCTTGCCAATAAGCAATGTATATATATTCCGTCAAGAATAGGTAGATATGTTGTGTACATACCTGTGAAGATGGGCCACGTTGCCATTTTGCTGTGCTGCGGCATACAATAGCTTTAGATCGACTCTATTTTTTAACGGAAAGGACAGCGTCATGAGAAGTAAAATCACTGTGGTCGGGGCAGGCTTTGTTGGCAGCACGCTGGTACAGCGCCTTGTTGAACGCGACTATGCCGACGTGGTGATGTACGACATCGTCCCCAATATGCCCCAGGGAAAAGCGCTTGATATGTTGCAGGCGGGTCCAGTGCTGGGCTACGACTCACTTGTGGTCGGCACCAATGATTATGCTGATACGGCTAACTCAGATATCGTCGTGATTACCTCGGGATTTCCTCGCAAACCCGGCATGTCCCGTGACGACCTTGTCAAGAAGAACCAGGAAATTGTTACGCAGGTGACGCAGGAAGTTGTCCGGTATTCACCGAACTCCATTATCATCATGGTAACAAACCCCCTGGACGCGATGGCGCAGCTTGCCCTACACCTGAGTGGTTTCCCGCGCAACCGCGTGGTCGGTATGGCGGGTGTGCTGGATACCGCGCGCTTCCGCACCTTTATCGCGCAAGAACTGGGCGTCTCGGTACGCGATGTGCAGGCCTATGTTCTCGGCGGACACGGCGATACCATGGTTCCGCTTGCCCGCATGTGTACTGTAGCCGGTGTCCCCATTTCGCAATTGATGCCAGCCGAGCGTATCGAACAGATTGTGCAGCGCACCCGCGATGGGGGCGCTGAGATCGTCAAACTACTGGGTACGGGCAGCGCATACTTCGCGCCCTCGGCCTCTGTCCTGCAGATGGTCGATTCCATCCTGCTCGACAAGAAGATGATTATGCCCTGCGCCGTCTACCTGCAAGGCGAATACGGTATCAATGGCCTCTTCGTCGGCGTCCCCGCCAAACTCGGCGCAAACGGCGTCGAGCAGATCGTGGAGATCGAACTTAGCGAGAACGAACGCGCGATGCTCCAAAAGTCGGCTGAGGCGGTGAAGGAGTTGGTCGAGGTCATGGGGATTTAGGATGGTAGATGGACATGGACAGTGAGGAACGCGTGCGTTCCTCACTGTCCATGTCCATCTACCATCTCCCGCTTTCCCACCCCAGCCATCACAATAATAAACTCCCCTTTGAGCTTCGGCTGCTGTTCTACCCACCCCAAAAGTAACGAGATCGTTCCGCGCTCTACATGTTCAAACATCTTCGTTAGGTCATTGGCAAGCGCGGCTTCCCTATCCCCAAACACCTCCAGGGCATCCCTGAGAAATGCTTCAAGGCGATAGGGGCTTTCGTAGTAAATGAGAGTGTGGGGCATGTCCTTGTCGACTTCCATGAAACGGCAGCGCGGGCCGGACTTGCGTGGGGGGAAGCCGCGAAA
>WNGL01017570.1_pt1 | contig 11324 bp, 14 predicted proteins | sample 5400591 | NCBI WGS metagenome assembly WNGL01 (sample SAMN13153377, study PRJNA577476) | soil metagenome | isolation source: 80 cm soil or saprolite under Garry oak tree replicate 1 | place: USA:California | collected 2016-06-15
GCCCAGACCTCACCCGAGGCGGTAGCGAGCTTGAGGTAGCTGTACTGGGAGACGTCGATCTTCTCGAGCACCTTCCCGCGCATCACCTGCTCTTTGCCCGGCGCCGGCGCCTGGCCCTGGGACGGCGCGGCGACGCTGGGCGCCGGCCGCGGCGGCGCCTCCGGCTTCTTGCAAGCCACGAACGCCAGGGTCACGACGGCAAGAGTCAACACACGACGCATGGACGAAGACCTCCGAAGTGGACGAACCGAAACCGCTCGAATTCCGAGGGGGCGTAGCATAACCCGCGAGGGAAGAAAACCCATCCCGGCCGCGCTCTTTTGTCAACCCCGCAGCTTGTAGCCGCTCCGGAGCATGCCGTAGGCGGCGGCCAGGGAGGCCACCGCCAGGCCCGCGACGAGCGCCAGCCCGACCGCGGGATGCGCGTCGGAGAAGCCGAGCATCCCGTATCTCACCCCGTCCACCATGTAGAACACCGGGTTCACGAGGGTGAAGCGGCGCAGGCCGGGGGGGAGCATGCGGGCCGAATAGAAGACGCCGCCGAGGAAGGTGAGCGGCGTGATGATGAACGTAGGGAAAAAGTTCACCTGCTCGAATGAGCTCGCCCACACCGCCGTCATGAGCCCGAGCGCCGAGAAGGCGATGGCGACGAGCACCAGCAGCGCGATCGCGAAGAGCGGGTGCGCCAGGCCGAAGCCCGTGAACACCGCCGCCACCGTCCACATCACCACGCCGATCGCGAGCCCTCGCACCACCGCCGCTCCGACGAAGCCGGCCAGGATCTCGCCGTAGGAGAGCGGCGAGATCAGCAGGTCGAGGATCGTCCCCTGCAGCTTCATGACGAAGAGCGAGGAGGCGGTGTTGAGGAATGCGTTCGAGATGACGCCCAGCGTCACGAGGCCTGGGACGATGAACCGGGCGTACGGGACGCCGTCCACCTCGCGCAGCTGGCTCCCGAGCGAGAACCCGAAGACGACGAAGTAGAGGGTGGTCGTGACCACCGGCGAGAGCAGGGTCTGGCCCGGCACCCGCATGAAGCGCCGCACCTCCTTGTCGAGGAGGGTCCGCAGGCCGATCGTGCTCACGGTGCCTGGCCGGCCGCAGCCGCGGCGCGCTCCGCTCCGCCGCGCAGGAGCCCCACGAACACGTCCTCGAGGCGCATCCGGCGCGTCTCCACGTCCTGCACCTGCAGGCCCGATCGGACGAACGCCGCCAGGGCCGGGCCGAAGGAGGCGCCGGGCGCGGCGTCGATGGCGATGGCCTGCCCGCCCGGCTCGAGGCGCGCTCCCAGCGCGGCCAGCTCCGGGGGAAGCGCCGGGACGGGGGATGCCAGGGTGGCGAGCAGCGTCTTCCCGGCGTGGCGCTCCATGAGCGCCTCCTTGTCGTCCACCACCAGCAGCCGCCCGCAATCGATGACCCCGACGCGGTCGGCGAGCTCCTCCGCCTCCTCCAGATAGTGGGTGGTGAGGACGACGGTGGTGCCGCGCTCGCGCAAGAGCCGCACGTAGCGCCACAGCGCCTGCCGCAGCTCGACGTCGACGCCGGCCGTGGGTTCGTCGAGGAAGAGGACCTTCGGATCGTGGACCAATGCCTTTCCGATGAGGAGCCGCCGCTTCATGCCGCCGGAGAGGGCGCGCGTGTTGGCCCTGCGCTTCGCGGTGAGGTCGAGCGCCTCCAGGATCTCGACTCCTCGACGGTGAAGAAGGGATCGAAGTTGATCTCCTGCGGCACGAGCCCGAGGACGCTCCGGGTGAAGCGGTAGTCGGTCACCACGTCGCGCCCGAGCACCCGCACCTCGCCTTCGCTCGCCCGCACGAGGCCGGCCACGATGGAGATGAGGGTGGTCTTCCCCGCGCCGTTCGGACCGAGCAGCGCGAAGATCTCTCCGGCGCGGATGTCGAGCGTGACGCCGGCCAGGGCCTGGAAGGCGCCGAACTGCTTCTTCACTCCGCGGACGGTGACGACAGGGTCGGACATCGGCCGCGGAATGTAGCGCGAATGCGCGGACGGAGCAGCGGGCGATTGAGGTCGGTTACACTCGCCACCTTGGGCCGCCGCTCCGTCCTTGTCTCCGACCAGCGCCGCTGGATCTTCAACCGCCTCGCCGGCGACTACCTGGCGCGCCCGCCCTACCCCACCTCGCTCGTAGAGCGGCTGGCGGAGCTCGCCGGCGGCCGGGGTGCGCGCGTCGCCGACCTGGGCGCCGGGACCGGGCACCTGGCGCTCCCGCTCGCCGCGCGCGGGCTGGCCGTCACCGCCGTGGAGCCGGCGTTCGTCATGCTCGAAGCCCTGGCGGGACGCGCTCCGCCGGGCGCGACCCTGACCACGGTCCACTCCACCGCCGAAGCGACCCCCCTCCCCGCCGGCGCGTTCGCGCTCGTCCTCCTGGCGGACGCGCTCCAGTGGGTGGATCCCGAGCGCGCCGGCGTCGAGGCGTCGCGGCTCCTCGCGCCCGGCGGCACGATCGCCCTCGTGGAGGCGAGCTTCGCCGCGACGCCGTTCATGACCGGCCTCTCGGCCCTGCTCGCCCGGGAGAACCCGAAGGCGCGCTCGCGTCCGCCGGGCCGCGCGCGGCAGGTGCTGTCGCTCGCCGCGCCGGGCGCCGCACCCGCGGCGGAGACCTTCGCGCAGGACGCGGCCCTCGACCCCGCCGCCCTGGCTTCCCTGGTGCGCTCCCTGTCCTTCGCCGGCCCCGCGCTCGCTCCGGAGCGCCTCGGCGCCCTGCTCGCCGACGCGGAGGCCCTGGCGGACGCCGCTGGGGGCGCGCACTTCCAGCGCGACCTCACCCTCCGGTGGGCCGCTCGCCGTCGTCCTCCACCACCTTGAGGACGGGGGCATCGGCCCGCCAGCGGCCCAGCGCCGCGCGCCGCTCGCGCGCCTCCAGGGCGAGGTGACGTCGCAGCGGGGCATCGAGCCGCGCGTCGAGGAAGAGGTGCGCCGAGCTCGTCAGGGTCGGCTCGAAGCCACGCGCGAGCTTGTGGTCGCCGCCCGCGCCCCCCTCGAAGGCCTGCAGCCCGCGCCGGATGCAGGACTCGACCGAGTGGTAGAGGCAGACGTTGAAGTGCAGGAAAGGGTGATCCTCGCGGCAGCCCCAGTAGCGCCCGTACAGCCGGGCCGTCGAGACGCCGTTGAACGCTGCGGCGACGAGGCGCCCCTCGCGGCGGGCCTCGACGATCTCGAGCGCGTCGGGCATCCCCGCCAGCGCGCGCTCGTAGAAGCCGCGGTTCACCCAACGCATGCCCCAGGCCATCCGATCGACGCTGCGGCGATGCAGGTCGAACATGTCCCTGGCCCAGCCGCGGGCGTCCGCCGAGAGCTCGGCCCCGGTGACGGTGCGGAGCGTGAGGCCCTGGCGCGCCGGGGCGGCCCGCTCGCGCTTCAGGGCGTTGCGCCGCTTGGAGCTGAAGCGGGCGAGGAAGTCGTCGAAGGTCCGGTACCCGGCGTTTCGCCAGTGATACTGGAAGTCGACCCGGAGCGCGAGGCCGGCCCGCTCCAGCGAGGCCGCCTCGTCCTCCTGCGCGAACAGCACGTGGATGGAGCGAAGGCCCTCGGCGTCCGCGAGCGCCCGCGCCCCCGCGACGAGCGCCGCCACTGCCCTCTCGCGCGGCTCTCCGGCAGCGACCAGCAGGCGCCGCCCGCTGGCCGGCGTGAACGGGACCGCCAGGAGGAGCTTCGGGTAGTAACCGAGCCCCGCTCGCTCGGCGGCCGCCGCCCACTCCCAGTCGCGCGAGAAGTCACCGTCGGAGCCATGACGTACGTAGGCCGGCGCCGCGGCCACCAGACGCTCCCCCCGCCAGAGGGTGAGGTGGCGGGGGCGCCAGCCCGTCCGCGCGCTGGCGCACCCGGAGCTCTCCAGCGCATCGAGAAAGGCGTGGCGAACGAAGGGGCTCGCCGCGGCGGGCTCGTGCGCGAGGAGCGCGTCCCACGTGGCGGGCGGCACGTCGGCGACGGCGGCGAGGATGCGGAGGTCGAGCGTCGGCAGAAGCATCAGGTGATAGCGCCCCGCGACCGCGCCGCAAGCAGGGCCGCTCGCAGCTGGCGCGGCCGTATGCATGCCTGGCTGGGCCTCGCCCCGCCGGGGCCGCTTGCGGGACGGGCCGGGGCGGCGAGAACATATAAGACGACGACCGCACTGCGGAGGTGCCCCATGATCCCGACCATGATCGATGTGTACTTGCGCCAGCACGGGCTGCGGTTCGAGCACTTCGCCCATTCACGAATCGTGACCGCGCAGCGGCTGGCCGCCGCCGAGCACGTCCCGGGCGCGCGGGTCGCGAAGGCGGTGGTGGTGAGCGTCGACGGCAAGCTCTGCCTGGCGGTGGTCCCGGCGACGGGACACGTCGACGCGGAGGTCCTGCGCCAGGCGCTGGAAGCGCGGGAGGTGCACCTCGTCCCGGAGGCGCGGTTCGCCGAGCGCTTCTGGCCCTGCGAGCCCGGCGCCGAGCCGCCGCTCTCGCTCTTCGGCGTGCCCATCTACGTCGACGCGCGCCTGGCGCGCGAGCCGTGGCTGCTCATGCGCGGCGGCACGCACGAGGACGCCATCCAGCTCGAGACCGACGACTGGCTGCTGTCCGAGCGGGCTCGCATCGTCGAGAATCTGGCGGCGCCGGGCCTGCCCTGATCGCGGGCGCGCCGACGGTCAGCGCTCGAAGCCGTACTCGCGCTCCACTCGGCATACGCGCACCCGATAGGCGCGGTACCAGCGCTCGCGCCCGGCGCGCTGCGCGGCGAGATGGTCGGCGTGCGCCTTCCACTCCCGGATCGCCTGGAGGTCGCGCCAGTACGAGATGGTGATGCCGAGCCCCTCGGCCTCGCGCGCTGACTCCAGCCCGAGAAATCCTGGCTGCGCAGCGGCGAGCGCTACCATCTCGTCCGAGGTCTGGGCGTAGCCGTGGTCCCCCTCGCTTCGGAGGGAGGTGAACACCACCGCATAGGCGCCGGCGCCCACGGGAGGCGCGAGGCCAGCTTCTGCCTTCGTCACGCTCACCATCCTACGAGCCCCTCGCCTGCCACGCTCACGGCTACGCCCGCGCTGGCGCGGCTTCGCGCCCGACCCGCCCGGCCTTCGCCTCCGGCGCCTCCCTCACCGCGACGCGGGAAGGCGAGAGCGCCCACGCCACCACCACCCCACGGCCCGAGAGGCGCACTTCCTGCCCCGCCTCGAGGACGTGATCCAGCTCGTCGCCTTGCTGCGTGACGAGGACGCACCCCTCGTTCACCCGCAGCGCCAGCCCCCGCCGGCCCGGTGCGAGGCGCAGCGTCGCATCGAGGCCCAGGCGCCGCTCGCCCATCGCTTCCGTCGGATCGTGCCTCCACCAGCTCGTCGTCCAGCTCATCTTCGACCTCACTCGCGGGCCGCGCCATGCGGCCGATGCGAGGAGATCTTGCGGCCGCGACGGCCAGTGTCACCGCACGTCGATGCGCGCGCATCGCGCACGGATGCACGGCCCCGAACAGGGCGCGCGCCGGCGCGAACGGCGAGGCTCAGCGGGTGGGCGCGCGGGTGGCGGCGGCCACCAGGGCCGCCAGCTCCCGATCGAGGAGCTGTTCGCTGCCGAGGTTCATCTCGACGAGCCTCCGCAGGTGCGCCGCGCTCTCCAGATCGAGCTCGAGGCAGCGCACGCCGACCTCGTTCCCGGAGGAGTGGGCCACCTGGCCGCGCATGAGGATGGTCGCGGGCCCCTGGTCGAGCTGCACCAGGAGGTCGCAGGGCTGGCCATCCATCATCACCGGCGCGGAGCTCACCCGCACGAGGGCGCCGCGGAGCGAGATGTCGAGCAGCTCGCTGGGGATGCTGTGCCGCCCCAGCCGCAGCGCCGCCGGGCGCCGAAGCGCGATGCGCGAGAAGTCGCGGCGCTCCACATGGGACAGGACACGCGTCATCGGCACCTCCGGCTGCGGGACTGCCAGGCCATCGTGTGTCACCCCGTCCCTGCGCGTCAGTACCTTGAGCGGGTGAGGCGGGCGCGACCTGCGGCTAACGGGCGCCGCTCGCGCACCCTCACGGTCGCGCTGCCTGCCCCGCGCCCAGCCCCTGCCCCGCCTGCGCACCGTGGCCGAGCCGCTCCAGGATGGCGTCGCTGAAGGCGCGCAGATCGTCTGGCTTCCGGCTCGTGATCCAGTTGCGATCGACCACCACCGGCTCGTCCTTCACGGTGGCGCCGAGCTGGCTCAAGTCGTCCTGGATGGTGGGCCAGGCGGTGAGCGTCCGGCCCTTCACGATGCGGGCGGTGATGAGGAGCTGTGGCCCGTGGCAGACGGCGGCGATCAGCTTCTGGCGCGCGTCAAAGGTCCTGGCGAAGTCCGCGAAGCGGCGGTCGATGCGGAGGTGGTCGGGCGAGTAGCCGCCGGGGATGAAGAGCGCGACGTAGTCGTCAGCGCGCGTCTGCCCGATCTCTTTCTCGATGATCACCCGTTCCTTGCCCCGCTTGCCCTGCACCTCTTGACCCGCCTTCACGCCGATGAGCTCCACCTCGTAGCCCTGGCTGCGGAGGCGATCGTACGGGATGCGGAACTCGGAGTCCTCGAAGTCGTCCGCGATGACACACGCGATTCGTGCTTGCTGGGCCATGGCCCGTTCCTCCCGCGGGCGCTCTCGCGCCCGCCGCTGCTCTGCTGGTGAGCCGGTAAGCTGCGCATCGCGCCCGTCCTTCGACCAGCGGGAGCGTGCAGGCGCCGCGCGCCTGGTCTAGAACGTCCGGAGATGGAACCCCCGCCCTCCGCCCACTCTCCCGTACCCACCCGCACCCTCATTCCTCACGAGCACGGAGCGTACGGGCAGCTCGCCCTGCCGCTGCTCACCGCGCTGGCGCTCGGGCGCCCGAACGCGCCGGCGCTGCTGCTCGGCTATGCCATCCTGGTCGCCTTCGTCGCCCACGAGTCCCTGCTCGTGCTGCTCGGCCAGCGCGGGAAGCGCGCCGCCGAGGGAGACGGGCCGCGGGCTCGCCGGGTCCTCGCGATCCTGGGGACGCAAGCGGTGCTGGCGGGCCTGGCGGGCTTCTACCTGGCGCCGCCGCTCGCCCGCGCCGCGTTGGCGCTCCCCGCGCTCTTGACCGCGGCGGTCGGCTGGCTCGTCCTGCGTCGCCGGGAGAAGACGCTCGGCGGCGAGGTCGTGGTGGCGGCCACCCTCTCGTCGGGTGGGCTGGCGGTGGCGCTCGCCGGCGGCGCCCCCCTCTCCTGGGCGGTCGGCGCCTGGGTGACCTGGTTGCTCGCCTTCTCCGCCGCCACGCTGGCGGTACAGGTCATCCTGGTGCGAGCCCGGTCCAAGGGCGAGCGCGACCCCGGGCTCGCCCACGCCGCCGCCACGCTGGCGCTCCTGGCGGGCGCCTTCGCGGCCGTGCCGCTCCTCGGGCTGCCAGGCGCCGCCCCCATCGCACTCCTCCCCACGGCCTGCCTCTCCGTCGGAGTGAGCCTGGCGCGCGTCTCTCCCAAGCGCCTGCGCGAGCTCGGCTGGGCGATGGTGGCGACGAGCGTCGTCACGATGGTGCTGCTCGTCGCCGGCCTCCGCTGGTCCGCCTGACCCGGGGGGCCCGGCCGCGGAGGAGAGCCGCGGCCAGGGCTCTGCTACAGTCGCCCGGTGCGCATCCTGCTCTCGAACGATGACGGCATCCGCGCGCCCGGGCTCGAGGCGCTCGCCACGGCCTTCGCCGAGGACGAGGTGTGGGTGGTGGCGCCCGACCGCGAGCAGTCGGCCACCAGCCACTCCATCTCGCTGCACCGGCCCCTGCGCGTGGTCGAGGTCGGCCCTCGCCGCTTCTCGGTGGACGGCACTCCCACCGATGCCGTCTACATGGGGCTGAACCTCGTCCTGAAGGGCCGGCCACCGGACCTGGTCCTCTCGGGCGTCAACCACGGCCCGAACCTCGGCACCGACGTGCTCTACTCGGGGACGGTGGCGGCCGCGATGGAGGGAGCGCTCCTCGGTCGCCACGCCATCGCGGTCTCGCTGGCCGCGCCGCCCCCGCACGCCTTCGAGCACGCGGCGAGCTTCGCGGCGGCGCTGGCCCGCCGCGTCCTGCGCGATCCTCCCCCCGCCCCGGTGCTCCTCAACGTGAACGTGCCGGCCGGCCCGGTGAAGGGCTTCCGCTTCGTGCGCCTCGGTCGCCGAACCTACGGGAACGAGGTGGTGGAGAACCGCGACCCGCGCGGCCGCGCGTACTACTGGATCGGCGGCGAGGGCGGCGTGAACGAGGACATCCCGCACTCGGACTGCAACTGCGTCTACCAGGACGGCCTCGTCTCGGTGACGCCCATCCACCTCGACTGGAGCCACGACGCGCTGCTCTCGCACATGCGGAGCTGGACGGTCGAGGGCTATCGCAAGGTGCCGGGGCCATGAGGAGCCGCGCGCTGCCGCTCGTCCTCCTGCTCGGCGCCGCCTCCTGCGGACATCGCGCCGCGGCGCCCCCGGGAGGCGAGCCCGCGCTGCAGCCTGGCGCCGAGGGCCACCTCGAGCCCGAGCTGGTGGGGGTGGTGCACGTCGTGAAGCAGGGCGAGACGCTTTACCGCATCGCGCGCGCTTACGGCGTCCCGCTGGCCGATCTCGTGGAGGTGAACGACCTCGGCGATCCCAGGCAGCTCGCGGCTGGCAGCGAGCTGTTCGTGCCAGGCGCGGCGCGGCGGCTCGACCTCGCGACGGGCGGCGAGGCCGCGGCCCAGCCGGCGCGGCCGGACGAACCCGAGCCCCCGCCGCGGGCCGACCGGGTGACCCCTCGGCTCCGCTGGCCGTTGCAGGGCGTGCTGTACAGCCGCTACGGCGTGCGCCAGGGGCAGCGCCACGACGGGATCGACATCTCCGCGCCGGAGGGCACCCACGTCGGCGCGGCCGCGCCGGGCGCCGTCATCTATGCCGGCGTGCAGGCGGGCTACGGCTCCATCGTCATCCTGCGCCACGAGGGCGGGCTCCTGACGCTGTACGCCCACGCGAGCGCGCTGCTCGTCCATCAGGGCGAGCGCGTCGCGGCGGGTCAGCCCATCGCCAGGGTCGGCCAGTCCGGCCGGACGAGCGGTCCCCACCTCCACTTCGAGGTGCGCGAGGGGACCCGGCCGCGCAATCCGCTCCTCTACTTGCCGTGATGGTGAGCGCCGCTCGGCGCCGGCCGCGAGCGATGCTATCCTCTCTCGCATGCTCGACGAGCTTCGCGCCCGCATCCGCGACGTCCCCGACTTCCCGAAGAAGGGCGTCGTCTTCAAGGACATCACGCCCGTGCTGGCGGACGCCCGGCTGTTCCGCGGCGTCATCGACGCGCTGGCCGAGCACCACCGCGCCCAGGGCATCACCAAGGTGGTCGGCATCGAGTCGCGTGGGTTCATCTTCGCCGCCCCGCTCGCGATCGCGCTCGGGGCCGGGCTCGTCATCGTGCGCAAGCCGGGCAAGCTCCCCTGGCGCACCGTGCGCGAGGTGTACGCGCTCGAGTACGGCCAGGACACCCTCGAGATGCACCTCGACGCGGTCACCCCTGGCGAACGGGTGCTGGTGGTCGACGACGTGCTCGCCACCGGCGGCACGGCGGCCGCGGTCGGGAGCCTCGTCACGCGTCAGGGCGCCGAGCTGGCCGGCTACGCCTTCCTGCTCGAGCTCGGCTTCCTCCACGGAGCGCGCCGGCTCGGCCAGACCAAGGTGCAAGCGCTGCTGACATATCGAAACGCGGGCACCGGCGCCGCGCGGCGTTGCCAGGCGATCGTCGTTCGCGAGGCGGCTCCGCTGGTTCGAGACGGCGCCGTGCGCCGGCTTACATTCGCAGGCGGCGCTGTACGGGCGCCGGCAGCGAAGTGGCGGAATCGCTCGCCCCCTGTACAGCGCTGCCACTTCCTCCAGGAGAAGCAACTTTACCCGTCCGGGCCGCCCTGTTCCGGCACGCCTCCATGTGCTCCCGCCCGTAGGCGTGCTCGGCCGCCAGGGCGTTATGAGATCGGCAGAGGATCCGAAGGTTCTCGACCGTGCTGGGTCCGCCGAGCGCCACTGGTAGGATGTGGTCAAGCTCGACCTGCCAGGTGCTGCCGCAGCGGTGACCGTCCGGGCCGCACCAGCTGCACCGCCCCTCGTCACGTTTCCACACCTCGCGCCGCACCGCCGCCGGGATGGCCTGCCGTCCGCTCACTGCCTTCGTCGGCGCCTTCGCCGTGACCGGGCTCTTCCGCTTCCGCGACGGCTCGATGGCGCCCTTGCGCTTGCGGTGCTTCTCGAGCGCGCACTGGACCGCCTCGCGAAGCACCGCCATCAGCTCTCCGTTCGGGATCTTGTGGGAGAGGAGCGCCTTCAGCTCCTCGAGGTCCTTCTCGAGCGCAGCGTCGACCGTCACGCGCAGGGAGTAGGAGTCGGCGGACACCGGCTCGAGGGTGGCCCGTGAGGGTGGAGGGGCAAGCTGAAATGCGGCCAGGGCAGGCGGTGCCGCTACGACCGACACCATAGGGGTGGACTGCTCATCGACAGGCGCATGGGAGTCGAGCGGCTGCGCCTTCCTCGACGGCAACCTTCGCAAGCCATCCTTCGGGGCCGTGCGCGGCTGGAGCGTGACGGCGAGCTTCTCCACTTGTGCCTTGGTCAGGAAGGCCGCGCGCGCGACGAGCTCTCCGACGTTCGCCTCGGTCAGGAGCGGTTCCAGCACCGCGACGGTGGAGAGGCAGAGCCTCCCGTCGCGCAGGGCCTCGGCGACGACCGGCAGCCGGCGCACCACCCGCATCGCCGCGATGCGCCGGAAGGCAGCGCCCTCGCGCAGGTGGACCACGCGCTGGAGATAGTCCCACAAGGATCGGTAACCCGCCTCGGCCCAGGCACGGCGGGTGTCGAACTCGGCCAGGTGGAGTAGGAACTCGACCTGGACCTCGCGCTCGTGGCCGGCGAGCTCGCCGAGGCGCCGCGCGAGGGCGGCCGAGTCGAGGGAGGAGGGAGTGCTGGTGTGCATGAGACCTCCAGTGAATGTCCTCCCTTTGTAACATTCGTTTTCGTGGTCTCCGGGAAGGCGTCTGGTGTGCTCGCTGGCGCGATTTTGCGACTGCCCCTGCGCCGGGGGAGCGGCGGCAGCGTTTGCGGCGGGTGCAGGGCACGCAAGGCCTTGGAGGGCGCGATGTGGCAGCGGCACGCTCACGCGAGCGTGATTCGAGCAGCAGGGCGTCAAGAACGGAATTCACTCCCAGTTGGGTAGGGCGTGGTGCCCGGCGCGGCCTCGCAGACGTCCGACGGCCGCCCCTCACCCCAGCCCTCTCCCCCGCCGGGGGAGAGGGAGAGGGAGTCGAGGAGCGCGTGTTTTCGTGAGCCGATCTCGCGGGAGCCGCCACGAACGGACGGTACCGCCTCGCCAGCGGCGGTCGTCCGATCGGCAGCG
>WNGL01009434.1_pt1 | contig 11323 bp, 6 predicted proteins | sample 5400591 | NCBI WGS metagenome assembly WNGL01 (sample SAMN13153377, study PRJNA577476) | soil metagenome | isolation source: 80 cm soil or saprolite under Garry oak tree replicate 1 | place: USA:California | collected 2016-06-15
CAGGTCTGGATCGCGACCAAGCGCAAGACCGGCGAGACCGAGCTCTATCCACTCATCGACGCCCGCCCGAGACGGGACGACAACCTCGAACGCCGCTACCTGCGGGGCCACTACGGCGGCGTGCCGAGGGTGACCGAGGGCGAGATCGCGCGGGAAGTCGCCTACGCGATGGCGGCGGCCGGGTGAGCAGGAGGCGCAGCGACCCGAACGTGGAACGTCCGCTACATCGCCAGCCGGGTCGGCCACGCGGCGGTCGGATCTTCTACGTTGCCGTTGAGGGTGAATCCACTGAGCCGGACTACCTCGACTACCTCAACGAGAGGTTCGGCGACGAGCACGATTTCTTCATCCAGCCGTTGTGGCGGCGCCACGGGTTCAAACCCGGTGAAGTCGTCTCGAAGGCGCTGGAACTCCGGAGCGAAGGCGAAGTCTGGGCGATGTTCGACCGGGACGAGCATCCCGATATCCCGCAGGCGATGGCCGCCGCCAAACGCGGTGGCGTGCACGTCGCATTCTCGCATCCGTCCTTCGATCTGTGGTTACTACTGCACTTTACCGGCTTCAATTCAGGCCGGCAGAACGGGTCGAGCAAGGTCGTGCACGAGAAACTGCGTGAGCACGAGGGATTCGAAACCTTCGGTATCGATGACAAGAGCGTGCGGGGCGAGCGGGCCGACGCGCTGTTCGGCAAGGAATGGATCGCCGCACGGAATGCCAGGAAGCTGGCCGACGACTGTGCGACACCGGCGTGCTCGGCGGCGGCAGGCCACGCGAACCATTGCGACCCGCTGAAACGGGACCCCTCCACCGGTGTAGGGGAACTGCTGGTGGCGCTCAAGATCATCAAAGGTTGAGTAGAGTGCACAGCTCCCGGATCGAGCGCGAAGGATACCCGTGGCGAAGCTGACCCTGTCCCAACTGGAGCGGCACCTGTTCAGCGCCGCCGACATCCTGCGCGGCAAGATGGATGCCTCCGAGTACAAGGACTTCATCTTCGGGATGTTGTTCCTCAAGCGCTGCTCCGACGAGTTCCGGCCGGTGTGGCAGGACGCTTACGACGCCGAGCTCGAACGCAGGGGTGGTGACGTGGCGGCCGCACTGGCATGGGCGAACAGCGACGATCCGTATCCCGATCACGTTTACGTGCCACCGCACTCCCGCTGGTGGAAGGGTCCACATCTGCGCAGTGCCAAGGACATGGACCCGCCGAAGGGCCTCAACCAGCTCACGGTCCGAGACGCGGTCGCGGGTGCGCTCGACAAGGCGTTGCGGGAACTGGAGAACGGCAACCGGAAGACACTGTCCGGCGTGCTACGGCATATCCAGTTCAGCCGGGAGACCGGTCAGACCAAGCTCACCGCCCGCGAACTCACCGACCTGATTCACCATTTCGAAAAGCACCGGCTGCGGGACACGGACTTCGAGTTTCCGGACATGCTCGGCGCCGCCTACGAGTACCTGATCGGCGAATTCGCGGATTCGGCCGGCAAGAAGGGCGGCGAGTTCTACACGCCGCGCTCGGTGGTGCGAATGATGGTCGGACTGGTCGATCCGCAACCCCGTGACAGCGTGTACGACCCGTGCGCGGGCTCCGGCGGAATGCTGCTGCTGGCACGGGAACACGTCGAGGAACACGGCGGCGATGTCGAACAGTTGGAGCTGTGCGGTCAGGAGAAGAGCGGCACCTCGTGGGCCATGGCCAAGATGAACCTGCTGCTGCACGGCGCGACGGACGCGGACCTGCGCAACGGTGACACGCTGGCCGAACCGCTGCACACGCTGGCTGACGGCCGGCCGCGGGTGTTTCGCAAGATCCTCTCCAACCCGCCGTTCTCGCTGAACTACCAGGCCGACGGAATGGCGCTCCCCGGGCGGATGCGGTACGGCTGGACACCGGAAACCGGCAAGAAGGCCGATCTGATGTTCGTCCAGCACATGGTCGCGGTGCTTGAGCAGCATGGCATCGCCGCCACGGTGATGCCGCACGGCGTGCTGTTCCGGGGTGGCGTTGAGCGGGCCATCCGCGAAAAGATGCTGCGGGAGGACGTGATCGAGGCCGTGATCGGTCTCGGACCGAACCTGTTCTACGGGACCGGCATCCCCGCCTGTGTGCTGGTATTGCGCAGTCCCGGCGGCAAAGTCGATCCACAGCGGCAGAAGCACGTGCTGTTCATCAACGCCGATCGCGACTACACGTCCGGCCGGGCTCAGAACGATCTCGGGCCGGAGCACGTCGAGAAGATTGTCACCACATTTCACAAGTGGCTGCCGATCCCCGGCTATTCCACGGTCGTCGCGGTTGACACGCTCCTCGCGGCGGAAGCCAACCTGAATATCCGCCGCTACGTGGACAACGCCCCCGCACCCGAACCGCAGGACGTCCGCGCCCATCTGCACGGTGGCGTGCCCAAGGCCGAGGTGGCCGCCAGGGAGGACCTGTTCTCGACCTTCGGTGTCGACGTGCACTCACTGTTCGCCGACCGGAAGCCGGCCGACGCCGGTTACTACGACTTCCTGCCCGAGGGGCCGAAAGCCACCGCCGAACGCATCACGCGGCTGGCGGCGAAGCGCGAGGAGGAACTGCGTGCCGCGTACCGGTTCTGGTGGGAGGCACACGCCAAGCTCGTCGAAGATCTTCCGGTGCACCGGAAGCTGATGCTGCTGCGCAATGACCTGCTGGCCAGCTTCACCGGCGCGCTCGTGCCGCTCGGCGTCCTCGACACGTTCACCACGGCGGGCGTCATCGCCGGCTGGTGGATGGACAACCGGCACGACCTCAAGGCGCTCGCCGCCGGCGGCTTCGAGCGGGTGCTGGACGGCTGGGTGGACAGCATTGAGGCCATGCTGGAGCCCGTCGAGCAGCCCAACGGGAAGCTGAAGAAACCGAGCGCCGCCGAGCGGCGCAAGGCATTGGACCACCCCGTTGTCCCGTACCTCTTGCCGGATTTCCTCGCCGAACTGGAGAAAGCCGAAGCCGAGTTCGCGGCGGCGGACAGCGCGTACAAGGCCGCACTGGTCACGGTGGAAGGCGGCGGCGAAGAAGAAGGCGACGACGAGGTGGACGCAGAGGATGCCGCGGTGACGCCGGAGGAGCTGGAACGCCTGCGGAAGGTGAGCGCTGCGGCCAGGGCCAAACGGACCAGGCTGGAGAAGCTGTTCCGGGAACAGCTCAAGGCGGCCGCCGCGAACGTGGCCGCCGCGCGCGCGACGGGCGACGTCGTGTTGCGGGTTTTCGAACGCGACCTGGTCGAGCGGCTCGACCGTTATATCGCCGCCGGGCGGAACAAGTTGGTCGCCACGTTCACCCTGTGGAGTGACAAATACGAAGTTTCGCTGTCCCAGTTGGAGTCCGAACGCGACGCGGCAACCGAACGACTCGCCGAATACCTGGCGGAACTCGGTTACGCCTGACGGAGACTCGGTCGAGAGTACAGTCGGAGCGGTTCCATCAGCTTGGTCCGCAGGGGGGCGTGTGTTACATCCGGAGCGGGACGAGGTCGAAAGGCCACTCATCGACCAGCTCGTGGCGATGGGGTGGACCTACCTGCCTTACGCCCCACCGGGTGATTACACGGCCGAGTCCGGCCGGGAGACCTATGCCGAGGTCGTGCTTCTGCGCCGATTCCGGGAATCGATTCGCCGGATAAATCCCGGGCCGGACGGGCAGCCCTGGTTGGACGACGAACGTCTTGCCTTCATTGTCAACAAGGTACTGCGGGAACCGGAGCGGGGAGCGCCGGGCAACATCGCCTTCACCGAATTGCTGACCGGCTCGGAGCTGACCACCGAAGGACTCCCCGACTGGGACCATGGCATCCGCCAGTCCATCCGGCTGGTCGACTGGGACCATCCGGAACGGAACGATCTGCTTGTGGTGTCGCAGTTCCGTGTCGACACCCCCGACGGCCCGAGCCTCTACGTCGTGCCCGACCTCGTGTTGTTCGTCAACGGGCTGCCCCTGGTCGTCATCGAGTGCAAGAACCCCGGGCCTACCGCGCTGGACGAGGCGATCACCCAACTGCTCGGCTACGCGGGTGCCGGCCGATCCACGGCGGTGCCGGACCTGACCAGGTTCGTCCAGGTGCTCGTGGCCACGGACCGGGAAGGCGCGCGGTACGGCACCATCACCTCGTCCGCGGAGCACTTCGCCCCCTGGCGGCTGGTGGACCCGGGCACCGAGCCGTCGGTTCGGGCGGAGCTGGGCAAACCGGCGAACCTTCCCCTGCTCGCACAGGAGGTTCTGGCCGCTGACATGCTGCGGCCCGCCGGCTTGCTGCAACTGCTCAGGGATTTCACGGTAAGCCTCAGCAGCGGAGCGCGGGTCGTGAAGATCGTGGCCCGGTGGCAGCAGTGCCGGGCCGTGGGGCGGATGGTCCGCCGACTGCTCGACCGGCAACGCGCCATCGCGAGCGGTGCGGCGCCGGATCACCGGGGCGGCGTCACCTGGCACACCCAGGGCTCCGGCAAGAGCCTGACCATGTCGTTCCTGGTCCGGGTCCTGCGCGGCCATTCGGAACTGCGCGGATTCAAGGTCGTCGTGGTGACCGACCGCCTGGACCTGGAAGACCAGATCGTGGCGGCCCTCGGCAGCACCGGCGAGACACCCCGACGTGCGGTATCCGCGGAGAGCGCACACGACCACCTCGCCCGGGACACTCCCGACCTGGTCGTGGTGACGATCCAGAAGTCGCGCCGCGACGAGGAAGCCGACGATGCGACCGAGGAGCACCTGGGCGACGACCTGTCCGACACCGTTGTGCACACGAGACTGGCCAACGACAGCCACGACATCGTGGTCCTGATCGACGAGGCACACCGTTCCCAGGACGCCTGGCAGCATGCCCGGCTGCGAAGGAAGGTGCCCAACGCGGTGCTGATCGGGTTCACCGGGACGCCGATCCTGCGCGGCAGAAGCAAGACGACGGCGGAGATATTCGGCCGCATCCTGGACGTCTACGCCCTCAAGGACGCGCAACGTGACGGCGCGGTCGTCCCGATCCGCTACGAGTCCAGGGAGGTCCCGGCCGACGTGGTCGACCGGGCGATTCTGGACGCCGGGTTCGCTTCGGCCGTACCGGGCGACGGCGCGGAACGCGCCGCCGTGATCCGTCAGTTCGCGCGCCGCCGCGAGGTGCTGGAATCCGTCGATCTGATCAGGGCCAAGGCCGATGACATGTTCCGGCACTGGGTGTGCACGGTGTTGCCGGACCGGTTCTCCGCACAGGTCGTTGCCGTGTCACGGAAAGCGGCCGTGCGTTATCGGGACGCCCTGCTCGACGCCAGGGGTCGGTTGCTCGCGGACCTCGCGGACCTCGCGGACACGGCCCGCTACGATCCGATGGCCTGGGAAGATGCCGATGAGCACACCCGACTCCTGCTGACCGCGATACCGCACCGCGAACTGCTCGAACAACTTGCCGTGGTGCCGGTGATCTCCGAGGGCGCGACGGCGGATGACAGGAACTGGCAGGACTGGACCGACAAGGACCGTCAGCGCGACCATGTCACGCGGTTCAAGCAGGGCCTCGGCGAGTGGCGCACGGACGAGCCCGACCCTGGTTGGTCCGGGCAGCACGGCGAGTTGCGCCATCGGCATCCGGTGCACGGCGACGGGGGAGATCCCTGGGACGACGGTGCCCGGACGGCGGCCGGACCGGCGTCGTCCGGCCACGGGCGGCCGGCGGAGCCGATCGCGTTCATCGTGGTGAAGTCCATGCTGCTGACCGGTTTCGACGCGCCGGTCGAACAGGCCCTCTACATTGACCGGCCGATGCGGAGCGTGGAACTGCTCCAGGCGATCGCCCGGCCCAACCGGCCCATGCGGCACAAGGAATTCGGCCTGATCGTCGACTACGTCGCAATCTCCGCCGAACTCGCGCAGGCCTTGTCCGACTACGACCCGGAACACCTGACGGCGGTCATCGGCGACGACGACCCGAACTCCATCGCCGCGCCGCTGGACGAGGTGGCCGTCCCGTGGCTGCGGCAACAACACCAGAACGTGGTCGGTCTGCTCGCCGAACACGGCATCGGGTCACTGCACACGGCCACTGATCGCGAGGAACTGCTCGCCCTGCTTGACGATCCGGAGCTGCGGGCAGCCTTCGACGAGGCCACCCGGGCGTTTCTCAGTGCGCTCAACGCGGTACTGCCGCGTCCGCAGGCGCTGTCGTTCGAGGATGCCGCGCGCCAACTCGGGGAGGTGCAGTACCTGGCGCGTCGCAGGTATCGGGACTCCCGCACGGAGTTCAGCCCGTACCGGTACGGCGGCAAGGTCGCGCAGCTCATCGACGCCCACATCCGCGCCGAAGGCGTCATCCAGCGAATCCCGCCGGTGGAGATCACCGCGAGCGACTTCGCGGAGAAGGTCGACGCGCTACCGGACGATCGCGCCCGCGCACTGGAGATGAAGCACGCACTGCGGGCGCACATCAGCACGCGCGTGGCCTCGGACCCGGTGACCTACACACGGCTGAGCGAACGGCTCGACGAGATCCTCGACGAGATGGCGGAGGACCAGGATTTCGGACAGGCATACCTCGATCTGCTCGGGCTGCGCACGGACACCCTGGCCACGGAGCAGGCCGCGACCGAGCACGGCCTCGACCGGTGGACCGAGCAGCCGGTGTGCAGCCTGCTGGAGCGCGTCATCGGCGAGCGTCCACCCACCATGACGGCGCCGGAACTCGAGATCGTGTCGGTGGCCCGACGACTGTCGGTGCACGTGGCGTCGGCGGTCACCCCGGCACACTTCCTGTACAACGGTGTCGTGCGGGAAAGGACGCGGCGGCGTTTCGTGCGTGAACTCGTGGGCGAAGCCGCATTCACGCCGGACGAAGCCAGGAAAACGGCGGACCTGCTGGTCGATCTCGCCACCCGCAACCGGGAGCGGTTCCTGCGGTTGACGCGGCGGCCCGACCAGTGACCGACTCGCTGGATACGGCCGTGGCCGCAGCCGGTCTGCCCGCGCACTGGTCGTGGCGGGTCCAGGTGCGGCCGCGTCGGCGCACCGTCGGACTCGACGTGCTGCCCGACGGGTCCATCCTGATTGCGGTGCCACCGGGCGCGCGGCCGGCGGACGTGGCAGCGGTCGTGCGCTCGCGGCGGCTGTGGTTGGCCACCGCGCTCAAACGGCGGGCCGACCTGTCCGCCGAACATCCGGCGAAGGAACTCGTCGACGGCGAGGGCTTCGAGTATCTCGGTCGGCGCTACCAGCTCAAGCTCGTCGACGACCTGAATGCCCTGGTGAAGCTGCACGGCGGCGCACTCGTGGTACGTCGGCCCGGTACCGACCAGGAGGGCCTGGCCGCGATCGCGCAGTGGTACGGATCACGCGGACGCCGCTGGCTGTCCGGACGCGCCGGCGCGTGGGCGGGTCGGATCGGGGCCGGCGTGCCGTCAGTCCGGATCGATGATCTCGGCACCCGTTGGGGCCTGCGGAACAGGGACGGTTCGGTTACGTTCCACTGGGCCGCGATACAGCTCCCAGCCGATCTGCTGGACCTCGTGGTCGTGCACGAACTCGTTCATCTCCTCGTGTCCCACCACAATGACGAGTTCCGGCGTCGCCTGCTGCTCGCGCTGCCGGACGCCGCCGAGTTGGAGGCACGACTCGCGCAGGTCGGCCGGCATGTATGGCTGGGTGCGGCTCGTGGTGAATGGGGTCACGCCGCCGTCGCGCCTCGGTGTGGTGAATTCGCCGTCAGCGGTCAGCACGGGCAGTCAGCACGGCATCGTAGAGCGACTTGCGGCTGACACCGACAGCGATGTCGGCAACCGCGTCCTTCAATCGCATGCCGCCGGCGACCAGTGCCTCCACCCGCACAACCAACTCGCGCACGTCCGTGGCCGGCGCCGGCGCCGCGCCGGCCAGTACCACGGTCACCTCGCCGCGCACGCCGTCCGCGGCCCACTCGGCCAGTTCGGCCAGGCCGCCGCGCCGGACCTCCTCGTACTGCTTGGTCAACTCCCGGCACACCGCCGCCCGCCGCTCAGCGCCCAACACATCGGCCGCGGCCTGGAGAGTCGCAGCCAGCCGGTGCGGTGACTCGAAGAACACGCACGTCCGAGGCTCGGCCGCGAACCGGGCCAGCCACCGCTGCCGCTCCCCCGCCTTGCGCGGCGCGAATCCCTCAAAGCAGAACCGGTCGCTGGGCAGCCCGGACAACGCCAGCGCCGTCGTCACGGCGGAGGGCCCCGGCACGCATGTCACCGGCAGCCCCGCGTCGACACAGGCGTCCACCAGCCGGTAGCCGGGATCGGACACGCTCGGCATGCCCGCGTCGGTGACCAGCAGCACCGTGGCCCCCTCCGCGACGGCCGCGACCAGGCCGGGCAGCCGCGCTGTCTCGACCGCGTCGTAGAAGCTGACCAGCCGGCCGGTCGGCGTCACGCCCAGCGCGAGCGCGAGCGACCGGGTGCGGCGGGTGTCCTCGGCCGCGATGACGTCGGCCGTGGCCAGGCACTCGACCAGCTTGGGCGATGCGTCCCGCGCGTCCCCCAGCGGCGTGCCGGCCAGCACCAGTCGGCCCGAGCCAGATTCGCCCTTCACGGGGTTCACCCTACGATCGGCCGGGTGAGTGTGACGGAGACCGAGCCGGCCGAGGGCGACCTCGTCGACGTCGACTCGTCGATCGAGGACGCCGACCTCGACCTTGACGAGGCCGACGCGCTGGTCCCGCCGGGCGAACTGCCGCCGGCCGACCCGCCCCCGGACACGCTGCTGGCCGACCCGGCCGAACGGCTCGGCAGGCCGATGCCGACCGACCGGCTGCGTTCCTGGCTGGTCACGCTCACGATCACGCTGATCGGCGCGGTCGTCCGGTTCCAGAACCTCGGTTTCCCGACCGACAACGGCACCCCGGTCTTCGACGAGAAACACTATGTGCCGCAAGCGTTGCAGATGTTGCGCAACGGCGGTTTCGAGGACAACCCGGGCTACGAGCTGACCGTGCACCCGCCGATGGGCAAGTACCTCATCGCGATCGGCGAATGGCTGTTCGGCTACGACGGCGTCGGTTGGCGGTTCGCGTCAGCGGCTGCCGGCACGATCATGATCCTGCTGATCATCCGGATCGCCCGGCGACTGACCCGCTCGACGCTGCTCGGCGCGGTCGCCGGCATCCTGCTGATCGCCGACGGCGTGAGCCACCTGCAGGCCAGAATGGGCATGCTGGACATCTTCACGGCGCTGTTCGTGCTGGCCGCGTTCGCGTGCCTGCTGTGCGACCGGGACCTGGTGCGCCGCCGGCTGGCCGTGGCCGTGCGGGCGGGTTTCGCGACCGACACGCCGTACGGCCCCCGGCTCGGCTTCCGCTGGTGGCGCTTTGCCGGCGGCGTGTGCCTCGGGCTGATGTGCGTTGTCAAGTGGGACGGCCTGTTCTGGATCGCCGCGTTCGGCGTGCTCACCGTGGCGTGGGACGTGGCCGCCCGCCGGGCCGCCGGCGTGGCCCGGCCGTGGGTCGGCATGCTGCGCCGGGACCTGCTGCCGGCGCTGTACGTGTTCCTCGTCGTGACGCTGCTGGTGTACCTGGGCGGCTGGTGGGCTTGGCTGTTGAGCGAGACCGGGGTGGACCGGCACGCGGTCGGCGGGACCTACCCGTACACGCCGGGCCAGCCGGTGCCGTGGGCATTCCGGTGGGTGCCGCAGGCGATCCGGCTGCTGTTCCACTACAGCCAGAACGTCCTGTACTTCCACGAACACCTGCTGACCCCGAAGGACAGCCCGCATCCGTGGGAGTCCAAGCCGTGGACGTGGCCGATGGGCCTGCGCCCGATGCTGTACTACTACGAGTCCGGCACGGCCGCGTGCGGCTCGTCGGACTGTGTCAGCGCGACGATGCTGGTCGGCACGCCGGCCATGTGGTGGCTGGCGTTCCCGGCGCTGGGCTGGGCGCTGTGGCGCTCGATCGGCCGGTTCGACTGGCGCTACATCGCGGTGCTGGTGACGTATCTCGTCGGTGTGCTGCCGTGGTTCCTGAACATCAACCGGCAGATGTACTTCTTCTACATGACGCCGGTCGCGCCGTTCCTGGTGCTGCTGTTGGTGTTGCCGCTGGGTGAGGTGCTGGGCCGGGCCAGGGCCGGGTACGAACGCCGGCAGACCGGGGTGCTGGTCGTCGCGCTGTACGTCGGCCTTGTGGTGGCCAACTTCGTCTGGCTGTGGCCGATCCTCAACGGCGACCCGATCTCGGCCGCGCGCTGGCAGGCCGAGCTGTGGCTGCCGTCCTGGCGGTAGGCCTCAGCGACCCTGCCGCGCCGACACCGCGGTCGTGACCACCGTGACCGGGCCGTTCTCCGAGTGGCCGCCGCCGGCCAGCCACGCGGTCAGCTCCCGGTGCACGGTGGCCAGCGTCGGCCGGCGCGCCGGGTCGGCGTCCAGGGCCATCCGCAGCAGGTTCAGGTGGCGGCTGCGGTCGGGCAGGTGGGTGTTGGGCAGTCGCTGCGCCGCGGCCATCAGCGCGGACATCGGGTTGGACCGGTGGCCGCGCGGTGGCTGGCCGGTCAGCGCGTAACTCACGGTCGCCGCCACCTGCCAGGCGTCCGACGCCGGGGTGGCGATGCCGGAGGCCGCGGTTTCCGGCGCGAGGAAGTCCGGCGTGCCCATCATCATGCCGGCCGCGGTGAGCGTCACGTCGCCCTTCGTCCGCGCGATGCCGAAGTCGATCAGGTGCGGCAGGCCGTTGTGGTCGACCAGAATGTTGGCCGGCTTGACATCCCGGTGCAGCACGCCCTGCTCGTGCGCCATGGCCAGCGCGCCGGCCATGGTCGCCCACAGCCGGGCCGCCGCCACGTCGTCCAGTGGGCCGTGGGCGGCGGCGATCTCCTGCAACGGCTTGCCGTCGATGTACTCCATCACGATGCCGAGGCCGTCGACGTCCTCGATGATGTCGTACACCCGCACGCAGTTCGGATGGTGCACGGCGGCCAGCGCGCGTGCCTCGCGCAGCATGCGGGCCTGGGTGTCCGGGTCGGGAGCGTGCGCGAACTTCAGCGCGACCGTCCGGTCGAGCTGGGTGTCCTTGGCCAGCCACACCGTGCCGAAACCGCCGTGGCCCAACTGCCGCACCCGCCGGAACCGGCCGTTCGCCGAGTTCCACAACACCGTCGCCGGCTCACGGGGACCGAACGGCAGCGGCCCGGGTGACGCCGCGAGTTGGGCGGCCTTCGGCTCGTCCTCGAGGGTTCTCGGCAGCGGGGTGATGTGCTGCGGGCGGTAGGGCTCCGGGGCGGGCGGCTGCCGGTAGAGCTCGGCGGGCCGGTACGGCACGGACGCCGGGACCGGCGCCGGAGCGGGAGCCGGCCTGGCCGGACGGTTGATCAC